>ERZ773181.1836-NODE-1836-length-15546-cov-5.125750_pt1 | contig 15546 bp, 10 predicted proteins | sample MGYA00581001_ERZ773181 | MGnify/ENA primary metagenome ERZ773181 (study PRJEB29015, sample SAMEA2737780) | human gut metagenome | biome: human gut; feature: human-associated habitat; material: faeces | place: China | collected 2012 ... | reverse complement strand
GGCAGGGCTAACTTCCAGAGGAACCTGATAGTTAGCGCCGCCGACACGGCGGGTCTTGCACTCGAGGTTAGGCATGATGTTCTCCATTGCCTTCTCGAACATCTCGAGCGGGTCGTTGCCGGTCTTTTCCTTCACGATGTCGAATGCATCGTAAACGATCTCCTGCGCAACACCTTTCTTGCCATCCAGCATGATGTAGTTGACCAGGCGGGTGACAACCTTGGAATTGTAAATAGGATCGGCCAGAACTTCGCGTTTCGCGACATTACCTCTTCTGGGCATCTTTCTTCCCTCCTTCACATAAATGATATCATCGGTACTCGAAAGTTAAGAAACTCCCGTTGTGCCACAAAAAAGGCGTTGGCCTATTTTATGGCGAAAAGATGTTTCCTTACTTCTTGGCACCGGCCTTGGGGCGCTTAGCACCGTATTTGCTGCGGGCCTGATTACGGTTCGCAACACCCTGGGTATCCAGAGTACCACGGATGATGTGGTAACGGACACCGGGCAGATCCTTGACACGACCGCCGCGGATCAGAACAACGCTGTGCTCCTGCAGGTTATGGCCGATACCGGGAATGTAAGAGGTGACCTCGATACCATTCGTGAGGCGGACACGGGCAACTTTACGCAGAGCAGAGTTAGGCTTCTTGGGGGTCATGGTACGCACGGCAGTGCAGACACCACGCTTCTGCGGGCTGTTGAGGTTGGTGTACTCCTTTTTCTGGGAGTTGTAGCTCTTCAGAAGGGCAGGCGCGGTGCTCTTTTTGACCAGAACCTCACGGCCTTTGCGCACGAGCTGGTTAAAAGTAGGCATTTCTTTTCTCCTTTCTTCACTTATTCACGCGCTTTTTGCGGGTCGTCCGGCCAGATGGCCGCACTACACCCCGCATCTCACGCAATGATTATATTACAGCATCCCGGCCGGAATGTCAAGAGTATTGCCAAAAAAATCTTGAAAAAATCGTGCAATACGGAGAATTTTTCATTTCTGAAGCAAAATGTGCAAATCTTGCGCCGGTTTGGGCGGCAGCGTTGCATTTTGGTAAGTCCGCGCATAGAATGAAGCGGACCGTCTTCCCCGCCGCCGCGCGGCCGGCTGCCGCCCGTGCGCGTTTTGTCTATTTACCAGAGACAAATATACATTTTGCACAAAAGCAGGCCGCCAGATTCATGGACTTGACGAGTCGATTTCTGTTGCATTGTGTCCCCTGCTTTGCTATAATGAAGATACAGACAAAACCGGAACAGTTCCGGCCATGCAAGTTCTGACGCTACATTTTTGAGGAGGTCCTGACAATGAAGAAACTGCTTGCTATCCTGATTTCCCTGTGCATGGTATCCGCCTTCGCTGTACCTGTTTTTGCAGATGCCAACAGCGATTATATCGCCGCCGTCAAGGCCTACCAGGCCCAGATCGCCGCGAAGGAAGCCGCCTACACTGCAGCGGTGGATGCTTATTCCAAGAATGCAAAGGCCAAGGCAGACGCCGACAGCGCCGCAATTCTGAAGGCCGCCAAGGCCGCCCAGGCGAAGGCCGATGCAGACTGTCTGGCCGTCATCGCCGTGGGCAAGGCTGCCCAGTCCCAGGCTGACGCGCGCGTCGCCGCGGTAATTGCTGCAGGCAAGGCCACGCAGGCCAAGGCCGATGCACGCGAGGCCGCCTATGCGAAGGCCGTGAAGGCGTATCAGGATCAGATCGCCGCACGTGAGGCCGCCTACATCAAGGCCGTGCTGGGCAAGTAATTCTACCTTATTATAATAGGAGCGGAGCGCCGGAAAGGCGCTTTTTTGTTGCTATTTCCTTGCCTTCCTCTGCGAGGGAGGTGGCCAGGGGGACAGGGGCAACGGGCAAATGTGGTTTACTGCAGCTTTGCCAGCGTGGCCTCGGCATCGTCGAGGATGCGCTCGAACTTCTCAAGGGCGGCGTCCACGGGGGCCGGGGTGGCCAGGTCAACACCGGCGTGGCGCAGCTCGTCCAGCGGGTAAGCGCTGCCGCCCATGGAGAGGAACTCCTTGTAGCGCTTGACGGCGGGCTCGCCCTCTTTCAGGATGCCCTCGGACAGGGCGACAGCGGTGGAGTAGCCGGTGGCATACTTGTAAACGTAGAACGGGCGGTAGAAGTGCGGGATGCGCGCCCACTCATACTGGATCTCGTCGTCGATGACCATATCGTTGCCGAAATAGTCGGTGACAAGGCGCTTGTACAGAGCGTTCAGGGCGGCGGCGTTCAGGGCTTCACCGCGCTCGACCATGGCGTGGGCCTCGCGCTCGAACTCGGCAAACATCGTCTGGCGGTAGACCGTGCCCTTGAAGTTTTCCAGATACTGGTTCAGCAGATAGAGGCGGGTCTGGGGGTCATTCTCGTTGGCAAGCAGCTGCTCGATGAGCAAATTCTCGTTGACGGTGGACGCGACCTCGGCGACAAACAGCGTGTAGTCCGCGTACTGCGGCGGCTGATGCTGGCGGGAGCGCCAGCTGTGGATCGTGTGGCCCATCTCATGTGCCAGTGTCGAGACGCTGTCCAGCGTGCCGCTGAAATTCAGCAGGATATAGGGGTTGGAGTCATAGCAGCCGCCGGAGTACGCGCCGCCGCGCTTGCCGCGGTTGGGGTAAACGTCGATCCAGCGCTCGGCATAGGCCTTGCGGACGGTTGCCTGGTAGTCCTCGCCCAGGGGCGCAACGGCCTTCAGGACCATCTCCTGTGCGGTCTCGTAGCTGTAGGATTTTTTCAGATCACCGACCAGCGGAGCGTAGACGTCATAGAAGTGCAGTGCGTCAACGCCCAGCATCTTTTTGCGCAGGCGGACATAGCGGTGCATGGCGGGAATATGCTTGCGGACCGTGGCGACGAGGTTGTCGTAGACCTCGGCGGGCACATTCTCCCCCGCCATGGCCATCGCGCGGGAGGACGGGTAATTGCGGGCGGCGGCCTCGGCGGTGGCAGCCTTGATGGCACCGGCGTAGGACGCGGCGAAGGTGTTGATGTGCTCGCGGTAGCTCTTGTAGTAGCTGTGGAAGGCGTTCTCTCGCAGGGTGCGGTCCGTGCTCATCTCCAGCGGCACAAAGTTGGAGCCGGTGACCTCGACGGTCTCGCCGCTGCCGTCCTTGACGGCATCAAACAGCAGGTCGGCGTCCTCCAGATTGTGGTAAATCTCGGACGGCGCAGACATGACCTCGCCGAAGCTGGCCAGCAGCTTTTCTTCAGCCTTGGTCAGGGTGTGGGGCTTGCCGCGCAGCAGATCCTCGAGGTTGAATTTGTAGTCTGCGACGGCGGGATCGTTGACGATGGCGGTCAGCGTCTCCTCGGGCAGGGACAGGATCTCCGGCTGGGCAAAGGACAGCGCGGCGGCCATCTTGACGTACTTGCTGCCGATGCGGGCGTACATGCTCTGGGCCTTGTCGTCGCGGGTGTCCTCGTCATGGCGCTGGGAGGCGTAGCAGTAGAGGCGCTCGACCTTGCGGCCCACCTCGGTGGAAGCGTCGAGGTATGCGCCAATCGTGACGGCATCGGTCAGCTTACCGGCGAAGGCCGCCAGGCTTTCAATGTCCGCGTCGAGGCTGTCCAGCGCGGTCTCCCACGCGGCGTCGCTCTCGAACATCGGGATCAGGTCCCACTGAAATTGCGGGTCCAGTTCACTGCGTTCTTTTAAAATTTCAGCCATTGGTATTCTCCTTATTGTAAAATATTTTGTTGTGCAGAAGATGTCGGGGTGTGCGGTGGCATCCACCGCGTTGCAGGGTTGTCGAGGACGCCGACCCCTACGCGTAGGGGCGGATTCCATATCCGCCCGGGGACATTGCGGCAAGCCAATGTCCCCGGGCGTGCAACGCTCGCCCCTACAGATTATAATAGGGCTTTTTCCCAATCGGCGGGGCGGAAGCCCGGCAGGACAAAAGTATCCGTCACCAACAGCGGGCGCTTGACCAACATACCGTCCGAGGCCAGCAGGGCGATCTGCTCCTCCTCGCTCATAGCGGGCAGCTTATCCTTGAGGCCCAGATTTTTGTAGACAAGGCCGCTCGTATTAAAGAACCGCTTGATGGGCAGGCCGCTCGCGGCAATCCATGCCCGCAGCTCATCTGCGGTGGGGTTATCCTCTTTAATATGGCGGGCGGTGTAGACAATGCCGTGTTCATCCAGCCATTTTTTGGCCTTCTGACAGGTAGAGCACGGCGGGTATTGCAGGAACAGCATAGGTTCACGCTCCTTACTATCGGTTAATTTATTATAACCCAGCGGAGGGCGGGTGTCAATCGGGCATTTTTTTCGATGCATCGTATCTAAACGGAGCATCGGTTTACAAAGCACGAATTTCGTGTTACCCTTAATGCAAATAAGAACGGAGAGATTTTATGGACGCTAAGAGTTTCGGGGTATTTCTCGCACAGCAGCGCAAAAAGCAAGGATTTACACAGGCAGAACTTGCCGAACAGCTACACGTAACCGACAAGGCCGTAAGCAGATGGGAGCGCGGCATCGGTTTGCCAGACATAAACACCTTAGAGCCTCTGGCCAACGCCCTGCAAATGACCTTGGACGAACTAATTCACGCCGAAATAAAGCAGGAGCGCAGTACTGCTTCAGCTGTACAAGCATTTGTCGATTTGTTTTCTCCACAATCTCAATCTGTTTGGCGAACAATACGTTCAACCTGTTTTATCCTTTCTGTAGCTCTTTGCATAGTTGCACTCGCACTCTGCCCAGGCAATGTTGCCATTCAATGGAAGGTCAATTTTTTTGCTGTCCCCATAGCCTACGCAGGAAAATTCGTGGTGTTTCCCGCTTTGGCACTATTGGAAGCGGGCACATTGTATTTTTGGAAATTTTGTGATGCACACATTTCACTTCAAGAAAAACATTTTTTGACGTGGTGTTATATTCTTCATCCGCGCTTCGCTGAATTTGTGAAGTTGCTTCGAGAAGCAATTTTCCTGTTCTTCTTTGGCTTTCTTATCCCTTTTTGTGCACTTATGACCCTGTTGTTAAATACTCCTCATTTCTAACACTTCCCAATTCTAACAAAAATCCCGCCACTTGACGGTGGCGGGATTTTTAGTACAGATTAGTGGTCGTAGGCTGCCTCGGCGGCGTCGCGGGCGATTTCCGCCTGCACGAGCTCCTCCTCGACCTCCGGCAGACCAGTACCGGCGGGGATGAGCTTACCGATGATGACGTTCTCCTTCAGGCCGGCCAGCGGGTCGACCTTGCCCTTGATAGCGGCCTCGGTCAGGACACGGGTGGTCTCCTGGAAGGACGCAGCGGACAGGAAGGAGTCGGTAGCCAAGCTGGACTTAGTGATGCCAAGCAGGACCTGGCTGGCCTGAACGAGCTTCAGATCAGTCTCACCGGCATCAATGCGGGCCTGGATCTCCTCGTTCTTGATCATGACATCGCGGCGGTTCACGATGCTGCCCATGATAAAGTCGCTGGAGCCGGAATCCTCAATGCGGACCTTACGCATCATCTGGCGGACGATGACCTCGATATGCTTATCGTTGATGTCAACGCCCTGCAGACGGTAGACCTTCTGGACCTCGCTGATCAGGTAGTTCTGGGTGGCGATGGGGCCCTGGATGGCGAGGATGTCCTGCGGGTAAGCATGACCCTCGGTCAGCAGTGCGCCCTTGGCGACCTCGTCGCCTTCCATGACCTTGAGGCGCTGGCCGAACGGGATCAGGTAGCTCTTGGTAACCGGAGCGCCGTTCTCGTCCGTGCCGGTGATCTCGGCATGGCGGCTCTTTTTGGTATCGTCGATGTGGACCGTACCGGCGATTTCGGACATGATGGCCATTGCCTTCGGGCGGCGGCTCTCAAACAGTTCCTCAACGCGGGGAAGACCCTGGGTGATGTCTTCGGCAGATGCGATACCGCCGGTATGGAAGGTACGCATGGTCAGCTGGGTACCGGGCTCACCGATGGACTCTGCGGCAATGATACCAACAGACTCACCGACCTTGACGCATTCACCGTTGGACATGTTGGAACCGTAGCAGTGGGCGCAGACGCCGACGTGTGCACGGCAGGTCATGACGGAGCGGATCTCCAGCTCGGTAATACCGGCGTTGACGATCTTCTCGGCGTCGAACATATCCATCATCTTTTCCTTGCTGACGAGCAGCTCACCCGTGGCGGGATCGTGCACATCATGCAGGGAGTAGCGGCCGTTCAGACGCTCCTTGAAGCTCTCGACAACAGAGTTGCCCTCGCTGATCTCGCGGACCCAGATGCCCTCGGTAGCGTGGCAGTCCTCCTCGCGGATGATGACTTCCTGAGAGACATCGACCAGACGGCGGGTCAGGTAGCCGGAGTCAGCGGTACGCAGAGCGGTATCGGCCAGACCCTTACGAGCGCCTCGGGAAGAGATGAAGTATTCCAGGATATTCAGGCCCTCACGGTAGTTGGCGCGGATAGGCATCTCCAGCGTCTTACCGGCAGTATTGGCCAGCAGGCCGCGCATACCGGCCAGCTGCTTGATCTGGTCCATAGAACCACGGGCACCGGAATCGGACATCATATAGATGGGGTTGCGCTGGTGGTTCTTCTTCAGGTTGTCGCTCAGAGCCTCGGAGACCTCCTCCGTGGCGGCCTGCCAGATCTCAACCGTCTTGCGGTAGCGCTCCTCATCGGAGATCAGGCCGCGGTTGAAGTTCTTCATGACCTTCTCGATCTTCTTATCGGCGGCAGCCAGAATTTCCGGCTTCTCGTCAGGCATAATAGCATCGGGAACAGCAACGGTGATGGCAGACAGGGTGGAGTACTTGTAGCCCTGGGCTTTGATGGCATCCAGCATCATGGCACAGGTCTTGGTGCCATGCTTGGTCAGGCAGCGGCTGATGATGTCGGGCAGGCCCTTCTTCGTCAGCTTGTCGCTCTTGCCGCCGGATGCGATCTTGAGGGTGCGGGGGTTCATCTCGTAGTCGAACTTGGTGGCGGGATTGGTGCGGTCCACGTAGCCCAGATCCTGCGGGATGGGGGTGTTGAAGATGATCTGGCCCATCGTGGTATCGACCAGGCCGGTCTCCGCGACGCCGTCAAAGACCATCGTGCGGCGCACCTTGATGGGTGCCTGCAGCGTGATGAGGCCCTCGGAATAGGCCATCATGGCCTCGTCCTCGTCGCGGAAGATCTTGCCGTGGCCCTTATCGTCGGGGTTGACGAGGGTCAGGTAGTAGCTGCCCAGGATCATATCCTGCGTGGGCACGGTGACGGGCTCACCGTCAGAGGGCTTCAGCAGGTTGCCGGAGGCCAGCATCAGCATCTTGGCCTCGCGCTGGGCCTCGGTGGACAGCGGCAGGTGGACAGCCATCTGGTCGCCGTCGAAGTCAGCGTTGAAGGGGGTGCAGACCAGGGGGTGCAGCTTGATGGCACGGCCCTCGACCAGGACAGGCTCAAAGGCCTGAATGCCCAGACGGTGCAGCGTAGGTGCACGGTTCAGCAGGACGGGGTGGCCCTTGATGACGGTCTCGAGGGAATCCCAGACCTCGGGGCGGGCGCGCTCGACCATCTTGCGGGCAGACTTGATGTTGTTGGCCTTTTCCTTCTCGACCAGGTCCTTCATGACGAAGGGCTTGAACAGCTCGAGGGCCATCTCCTTGGGCAGGCCGCACTGATACATCTTCAGCTCGGGGCCGACGACGATAACGGAACGGCCGGAGTAGTCAACACGCTTGCCCAGCAGGTTCTGGCGGAAGCGGCCCTGCTTGCCCTTCAGCATATCGGACAGGGACTTCAGTGCGCGGTTGTTCGCGCCGGTGACCGGGCGGCCGCGGCGGCCATTGTCGATCAGGGCGTCAACGGCCTCCTGCAGCATACGCTTCTCGTTGCGGACGATGATGTCGGGTGCACCGAGCTCCAGCAGACGCTTCAGGCGGTTGTTGCGGTTGATGACGCGGCGGTACAGATCGTTCAGGTCGGAGGTCGCAAAGCGGCCGCCGTCCAGCTGCAGCAGGGGGCGCAGATCCGGCGGAATGACGGGGATGACCGTCATGATCATCCACTCGGGGCGCTGGTTGCTCTCGAGGAAGCTCTCAACGCACTCAAGGCGCTTCAGCAGGCGGACGCGCTTCTGGCCGTTGGCATGTTCGAGCTCCTCACGCAGCTCCTTGCTCAGCTTGTCGAGGTCGATCTCGGCCAGCAGCTTTTGGATGGCTTCGGCACCCATACCGGCTTCAAACGTATCCTCGTACTTTTCGCGCATCTCCTTGTACTCGCGCTCGGTCAGCAGCTGCTTTTTCTCCAGCGGCGTGAAGCCGGGGTCGGTGACAATGTAGTTGGCGAAATACAGGACCTTGTCCAGCTGACGGGGGCTGATGTCCAGCATCAGGCCGATGCGGCTGGGAATGCCCTTGAAATACCAGATGTGCGAGACAGGCGCGGCCAGCTCGATGTGGCCCATGCGCTCACGGCGGACCTTGGCGCGGGTGACCTCGACGCCGCACTTGTCGCAGATCTTACCCTTGTAGCGGATGCGCTTATACTTGCCGCAGTGGCATTCCCAGTCCTTGGTAGGTCCAAAAATGCGCTCGCAGTACAGGCCGTCGCGCTCCGGCTTCAGGGTGCGGTAATTGATGGTTTCGGGCTTGGTGACCTCGCCGTAGCTCCAGGCGCGGATCTGGTCCGGGGAGGCAAGGCCGATCTTAATCGAATCGAATTCTTTATTTTCCATTCAGCGAACCCTCTCAAATTCAATATGACACACGATGCAATTCGATCAATCGTCGAAGGAATCAGACTCGATGGCGGCGAGGTCGTCAGCCGTGGGGCCGGCATCCTCATCCAGATCATCGTCAAAGCCTTCGTCGGCGTCCTTGACGCTGTAATCGTCCTGCAGCTCACTCTCGACCATGACGTTATCGCCCAGGTCGTAGTCATTGTTCTCAAAGCTGCTGTCATCGTCGTCAAACTCCTGACGCATATCGACGGCGTTGCCTTCCTTATCCTGCACAACAATATCCAGGCCAAGACTCTGCAGCTCTTTGAGCATAACGCGGAAGCTCTCGGGGATACCGGGGCGCGGGATCGGCTCGCCCTTGACAATGGCCTCGTAGGTCTTGACACGGCCCACGACGTCGTCGGACTTGATGGTCAGGATCTCCTGCAGGGTGTAAGCGGCGCCGTAGGCTTCCAGCGCCCAGACTTCCATCTCGCCGAAGCGCTGGCCGCCGAACTGCGCCTTGCCGCCCAGCGGCTGCTGCGTGACCAAGGAGTACGGACCGACGGAGCGGGCGTGCATCTTGTCGTCAACCAAGTGGTGCAGCTTCAGGAAGTACATGACACCGACAGTAACGGGGTTCTCGAACCAGTTGCCGGTACGGCCGTCGCGCAGGCGAATCTTGCCGTCCAGGAACAGGCGGCGACCTTCTTCATCCAGATTCAGGCGGAGCGGACGACCATTGTGGAAGTAGCTCTGCATCATCCGCGGGTTGCTCTCATCCACCGGCTTGGCCATCGTGTCGGCAGCCATTTCGAGGCATTCGCGGATTTCCGGGTAGGTTGCACCGTCGAAAACCGGCGTGGCAATGTGCCAGCCCAGCGCGCGGCAAGCCAGACCCAAGTGCACTTCCAGAACCTGACCGATGTTCATACGCGACGGAACACCCAGCGGGTTCAGTACAATTTGCAGCGGCGTGCCATCGGGCAGGAAGGGCATGTCCTCTTCGCGCAGGACGCGGGAAACGACACCCTTGTTGCCGTGACGGCCGGACATCTTGTCGCCGACGGAAATCTTACGCTTCTGGGCGATGTAGACGCGAACCATCTGCTGCACGGACGGGGACAGCTCATCGGAATGCGCACGGTCGAAAATCTTCACATCGACCACAACGCCCCATTCGCCGTGCGGCACGCGCAGGGAGGTGTCACGCACCTCGCGCGCTTTTTCGCCGAAGATGGCGCGCATCAGGCGCTCTTCGCTCGTCAGCTCGGTTTCACCCTTGGGCGTGACCTTGCCGACCAGAATGTCGCCCGCGCGAACCTCCGCACCGATGCGGATGATGCCGCGCTCATCGAGATCCTTCACCGCGTCCTCGCCGACGTTCGGGATATCGCGGGTGATTTCGTCCGGCCCCAGCTTGCTTTCGCGGGCTTCGCATTCAAATTCCTCCATGTGGATGGAGGTGTAAATGTCTTCCTTAACCAGCTTCTCGGACAGCAGGACGGCATCCTCGTAGTTGTAGCCTTCCCAGTTCATGAAGCCGATGAGAGCATTGCGGCCCAGAGCGATTTCGCCCTTTTCGGTGGACGGGCCGTCCGCCAGCAGGTCATCCTTGCAGATGCGCTGACCCGCGGAAACGACCGGGCGCTGGTTGGCGCAGTTGGACTGGTTCGTGCGGGCAAACTTGGTCAGGTGGTAGACGTGGCGTTCGCCCAAATCGTCACGGATGACGATGGTGTTGCCGTCCACCTTCTCGACCACGCCGTCTTCACGCGCCAGAATTTCCACGCCGGAGTCGTGACCAGCCTTGAATTCCAGACCCGTGCCGACATACGGTGCTTCCGGAACGAGCAGCGGCACAGCCTGACGCTGCATGTTCGAACCCATCAGGGCGCGGGTGGCGTCGTCGTTTTCCAGGAAGGGAATCATGCCCGTCGCGATGGAAACGACCTGACGCGGCGACACGTCGATGAAGTCAACCTGATCGCCCGGAACCTGCACATATTCGGTCACTTCGCGGACGGTAATCATGTCGTTGACGAAGCAGTTGTTCTCATCCAGCGGCTCGGTGGCCGTCGCAATGCGGTACAGGTCTTCTTCGTCAGCCGTCATGTAGACGTGCTCGTTGGTGACGCGGCGGTGCTCCTTGTCCACGCGGCGGTACGGTGCTTCAATAAAGCCGTACTCGTTGATGCGGGCATAGGTCGCCAGAGAGCCGATCAGACCGATGTTCGGGCCTTCAGGCGTTTCAATCGGGCAGATACGGGAATAGTGGGAATAGTGTACGTCGCGAACCTCGAAGGAGGCGCGGTCACGGTTCAGACCGCCGGGGCCCAGAGCGGACAAACGGCGCTTGTGGGTCAATTCAGCCAGCGGGTTGTTCTGGTCCATGAACTGCGACAGCTGGGAGGAACCGAAGAATTCCTTAATCGCCGCCGTCACGGGACGGATGGAGATCAGCGAATCGGGCTGATAGTCGGTCGAGCCGTCCTGCGCGCTCATGCGCTCGCGGACGTTGCGCTCCATGCGGCTCAGTCCCGTGCGGAACTGATTCTGCAGCAGTTCGCCGACACTGCGCAGGCGGCGGTTGCCGAGGTGGTCAATGTCGTCCGTCGTGCCGATGCCGTAGGGCAGACCCAGCAGATAGCTGATGGAGGCCACCATGTCGTCATCGGTGATGTGCTTGGGCACAAGGTGCTGCACGTTGTCCGCAATCACCTGCTTGAGCTGCTCTTCTTCAACATCCTCGCCCAAGCCGTCGATAATCGCCTTCAAAGTGGGCAGGTGCACCATTTCGAGGATACCGACTTCCTTGGGGTCAAAGGGCAGATACTCCGCCGCATCCACGAAGTTGTTGCCGATGACGATGCGCTTTTCGCCTTCGCAGTCCACCACAACGCGGTTGACGCCGGCGTTCTGCACACGGCGCGCGGTTTCGAGGTCAATCACCTGACCCGCGCGGAACATTACTTCGCCCGTACGGGGGTCAATAATGTCCTCAGCGATGATATGCTTGTTGATGCGGGTGGCAATGGACAGCTTCTTATTGAACTTGTAGCGGCCTACGCGCATGACGTCGTAGCGCTTGGGATCGTAGAACAGCGACTTGAACATGTTCGTCGCGCTCTCGACGGATTCGGGCTCGTCCGGCTTCTGCTTCTTGTAGATAATCAGCAGCGCCTGTTCGCGCAGGGTGCGCACCGCGCCGCCGCGATCCTTGCTTGCTTCCGCCACGGTGGTGTCCTTCGCCATCGTCGCTTCCAGCCGCTTGTCGTTGCCCAGCAGATTGCGGATGTCGTCGTCCGTTTCGTAGCCCAGCGCGCGCAGGAGCGTGGTCAGGCAGAGCTTGCGGGCGCGGTCAAGGCGAACCCAGATGATGTCATTGGAGTCCGTCTCGTATTCCAGCCACGCGCCGCGGTTGGGGATAATCTGGCTGGAGTAGAGCGGCACACCCGCCTTGTCCAGCGTGCGGGTATAATAGCAGCCCGGCGAACGAACCAGCTGGGAGACGATGACACGGTCAGCACCGTTGATGACGAACGTGCCGTTTTCCGTCATCAGGGGGAAATCGCCCATGTAGACATCGGTTTCCTTGATTTCGGAAGTCTCGCTGTCGTACAGGTGGACGTGAATGTTCAGCGGCGCGGCGTAGGTCATATCCCGCTCGCGGCAGCGCTCCACGGAGTTCTTCGGCTCACCCAGAGAATAATCCGTGAAGGTCAATTCCAGATTGCCGTTGTAGTTGGTGATGGGCGAGGCGTCTGCCAGAACCTCTTTCAGGTCGGTTTCGAGGAACCGCTGATACGACCTCTTCTGCACCTCAATCAGATCCGGCATTTCCAGACCTTCGTTGATGCGGGAGAAGCTCATGCGTTTCCGGAGCTTACCCATTGCAACCTCATGCGCCATGATGTATGATCACCCCTTCATCAGTCAAAACCAGCATCCTCTGCTTGGTGAAAACGTGCGTTTTTTTCGCCGCTTTGCAGGAATTTTGGCGAAAAAGCGCGAAAATGTATGGCAGTCGAAAATTCCCGCTTGCATTTTTCTGCGTTTCCGTGTACAATACAAGCGCAGGAAAAATCAACAGTATGCAAAGATACTGATGCAATTTAAAATTCTAACATACATATCCCGGAATGTCAAGAGGGAAGTGCACTCTTTTTTGCTGGGAATGTATGGAAGTACGACACTGGAGGTATGAAATGATGGCATGGTGGAAACGATTCGGCAGGCGTGCGGCGACACTTCTGCTGACGGTGCTGATGCTGCTGGGGACGGCGGCGGGCGAGGGCGCGGACAAGACGGTCATCAACCGTATCAACGCGCCGGATGTATCGGCGGATTTTGCCTTTGCGGAGGACGCTGACCTGCTGGAAATCATCTTCCCGCAGATTCTGGACTGCGACGCGGCGTTTCTGCGCTGCGGCGGCGAGACGATGCTCATCGACTGCGCGACGTCTGGACAGGCGCAGCGTATCCTGAACATGTTCAAGCAGCTGGGTATCACCCATGTGGACAAAATCGTCAACACCCACCCCCACGCCGACCACATCGGCGGATTCGCGGAGTTAATTAAGGAAATTACTGTGGATGAACTGTGGCTCTGCTTCCCAGCGGAGGAGACGGTGCACTGCGCGAACGCGATAAAGGCGGCGGAGCGTGCGGGTGTGACGGTGCGGATGTTCGGCGACGGCGACACGCTGACGCTCGGCACGGCGACGATGCAGGTGTGGATGCTGGACAAGCCGGAGTACACCCGCCTCAACGACCGCTCGGCGCAAATCATGCTGACGTTTGGGCAGCGGAAGATGCTCTTTTCCGCTGATTTGGAGCAGAAGGGGCAGAACGGGCTGATTGAGAAGGTCGGCGCGGAGATGCTCAAGGCGGAGGTGCTGAAGTACCCGCACCATGGCCTGCAGGCGCTGACACCGGAGTACCGCGCGGCGGTTTCGCCGGAGCTGGCGATTGTGACCTGCAATCAGCGCGAGACGGAAGGCAAGAAGTACATCCGGCGGACGGCGCTTGATACGGTCTGGACAGTGCCGGGATTCATTCACCTGACGACGGACGGCGAGATGTGGGTGTGCGACCGCATTGTGTCGGACGTGAAATATTGACGCATATTATAATGGAAGCGATTCAGCGAGACAGTCAGCATTTTTTTGACGGAATCAGCCGAGTCGGCGGAAAAACGACTCTCCCCAAAGGCGGCGCAGGCTGCCTTTTTTTCTTTTGGGAATCGTGTTCCGCGGGAGAAAGTCAACGTGTGCCGCACTGTTTGGGGAATGAGCAGGAAAGCGCTTTCATGGTGAGCCGAGGAAGGAAAAATCAGCGGATGCTGCGCACTTGTCCCCTCCCGAAAACGTGTTCATGAATATGGAACTCAAAATCGCAAAAAACGTTGCAAAAAACAGGGTTTGAGGCGCGAAAACCAGTTGACAAGCCGAGGTGAAAATGCTACAATATACGAGTTGAGCGCTTGCTGCGGCAAAGTGTGTCTTTTCGGTGCGCTTTTCTGCCGGCATTGAGCAGTCAGCCGAGAACAGCAACAGGAGGGATTTCAGCGTGGAAGACCTGAAAAATTCCGTCTCAAAAGCAGTTGGAACCAAGGCGGTCATGCGTGCGCTGAAAGCCGGTTCCGCCCAGCGGGTGTACGTCGCCCGCGACATCGACACCTTCCTTTACCAGAAGGTGACCCGCGCCTGCGAGGATGCGGGCGTGCCGATTCGCCGCGTGGATGAAACGAAGGCGCTCGGTGCGGCGTGCGGGCTGGACATTCCCTGCGCGGCTGCGGCGATCCTCAAGTAAGCCTCATTCTATTCCATTCGCCAAACAGTTTCCGAGGGTTGCGGAACTTTTGGACATAAATTTGGAGGTGCTCTCATGCCCACGATCAATCAGCTGGTTCGCAAGGGCCGCGAGAAGACGACGAACAAGTCTACCGCGCCCATTCTTCAGGGCTGCCCTCAGAAGCGCGGCGTTTGCCTGAGCGTCAAGACGATGACGCCCAAGAAGCCGAACTCCGCTCTTCGTAAGATTGCCCGTATTCGTCTGACGAACTCCATCGAAGGTACCTGCTATATCCCCGGCATCGGTCACAACCTGCAGGAGCATAGCGTTGTGCTGATCCGCGGCGGCCGCGTTCGTGACCTGCCTGGCGTTCGTTATCACATCATCCGTGGCGCGCTGGATACCGCCGGTGTGGCCAAGCGGATGCAGGCTCGTTCCCTCTATGGCGCAAAGCGCCCGAAGAAGTAAGCATCCGCCTGCTTCACAACATCCCTTTTGCAGCCTTCGGTCAGCCGGAGAACCGCTTTTGACGCACCAGCGCCTGCCTGTGGAACAGGGAAGACGCCCGCGCAGAAGCCGGATGCGGCTGGGTCGGCCTGAATCGTGACCGATGACGCGCGATGCTGACGCGCATTCCGACTGGGAGAGGATGACCCACATCCGGGGATGCTTCCGCAATCCACACTTTACGACTGACTATCACGTCTAATTGGAGGTATTTACTATGCCCCGTCGCGGTTTTGTACCCAAGCGCGAGGTGCTGCCGGATCCTGTTCATGGGACCACGGTTGTGACCAAGCTCATCAATCAGATCATGCTCGACGGCAAGCGTGGCGTCGCTCAGAACGTGTGCTACGAAGCCTTCGATACCATCAAGGAAAAGACCGGCAAGGATGCCAACGAAGTGTTCCAGGCTGCTCTGGCCAACGTTGCGCCCTCTCTGGAGGTCAAGGCTCGCCGTGTTGGCGGCGCGACCTATCAGGTCCCGATTGAAATCCGTCCGGAACGCCGTCAGACGCTGGCCCTGCGCTGGCTGGTCATGTTCTCCCGCAAGCGCGGCGAGAAGACCATGGCCGAGCGCCTCTGCGCCGAGATC
>ERZ773181.1828-NODE-1828-length-15617-cov-6.421604_pt1 | contig 15617 bp, 23 predicted proteins | sample MGYA00581001_ERZ773181 | MGnify/ENA primary metagenome ERZ773181 (study PRJEB29015, sample SAMEA2737780) | human gut metagenome | biome: human gut; feature: human-associated habitat; material: faeces | place: China | collected 2012 ... | reverse complement strand
TTAAAAATTTAAATAAAAAATAGTTTATAAAATCAATTGGTGATTTTTGGAAATATAAAGCAGGGAGGCACAAAATGAAAGATATTACATCATCGCCTAAAACGATAGATTCTGTGATAAAAAATTTGGTACAACACGGAAAAGCATCAGGACACATAAGCACCGGCGAAATTTTGGAAGCTATGGGGGAAATGGATTTTGACCCGGATCAAATAGAAAAGTTATATGATTCTATGGAGTCTTTGGGAGTAGAAATAATAGAAGGTCTTGACGATACGGACAGTGACAGTGCAATACACGGCAGCGGAGTTCCGTCTTCAGGGGCTGTAGCTGAAGCTTCCACTACCGACGATCCAGTGAAAGTATATTTAAAAGAAATAGGAATGGTACCTCTTTTAAGTGCAGATGAAGAAATTGAACTTGCAAAAAGAATACAAAACGGTGACGAAAAAGCCAAAAAAAGGCTTTCCGAAGCGAACTTGCGTCTTGTTGTAAGTATTGCAAAAAGGTATCTCGGAAGGGGAATGCATTTCTTAGATCTTATTCAAGAAGGAAATCTAGGACTTATAAAAGCTGTAGATAAATTTGATTATTCAAAAGGATTTAAATTTTCGACATATGCAACATGGTGGATAAGACAAGCAATTACTAGGGCAATAGCCGATCAAGCCAGAACTATACGTATCCCTGTTCATATGGTGGAGACTATGAATAAAGTAAAAAGAGTTTCTGGACAACTTCTTCATAGCAACGGTCAAGAACCCACTCCCGAAGAGGTAGCGGAAGAACTTAGTCTTCCTGTCGAAAAAATAAGAGAAATTATGCGAGCTTCAAAAGATCCGGTTTCTTTGGAAACACCTATCGGAGAAGAAGACGACAGCAATTTGGGAGATTTTATTCCCGACGACGACGCTCTTGCACCCGCAGAAGAAGCTTCTCACGTTCTTTTAAAAGAGCACCTTTTAGAAGTTCTTGATACATTGACTCCGAGAGAGAAAAGAGTGCTTCAAATGCGTTTTGGCATAGACGACGGAAAACCTCGCACACTGGAAGAAGTAGGGAAAGAATTTGATGTTACTCGTGAAAGAATTCGTCAAATCGAAGCAAAAGCTCTTAGAAAATTGCGTCATCCCAGCAGAAGCAAGAGATTAAAAGATTATCTGGATTAAAATTATATATTTAAATAAAAAGCCGTGTTTTGAAGTTTACTTCGCGGCTTTTTTGTATGTAGAAAACCATTTTACAGTCGCATAAATTTTAGAGCTTTAAGCGATAAACAGGGCATCTAATGCACTGATGCCGAAATTAAACCTATCTGTTCACAGAAATAATAATTAGTAAAAATCGAGATGCAAAAATTAATAAATAGCGACTTTTGGCTTGATGGAATATAAAGTTTTACCCAAAACGAGAATAACACTCGCTTGAGTGTTAATTTTTATTCGTACACATTTCGTAAAACTTTTTATAAAGATAATATTTTGTCGATACTCAAAATAATTATAATTAAAAATTGCATGTAATATTGACTTTTTAGCACTTAAATGTTAAAATAATTAGGCCGCATACTGCAGGCTTTTCAAAGACATTATGTCTGCCTGATTCAGTAGCGAGATGAATTAAAGGTAGGTGCGTAAAAGAAAATGTACGCAATTATAGAAACAGGTGGAAAACAGTACAAAGTTTCTCAAGGTGATGTAATTTACGTTGAAAAACTTAATCAAGAAGAAGGCACATCCGTGGATTTCAAGGTAATCGCCGGACAAGATGAAAAAGGTTTTCATATAGGCGAAAGCGAAATGGCTTCTGCTAAAGTTTCCGGAAAGATTGTTAAAAACGGAAAAGCCAAAAAAATTACTGTCTTTACCTATAAACCCAAAAAGAGTTGCAAACGCAAAATGGGACACAGACAGTTGTACAGCAAAGTTGAAATCGAAACAATCAATTTTTAATTTCAGTAGGTTGAAAAATGCTTAAAGCCAAGTTTTTTGTGGAGAGTTCCGGAAGTATAATCGGATTTGAAATATGCGGGCATTCGGGATATTCTGAAAGAGGTTCGGATATAGTTTGTGCGGCAGTGTCATCTGCGGCATATATGACGGTTAATACCATGGCCGATGTAATCGGGGCGTCTGTCGAAGCGTCTGTCAATGATGAAATCGGATACATGAGAGCGGAAATAAAACAAAAAGATGTAGCTTTATGCAGTGATATTTTGAAAGGATTTAAATCTCATTTGCTTATGCTTGAGCAGATTTATCCTAAAAATGTAAATGTAAGTTATGTGGAGGTGTAGTTTGTGCTGAATATTAATATACAACTTTTTGCTCATAAAAAAGGTCAAGGTTCTACAAGTAACGGTCGTGATTCCGAATCGAAACGCCTTGGCGTAAAACGTGCTGACGGACAGTTCGTTTTAGCCGGTAATATTCTCGTAAAACAACGCGGAACCAAAATTCATCCCGGCAATAACGTCGGAAAAGGCAAAGACGATACTTTATTTGCATTGACCGACGGCATTGTAAAGTTTGAACGTCGTGGACGTGACCGTAAATGTGTAAGTATTTACGCAGCGGGTTAATTTTAATTAAAACAACAAGGTTATAAAGCGGGTCAAAATGTTGATCCGTTTTTTATTTTAAATAATAATCAAAAAATTGACAAAAATAAATTTATAATTAAATGGTGGTGACGATATGTTTGTAGATTCAGCTCAAATAAAAATTAAAGCCGGTAACGGAGGAGACGGTGCTGTTTCTTTTCACAGAGATATTTATACGGCAACGGGAGGTCCTGACGGAGGCAACGGTGGACGTGGCGGATCAATTATATTTCAGGCCGATAATAATATGTCGACTCTTTCAAATTTCAGGTATAAAAAGAAATTTCACGCACAGAATGGTCAAAACGGAGCATCTGGAAGACGTGCAGGAAAAAGCGGTGAAGATTTAATAATAAAAGTTCCTTTTGGAACTCTCGTAAAAGACTCGGAAACAGACAAAATAATAGCCGATATTTCTACTCCTGAGCCGCAAATTATTGCCAAAGGCGGAAAAGGCGGAGCGGGAAACATGAATTTTGCAACTCCTGTCAAGCAGTCTCCCAAATTTGCAAAACCCGGAGAAAAATGTGTTGAACTTGAGGTAAAATTGGAATTAAAATTACTTGCGGATGTCGGTCTTGTGGGTTATCCAAACGTCGGGAAGTCTACTATAATATCCATGGTAAGTGAAGCTAAACCACAGATAGCAAATTATCATTTTACAACGATTTCTCCTATTTTGGGAGTTGTAAAATATGATGACAAATCATTTGTAATGGCTGACGTTCCGGGGCTTATTGAAGGAGCATGGAAAGGTGTAGGCTTGGGGCATAACTTTTTAAGACACGTGGAAAGATGTCGTCTTTTGGTACACGTAGTTGATGTTTCAGGATGTGAAGGAAGGAACCCTTGTCAGGACTTTGACGTTATTAATGAAGAATTATTTAAATTTAATTCTGAGCTTTCCAAAAGGCCGATGATTGTAGCAGGAAACAAATGCGATATAGCTTCGGAAGAACAAATAGAGAATTTTAAGAAATATGTTACGGACAAAGGTTATGAATTCATTAAAATTTCCGCAGCAACGGGAAAAGGAATTAAAGAAATGTTAAATTTAATTATTTCCAAACTGGAATCTTTACCTCCGGCACATTTGTTTACTCCGAATACAAGTTATGAAGAAATCAGTTCAAATTTTGAAGATAAGCTTACAATAACAAAAGAAAATGGTGTGTTTGTTGTGAGTGCCAAATGGCTTGATAAACTCATTAATTCGGTAAATTTTGAAGATTATGATTCTATGTGTTATTTTCAAAATTATCTTAACAAAGCAGGTTTTTCAGAGGCTCTCAAAGAAGCGGGAGCTCAGAATGGAGATACGGTAAAAGTAGGTGAAACAGAGTTTAATTTTTTTGATTAAATTTTAGTATATGGAAGAAAAAGATATAATCAAAACAAAAGAATTAAGTACAATAAATCCTCAAAAACTGGCTTTTTTAGGGGACGCAGTGTACGAATTGCTTGTAAGATACAACATAGTAAAAAGCTTTCAGGGAAATATCGGAGAATTAAATTCGATAAAAACAAAAAACGTGTGTTGTTCCGCACAGTCCGATATGTATGAGAAAATAAAAGACATTTTGACCCCAAAAGAAATAGCGGTTTACAAATGGGGCCGAAATGTTCATACAGGTAATTCTTCCAAAAAAAGGTCTTCGGTTGCCTATCACCGAGCCACAGGTTTGGAAGCATTGTTCGGATATCTTTATTTGAATCAAGAGTTCGATAGAATTCGAGAATTCGTCAAATTTTTAAATTTGTGATATATGTTTGCAGGGTGTTAAAAATATATGATATAATTAATATACAAGAAGTAAATCACATTTCGTTTATTATTTGTGAGGAGGTATAATGAAGAAGAAAAAAATAATAATTATCACACTGTGTTCTATAATAGGTTTAGTATTTTTAGATTTTATAATCGCTCTATCATTTAATAATAGTCCTATAATTAAAATTAGAGATAATTTTAATGGTGGTTCAACTGTTTACAAAGATAAAGGAATATTTACAAATACTTATAAATGTTCTGATGGTAAAACTAAGACAGTTTTAAAAACAGCTAAATATGTTTGCCCTATGAATGACATTGAAAAAGATATAAAAGAAGCAATAACAATTACATTTGATACTAAAGGTGGAAGTATAATAGATAGTATTACTATTGGCAAAGATACTGAACTTACACTACCAAAAGATCCTACACGAGATGGTTATATATTCAAAGGTTGGGTTGACAAAAATGAAACCCCTATTTATAACAAAGTATTACTTGCAGAAGACACAATTCTTTATGCTGTTTGGGAAAAAAATGAAACTAGTAATACAATAATAATTACATTCGATACTAAAGGTGGAAGTAAAATAAACAGTATTACCATAAATAAAGATACTGAGCTTATACTTCCAAAAGATCCTACACGAAATGGTTATGTTTTCAAAGGTTGGGTTGATAAAAATGAAACTCCAATTTATAACAAAGTATTACTTGCAGAAAACACAACTCTTTATGCTATTTGGGAAAAAGTAGAAAATAAAAAAACTAGTACTAAAACTGAAAAACCTAAAACAAACACTAATACAAATAATAACAATAATAATACTAATAAACCTAATCCAAATGCAAATAATAATACAAATACCAATAATAATGAAAATACTATTTTACCTGAAGAAAAACCACCTGTTGTAGAAAAGACTCAAGCAGAGAAAAATGATGAGTATAGAAAACAACTTCAAAATAAGTATTCAGTTAAAATAGCATATAAAAATGAGTTGGGAAATTATACTATAAATGGTTATGGTTCAGAAAAACTTAACGATGATAATAAGATAAATAATTGCCTTGGGGAGATAGACACAACTCTTAAAAACTATCCAAGTGGTTTTTTTAAGGAAATGAAAGATTATGGAATGCCTTTAACTATTTACTTAGTAAATAGTATTAGTGATGATGTTTCAGGACTTACTGATGCAAAAGATAAAAGTGATATTAAAATAATGATTGCACCAGCAAGTTTATTTGAAAACACTTTAAATCATGAAATAATGCATTATATAGATACTTATATAAAAGATAAAGGATATCCTATTGATATAAATACTACTATGAAAGATGTTAATCCAGTAGGTTTTACATATGGGGATACAAGTAATGAGTATGTTTATTATTTTACAAGTGTAGATAATGCCTACTTCTTATCGGCATATGGAAAAACAAATTATTTAGAAGATAGAGCTGTTTTATTTTCTGATATGATGACTAGATCAATAAAAAAACCATTTTACAATGATGGTACTCCAATAAACAAAAAAGCAAAATTAATTAGTTCACAAATTAAAGAGCACTTTAACACATTATCCAATACAGGAAGATATTATTGGGATAGATTCATATAATATAAGTTTAATAAATTAATTTAGGAAAGGAGGAAAGAAATGAAAAAAGATTTACTAGTAAAAATAATTATAGCAGTAGTTATTCTTGCAGGATTAGGATACTTCGTATATACAAATTATGTTTCAAAAGAAAAAGATATGGTTTTTGAAGCAAGAGTTAAAGAAGTAACAGTAAATGATAATGTATATACTGTTTTAGTAGAAGAATATGATAAAAAGAAAAAAGAATATACTATAGAGTATGAATTTGAAATAAATAAAGACACAAAAATAGTTTATAACAATGAAGATTCTACTGCAGATAAATTAAAAGCTAATCAAAAAGTAACTATTACTTCATCTGATGTAATGTTACCTAGTGAGCCAGCAAAATTATCTAATGTTAAAAAAATAGTTATTTCAAAAGATTAATTAGTTTTAAAAGTTTTGCTAAATAAAGCAAGACTTTTTTTATGGAGGTGTTATTTGTAAAAAAAATAATTAACTATATTATAATTTATATTTTTGATTTTAATATCTGCTAATATTTGTTATAATTTAACTCACATAATTAAAAATAATATTAAGTTAGAGTGGAACTTAAATGTGTTTCACTCTTTTATTGAGTTAAAGGATATAAGTCTTTTATTTGGAACAATTCTTTTATCAACAATAATAATTTTATTTATATTTAAATATGATAAGGAATTAAAACTTAAATTACAAAAATTAAAGAAGATGCCAAAGGAAGATGGTTCTTATGAATATGGTAGTTCTAGGTGGGCTACTAAAAAAGAAATCAAAAAAGATTTTAAAGTTTGGAATATTGGAAGTAAACTTAATGGTGGTGGTATTCCTGTAACATTTATGGATGGTAAATATTATTATTCTGATTCTTTTGATCATACTTTAATTATTGGCTCTACTGGAAGCGGTAAAACAATTTGTAATATTTTACCTATGGTTTTTAATCTGGGCTATGCTGGGGAGTCAATGGTTATAAATGATACTAAAGGAGAAATTTATTCTAATACTGCTACCTTTCTAAAAAAACAGGGCTACACTATCAAAATTATTAACTTAAGAGATGCTTTTGCTAGTGATGGATGGAACCCACTACATCTTCCTTACATGTATTATAAAAGTGGTAATATCGATTTGGCTGGTAATTTAATAGAAAACTTTGCCAAGTCATTAACAAAAAACTTATCTAGTAAAGATATGTATTGGGAAAAATCAGCAACATCAGTTTTAACTGCATTGTGTTATGCAATAATTGAAGATGCCCCAAGCGAAGAACAAGTTCACTTATACTCAATTTATACAATGCTTGTTGAACATGGAGCTAAAATGATTGATAGATTTAATTCATTAGATTTATACAACAAAAACCATTTGGTAATCTTGCTAAAAATTCCTATGCCACAGGTAGTTTTGCTAAAGGTGAAACTCGTGCTACTTTGTTTTCAGTTCTTGCTACTGTTATAAAAATGTTTAGTGATACAGGTATTGCTAATTTAACTAGTAGAACTGATTTTGAACTTGAAGATATTTGTGTTTCTTGGGATAATGGTAGAACTCTTGCCTTAATTTATGGTGTTGATAAATTTGAAGTTATTGACATAAAATATAATGTTATTGAAGAAAAAATTAGCATATAAGATTTTGTAATATTGTGTAAAAATAAATGGTATGTAAGTATTAATTTTGTTAATATAATTTATTATATGCTTGAAGATCCTAGGGCTGATAGTGTTGCAGATATTTTTATAAAAGCAATTTATAAAGATGGATTTAAAGTTAAATATGATGATATTCCAAATGGTGCTAAAGGTTATTGTGATTTTGATAATAACACTATCGTTGTTAAGAAAAACCTAAATAATTTAATGAGATTAAAAGTTATAGTTCACGAGTATGCTCATTCACTAGCACATAAACACTTAAAAGATAATCATAAAGAATACACAGAACATAGAGAGCAATATGAAAGCGAAGCAGAATCAATTGCCTATGTCGTATCAAAGTATTTAGGGCTTGATACAAAAGATTATTCAATGATGTATCTCTACTCTTGGAGTAAAGATAGAGATTTCAAAGAAATTGATAATTCATTTAATACTATTGTTAATTATAGTAAGAAAATAATTGATAATTATCAAAAAATGGCTGATAAGGAATTAGAATATAATATAAATCAAGAAAGTGTGAGTATATGAAAATATTAAGTTTTATAAAGTTATGGGTGCACTATTTTAAAGTAGTGTTCCCTAGTATGAGTATAAAAAAATATTATAGATATCACTTAATGATATCTAATCTAGAAAAAAGTTTTTAAGGATGATTATATATAGAAATAAACAAAGAATTAGTAAAAGAAAAACTAATGATAATTTATGGCAGTTTATAATGACTAATGCCTATTATAACTGGGGAAAAAATACTTCTCGTGAAAAATTCTTGTCTGATCTTACACCTTATGAAAAACTGGCAGTTATATTTGGTAATTTTAATTATCAAGTTCAAAATGGAGGTTTTTCTCAATGGGTATTTAATAATTACGATTCTGATATAGATGGTTTGGAAGAGTTTATAGAAAATTGTGATTTTGATAAAAAAGATGTTTTTGAGAGAATGTTTGAAAATTATAGAAGTATAAAATCTAGTCTTGATAGTTTAAATGAATATGACGATTTTTATTATGAAGATGTTGAAACAAGAGAAAAACATTACTGTGATAACGATGAAAATTATTATTATATCAACGAAGAATGGGAAGAATACTTTTCTGATTACCTTTTAAAAAATATGCCTGAGGAATATTATCAATACATCGTTGATTATGAAATATCAAAGCCTATTATATAAGGAGGAAGATAAATAGTTTATTTTGCAATTAAAAGCTTATTTTTGCATAGAATTAAATGTAAGAGTAAGGGGGATTGATTTGCAAGTTTTTGTCAATTATCCCACAACTGATGAGGGGATTAAGAAATTATTAGATAATTTAGCCACATTTAAAGCAAAACTTTTGCTAAAAAGTATTGAAAATTTAAATGTTGAAGATAAAGTAAAAGATGAGGTATTGGAAAAAGTGCTTGAAATTTTAAATAGCAGACCAAAAGAGGATGTTATTTAGTTTCAAGCATCTTTTTTATTTGGTAGTAATTTCTTTTTGATATAACAACGTCTGATGTTATCCATCTATTAACAGAGTCAGGATTTATATTTAATTCACTTGCAATTTCCATTCTTACAATTTTATCTTTTAGTTTTTTAATTGTAAGTGATTGTTTATTTAATATAAAATCAAGGTAATCATTATTATTAAAATTCAATTTATCTCTAATATCTAAATAATCAATTATTTTATTGATTATTTGGATACTTTTATGATTCAGGTTTCTATTATCACTTTGTTCTTCTAATCTTACAATGGTATTATATCCGATTCCTAATTCCACAGCCATATCGGTGATTCTTACATTGTTGATTTTTCTAAAATACTTAACTTGTTTTCCTATAGATGTTTCATCATTTATTTCTTCCATATTAAAGCTAGTTGTTTTTCCTAAATTGCATATTTCATTTGTGTTAGTTTTTATATATACTGATTGAATCAACTCATATAAGTCCTTGATGTTAGTGTAGTATCACCTATGGTGATTTGTTTTAAATTACTGTTATTCTCTTCTTTCTTTATTAGCAATATTGACACTATTGCTAAGATAATAACTAAAATAATTACACTTATTATTTTTTTCACACTAACCTCCATTTTCTTTATTAGTATATTCTTAAATGATTTTTTAGTGAATAAAGATAACAATAAAAATAACTAAGAATTTTTTGTTCTTAGTTACTAATTTAATTATTTCCATAAGTCTTTAGGATACTCATTATTGTCTACTAATTTTTTTATTTCTTTAACTACTTTTTCTTTATCTTCTTTATATGTTATTCCTTGCCATATAGCATTTGTTTTTAACACTTCTACAGTAGCTATTTTGTTTTCTATTTCTTCAAAGACAACTGAAGGTATTAGATACTCACATGTGTCAATATCCTCTTTGTGTTTATCTAAGAATAATGGAAAACCTTCTTCTAAATATTTAAATATATCTTTTGTAAATGCAAACATATTCATAGATACTGGAGCATCTTCTAATACTTTAAATGAATTACCACCTTCTAAAGGTGTAGCTATTATTTCAGAGTCTACTTTTTCTACCATTAGTATTTTCTTGTTATATCCTCTTTTTAATAATTCATACACACAAAATATTGAACTTGGTCCCATTCCTACTATTATTATGTCATAATTTTTTTCCATATTTCTTTTCATCTCCTAACGAATATATACTATCAAATCCATAAGTATCATTCATTTTTTTTATAATTTTTTTTCTTTCTTCTTTCGATATTCGCGAATAATAAAATATAATGGCGCTACAAATTTCAATTATTTGCTGTTTATTATATATTTCCGTATTTATGCCAATATATGGTATACCATATTTGTTTGCAAATTCTAACATTGTTGGATATCCATCTTTAAGTGCCTCACTGCTTCTTAAATCACTATCATTTTTATTGCGATTTTGTATTCTCTGGTATCGTATATAAGGTGATGCATATAATACAAAAGTAATATCAGGAACTATATTATTAGTCATAATATTATCCCATTCTACATCTAAAATTTTGTCCTTTTCAAAATAATATGTCGACATCATTGTCCTTTCAACAACAGTATCTTCTTTTATGTCATTATCTAACATACATCGAAATGAATAAAAGAAAAATGCTAGTTTTTTATTTTTGGAAGTTCGTATTAATTTTATAAATTTGTTAAATTTTTCTTCATCAATATTTAACAAACTTATTAATCTTTGTGGTTCATATTTAAAGTTTGCTTTTTCTGCAACTTCTTTTGCAATTGTACTTTTTCCACTGCCATCCATTCCTTCAAATGCTACAATCATATATAATTCTCTTTTCTAATCATTATAATTTTCTATTGTTTTAAATTTTTTAATTACATAATAAGTAACTGGTGTAGATATAGTTTCATATAATACTTTCCATAAAAATTGACATACCATCATCGTTACTAAAACATTAAAAGGTATATTCCCAACAAATGCTATTGTAGAAAATATAATTGTATCTAAAAATTCTCCGACTATTGTTGAGCCAATAGTTCTAATCCACAAATGTTTACCTTTTGTAATTTTTTTTATTACTTGCATTATATATGCATTTGATAAACTACCAATTAAGTATGCGCTTAATGAAGCTATGAACATTCTTGGTGTAGTTGATAAAATTGCTTCAAAGGATTCTTGTAATTTCCACGTATTTGCTGATGGCAGTTTAATTGCAATTTGAAAATATAAAACCATAAAGGCATTACATAGAAATCCAATAAAAATAACTAATTTAGCTTTTTTAAAGCCATATACTTCTGCTATAACATCACCCATAATGTATGTAATTGGAAATAACAATGCAGATGCTGGTAGCACAATTTTTCCCAAATTAAATATCTTTATAGATGTTACATTAGAGATAAGTATGGATGCCACCGATAATGCTAGTACTATTACAAAATATTTTGAGTATTCTGTGTTTGTTTTTTTATTCATTTTTCTTCCTCCTCAATTTAAGTATAAACTAAAACTTCAAATATGAAAAATACATATTTTTAATAACAAAATGACTAAAATTTCTAATAAATTTTAGTCATTTTGTTATAATCATTTGTTATTAAAATTATTTTTCATAACAATTTATCTTTTTGTTATATCATAATTATTTATTATAATGAGTAAGTAAGAATTAATTTCGTTTAAATTGGATTTTACAATGTTAAAAAATTCCTTAATGTCAATGTTATTTTTCTTTAATTCATTATGTATTGATGCGTTATTGTTTAAATGAATTATTCTATCTACATTTGTTTGCTCTACTAAATAATCAATAAACGTTTTATTTATGTTGGTTGATAAAACAACTTCAAATCCCATATTTTTTATTTTTTTTACCAATTCAAAAAAAGTTATAAATTTATTATCATAAATACCTAAATTATTGAAATACTCGTCAAATTTACTTGTTATATCAGAATTAAACATAGAATTGTATACATCCTTTTTGAATTCATTCCATTTTATTGATATATTAAGTGATTTTTTTATAATCAATTTATAATATGAATAAAATTCCTTCTCGTAGCTTTTTAGAAATTGATCTAAATTGATATGGATGCCTTTTACTTTTTTGCTCGGTAATATATCATTATACTTCTTTTTGGCAACAAAATCTCTATAAGGAAGTCTGGCTTCTTCCAAATCTAATCCTGAAAATAAAGAAACAAATTTGTTTATTTTATTTTTTAATAGGCATTCATCCACTAATAATGCCTCTGTTATAATTTCAAACTCAACGAAATTGCCTAATTCCTCTATATCGTCAACCATAATATTATACGTGTAATCTTTCTTCTTTAATTGATATGTACTTCTCTTTTTTTTGACAACTGTATAGGTGTTGTAGCCTAGCATTGCAAATAATTTAACAAAATCATCATAATTTTCAGCAGATATAGAAAAATTTGTTTCTAGTTTTGTAAATATGTTACTTAAAACTTTTGACTTTCCTTTAAATGTTACTTCCATATTATTATTACTTTTTCTTATTCTAAGGCATGTTCTATTTTTTATATACTCACTGTTAATATCTGTAAAATATTCATCTGTTTCTTCATTTGAACTAACAAGTTTATAATCTAATTGTTTTATTTTATCAAGTAAATTTCTATTATTAATGCAATAATATTTTTTTTCTGTCTCTATTCTACTACTCATATTTACCTCTTTTCTATGATGGCAATCATATAATTGCCAAGAATATTTTTAAATGACAAATAATTTATGGTACATTTATTCTTGAAATTAGAATCAATAATTTTTTTAAATTTTTCAAAATTCAAAAAGTACCTTCCGGCATCTTTTAAATATTCCGTGTATAAATATTTGTTTAATATTTCTGGGATTCCACCTGTTTTTTGTGGATCTTCTATTTCTACTATAATCAATCTATTAGATATATAGTACATTGCATTTAATACTTTTCTTATTTCTTTATCATTATTCATATGGTGGAGCGTATTCTTACAATAAGAAACATCAAAAGAACTTTTCTTAAAATTCAAATTTAGTATATTGTCATTTGTAAATAATACATTTTTTGTATTTAGTTGACAGTATTTCAGTTGATATAAACTGATATCATTATAGACAACTATATTATTTTCATCAGATATTCTAGATATATCCAAATTATCACCACATGAAACATCTATCACCGAAGTGTATTTTCCACATGTTTTTTTCAAAAGTGATAAAAATTCCTCTTTATTTCTCCGCCTTTCATTTAATATTGTTTTCTTTATGCAATTGTTATATATTTTATATCTATGATTATATTTCTCAATTGTAATTGCTTCATCATCATATTCTTCTGAATAATAAACGGCTTTTTTCTTGACTAAATCAATAATCATATCATATTTTTCTTCTTTTAATATACTTACATCTTTTTGATGATATTTAGAAATTTTACACGCTATAACTAATGATACTTTATTAATATAACAAATTGGTAAATAGTTAATAATTTTAATTTTATACATTTCTTCAATATTTGTGATAATTTCAATTATTCCCGAATCAAAACGATAACTGAGAATACTTTTATCACATATTGTATAAAAATTCAACTCGGCATCAAAAAAAAGAAAATTAATAGTGTTATCTTGAATTCCTTTTATGTTTATATTTTCAAGATTATATATATTTTTATATAGTAAAAACATACCGTTAATGTCTTTCACTTTTAATAACCTCCTTGATATCAAACTCATTTTTTATAAATTCGTGTGCTAACGATGTTAAATAACTTTCCATATAAACAAGATTAATTTCTACTGTTGGAAGATTAAAATCCAAATCAATTATATCAACTAAATTCTTGAAACTTAATGTATCTCCCTTTACAACATAACCAATTCCCATATTACGTTTTACCGATTCTATAATCAATTCTTCTGTTCCATATTCAAGTTGAGGTTTAATCTCTATAACATTTTCAAGATGTTTCATTAAGTTTTTTCTAAGTGAGCTTCTTGATATAGGCATAATAATGCACTCATTTTGTAAATCTGTTATTTTTTTGTAATTTTTTTCATTTTCTTTGGATTTAATAAAACAGGTATCTAGTTTATATATTGATTGAATTTTTAAATTGTTATATAATGTATTTATTGGTGAGGCATCAATAACAAAATCCAACTCATGTTTTTCTAAGGATTCAATAAGTTCTAACGTCGATAAATCAACTATTTTGAATGTTACATTAGGAAATTTGATTCTAAAATTGTTTATTTTTTCAAGTAGGTAATTACGAACTATATGTGATTGAGCACCTATAACTATGCTCCCATAATCTAAACTATTATTTGATGATAGCATTCTTTCGCACGCTAGTAATAATCTTTGAGAATCCCTTACATATTTTAATAATATCTCACCATCAGGTGTTAAAGTAACACCTTTATTTGCTCTATAAAACAGAGATACTCCCAAATCTTCTTCTAACTTTGTCATACTTTTACTTATTGCTGGTTGCGAAATATAAAGCTTATTAGATGCTTCTAAAAAACTATTTGATGTAGCAACTCCTAAAAAAATCTTTAGTGAATTTAAGTTAATGTCTTTCATATTACCACTTCCTACAACTATATAATATTATTATTTTGTTATAAAGTCAAATAATAATTAATTAATTGTTTATAACCGTTGTTTATAACAAAAAAAGGAACTTTTAGTTCCTATAAAGTATTCATTTCTACTAAATTTTTCAAATCAACAACATTTTTGGCTTGTAATCCTTTATCTGTTCTTACCATGTCAAATTCAACATATTGTCCTTCTACTAATGTTTTATATCCTTCTGATAGGATTGCTGAATAATGAACAAAGATATCCTCTTTTTCATTGTATTCTATAAAACCAAACCTTTTTCATTGTTAAACCATTTTACTTTTCCTCTTATCATATAAATCTCCCTTCTAAGTAAATCGTTTACAATTATATTTTACTATCAGGAGAGTATATATTTCAATCTTTTTAAGTCTTCAAATTTCGACATTTTTTTCATATTATTGATAAATAAATTGCTATTTTGGCATTTACTGGAAATGTAAGTGTTTTTTTATTGATTCTTTTAATTTCTTCTTCAAATAGATTTCTTTGTTTTATTTTCTTTTTTATTATGTTATTTAATTTTTTTAATATTTCACCTTGTTCAACAAACAATTGGGATTGATCCTTTAAAATCATTCTTGGTGCTTTTAATCTTTCATCATATTCGTACATACTAGATGGTGTTATTCTAATATTTAAAAGTTTTTCAACCCGACCAATCAGCATACTTTGATGTGCTTGATTTTGCAATGAAATTTTTTCTTCTAAATTATGTTTAAGATTTAGAGTTTGCCTCATATAAGCACTAATCTTATTGCACCCCTAACTTTTTCAATTTTTACATAATGATATTCTTCTAACTCTCTAAT
>ERZ773181.1819-NODE-1819-length-15678-cov-11.667221_pt1 | contig 15678 bp, 8 predicted proteins | sample MGYA00581001_ERZ773181 | MGnify/ENA primary metagenome ERZ773181 (study PRJEB29015, sample SAMEA2737780) | human gut metagenome | biome: human gut; feature: human-associated habitat; material: faeces | place: China | collected 2012 ... | reverse complement strand
TCGCTGATGGGGGTCGGCTTCACCTGGAAATCGATTGCAGATGCCAGCTGCTCCAATTCCTGCCGACTCAGCACATTGCTGGGGCTGTCCCAGTCGATGCCCACATTTTTCACTGTTACGGTAACGAAAGCATCCTCCCGGTCGCAGAGGTAATAGACATTTCCATCCTTTTCCTGCACCATCAGCACTTCCTCTCCCCCTGGCAGGGTGAGGACGCTCTGGCTGGCATGTTCCACGTCCGCAACAGACAGAATTGCATCGCTGAAATAATTCTTATCCCGGTAGTCATATTGCAGTGTCATTTCATTTTCCTGATAGACTGCCTGATAGGAAGCATTGAAGTTGCCGCATTCCGCCACCCGTGCGCCCCCAAATTTCAGGCCCAGCACGTCCGCGTTGGCAGAAACGGTGTCAATGCCAAGCTGCTGCGCAAACAGCGCCCCGTCCCCTCTGTCGCTCCGCGACATCTCCCCGCCCCGCGGGGAGTCACCCCTCAAGGGGCGCCAATATCTAACCTTATGTTTGCGGTGGCTCCCCTAGAGGGGAGCTGTCACCGAAGGTGACTGAGGGGTGGTTCCTCGCCGCAAACCTGACGCCCGTGGGGTGGTTCCCCACGCAGGGCCTAAAAATCAACCGAACAACGGCCATGTACACCCAAAAAAATTTATTTCCCAATAACCCACCATAGGGGGAGGGCCAAACCCGGCCCTCCCCCTGTGTATGATGGATTATCCCTCTATACCCTATTGGTGAATTGTAACATTGTTTTGCCTTGCGGCAGGCGCATCAGGTGCGGTTCTTCTTTTTCAGGCTCAGCAGCACGCCAACACCGGCCACAACCAGCAGCACACCAATGCCGCTGAACAGCAGGGTGCCGAAACCACCGGTGGTGGGCAGGTTGAAGCCCTTGCGGTTGATGATGGTCGTGGAGATGACACCGTCACCATCCGTGCTACCATTCTGCGTACCGCCATTCGTTCCCTCTTCTTTAGAGTCGAATTTTTCGTGCTTCGCGGTTACATCATGCTTAACCCAAACGCCGTTCTCGTAATGATTTGTCTCGGTCCAAGTAGTCTTGTAAGCAATATGCAGCGAAACATCAACAGGTTCTTTCAGCAAGTTATAATCTTTCAAGGTCTTCGTTTCAACAAGCTTGTAAGTACCGTTCGCCAAGCCCTCTACTACAAGAATACCGTCAACTCCGTCAGCGTTCTTTGTTGTTAGCGGCTCCTCATTAACTTTGAGCCAGGACTTCTTTTCATCCAAACCTTTTGCCTTTGCTTCATTGCCAGTAATCGCATTTGTCGTTCCAGCAGGAACTTCTTTATACAGGTCGAACTCTACACCATTTAATCCTTTTCCACTTTCATCAGTTTTGGTGATTTTAATCTTAAAGGTGTACACAACCGTTTCGTCCTGAACGGTCTTCTTATCATCGGTACCCGGATCTACGTCCGTCTTAACTTTCTTCGAATAGATCAAAGAGACCTTATTCGAGTTGCCAACCGTCGTGGTCACAGCAGTATCCAACAGTTCCGCCTGGTATGTAATTACAATTTCTTTCCCGGCATATTGTGCCATCTTCTCGGGGTTAAACTGAATCTCAAAACCGTTGTCGACTTCTTTGATTTTTTTAATTTCATTAATTTCCGTTTCAGTACTTTGCTTCAGTTCTGTTGTTGTTTCACCCTCAACATACTGGACTTTAATAGTGCTTACATCATCTTTCAAATTTGTCGGGGTATCTGTCACGTTAAAAGTCTTCAAGCGGGTAATGTTTTCAGGAACAGTAACAGTAACCTTATAAGGAACCTTATCGCCAACATTATAATCGGCTGCTTCCTGCCAAGTGTTTTCATTGCCGCGTTTCTGTACCTGCTTATTTACATCGGGTGCATAGTTGTAAACAGTAACAGTATTGTCGTTTGCCACATAATCGTTATCGTTATTGTTATTTTCGTTCTTCGGCTTCGAAACCGTCTTACCATCCTGGTTCACAATAAATACATAACGATCCCCAGCGTTTACAATGTACTTTTCATCCTGCTTTGTCTCATAATCAATTTCGGTAAAGCGATAAGTACCAGGTGTCAGGTCATCAACCTGAATCTTACCATTTGCATCGGTTACAAAATAATTCTTTTGTTCTTCTTCATCTTGCTTTTTGGGGGGCTGAATCAAAGTCCAGTCTTCATCTGTTGCCTTTTCAAGCTCAACACCATCCTTCAAACGTTCAAGCTGGAATTTCACGCCTGGCAATGCTGTTGAATGCTCTTTATCGTTGCCGATTACACCCTTCTTTTCAAGGTAAATCGTTCCCTTAACCGTGCTGTTTTTCGGGTAAACAACAATGTCATAGAGCCATTCCTGAAGCTGACCACTCATTGCCTGGTCACCAGTCTGCACTCTCGTCATAGGTACGGAAACTAGGAACGGCGTAACAGCTGTCACAACAGACTGCGGCTTTTTAGTCTCAATAACCAAATACAGACCCAAATCCAAATTTTTGAACTGAGCAAAACCTTCATCATTTGTTGTTTGAGTACCTTTAGCTTTATCTGCAATGCCTGTAACTAAATTAGAGGCTTCATAGCTTTTAACTACACCATTATCTTTATTGAAGTAATCATCAACTTCAGGAGCCTTTTCTCCCTTGGCTAATGCTCCCCCGCCATAATACGTTTGCAGCCAATCAGCGTCTTTAACCTGATAAATGGTAAATTCTGCACCACGAAGCGGCGTTGCTCCATCCGGCGGGGTCTGAATTTCGCCCGTTCCCGTTGCACCTTGTGCGGTTTGTTGTGTTGTGTTGTACTTATAAATAGTAATAGAGCCTTTTTTTGTTGTATCAATCACGCTCGTGGTCTTTTGGGGGTTACTCGTATCTACGATACCCTCCTCTGCCATTGCTGGCATGGCGCACAGGCTGAGGGCCAGGGCGGCGCTCAACAGGCCTGTGAGAAAACGTTTTGCTTTTTTCATTTCAGTACCTCTTCTCTTAAAAAAATCATCATCGGATGGGCGGCGGGGCCGCCCGGCTTAGGGGTTCTGCATCAGCACGGCGTGCAGTGCGGGGCGCAACAGCGGGGAAACGCTGCCGCGCCGCCCGCACTGTGCCGTGAAGAAAAAAGGAGGAAAAACTGGGCCGCTTGCCCACTTGGCTTAAGGTGCATCTGAAAACAAAGGAAATAACGGATATTTCGCAGCCACAAGCAGGATGTAAGGCAAAGAGCCACCGGAATCCTTTCCGGATCCCAAGGCTTTTTTAAGCCTTAGCGCAAAATCCGGCTGCGCTTATAGAAACAGGCGATATTTTCAGCTTTTCAGTTATACCCCGGCTTATGGCTGCGCCCTGCCGTAAAACGGGCGCGCACTGGCGGGCAGGCCCTGTACCCTGGGGGTCGCTGGGTTTCCGGGGGATGGTTAATGTCGCCGGCCCCCTTTCCTGTTGTAGCGGAATGTGAATATCAACAGCCCTGCCACCGCCAGCGGCATGCCGATCAGCAGCCACAGGCTTGGCGCGTCTGCACCCGTGTGGGGCAGCTCAGGCGTTTTACGGTTCAGAACGGTAAGGTTCATGGTGTAGGTGTTATTGGGGCCCGGCGTAAACGTATCCTTCGTTTCCGGGGTCTTTGAATCATTAATATAACACTTGCCGTCTTCAAAGGTAATGTCAATCGGCTTGGACAACAGGTTGTACCCCGGGTGTGCTTTGGTTTCCGTCAGGCGGTATCTGCCGGGTTTCAAATCCTTGAACTTATCAGTAATTTTGCCATCCCCACCCGTTATGGCGGTAATGGAACCTGTGTGTGTTTTGTCGAATTCATAGGAAGTATCTACTTCCCACTGCGTTTTTCCTTCGTTTTTAACCAGCTTTTCCAGTTTGAACTCAACACCATCTAGTAGGGTTTTCTCGTTATTGGCGTCCTTCTTGATGATATCCAGTACAAACTTCGGGTTCTGCAGTGTGTTGGTCAGCACAATCTTGCCGCTGCCGCCGGTGATGGTTCCATCGGTGGCTGTGGCTGGCGTTGTAGTTGCGCCGTTCGTTTCGCCGTTCGTTTCGCTGTTTTGTGTTGCTTTAGCCGTTACAACATACGTATTGCCGCCAATCGTAATGGTTCCGTCTGCCGCATTAAAGTTGTCTTTATCGTCCACCGTACCTTCCACAATGCGGTATTGGTAATTCGTGTTGGGATTGTCAACCGAGCGCTGATCCAAACCGCTAAAGATTTGCTTCCAGCCATTATTATCATCGGGGGTAATGGTAACATAGGCTTTCGGGCCGTAGTTTACCGGTTTCCATTCTTTATCGTCTGTGCTGGTTGCCAGGCGGCGCTGGAGCTGGATGTAGATTTGTCCCGGCCGCTTCGCAGTGCTAAGATCGTCCTTACCATTTGCATCTTTCCAGAGCTTATCGAACTCAATGTTGATCAGTGTGCGCTTGGTGTTGGTAAAGATTGCGGTAACTTCCAGCTTGGTTGGATCGTTCGGATCTTTGCTCTCCACAATCTCGCCTTCCACCATGTTGTTGATCACATCGGCTTTATTGTGAGGCGGAACGGTTACGCTTTGCAGTTTGGCACCATCGGTGCTTTCGACTTCCTCGATGGTATAGCGGGTGCCAACGGGGATGCCGGTGATGGTTCCGGTGTGTTCTGGGTTGTTCTTATCGTTCATGTTGATATAAACATATTTTTCGATGGGCTTTTCTTCCAGACCAGCACCGCCAACATCATTAAAGGTAACTTTGAAGGTGTAGATGCCTTTAATGTTCTCATCCTCACCATCTGCGGCCTTCTTTTGGATTTTCAGCCCGCCGGTTTTGACGGTGTTGACGTATTCTACCTTTAGCTTTGTCAGCGTGGAGCTTGTTTCGTCCGGGTCCTTATAGGAGCGGAAGACGATGGTGTCGGCTTTGGGTTTGGTCTCGTTATATTTATTATCCTCTTGAACATCATTCGTTCTTATTTTTTCCGTTCGGCCATCATCGGGGCCGCTTCCCGTCTGCCCGTCTAACGAAGGTATTGTACTAGGAAGAGTTACGCTGTCACCTCCGCTCATCAAAGTAACCTTCTGCCCGTTCTCGTACACGGTCCATTTGGTGTCGTACAGGTTTTTGTTCAGTTCCTCATTGAGCGAAATGTAGCTGCCGCGGCGGAACTGGTCGCTGAAGGTAACGGTTTCTCCAGCTTCCAGAACAAAGCGTCCGTCCTCGTCCACCAACTGGGTGTCTGTGTCCTCGGTGGAGGTGTACTGTGCGTATTTGGCGTTTTCCAAATTACCGCTTTTGGCGGAGCCGTAATCCGGGATGTCCTTCTGATCGGTTGTAAAGCCGGTTATCGTACTTGGCACCGCTTTGGGAATGAAGGTAAAGTCCCTGAAATAGATGTGGCGGCTATAGTTATCGCCCACGCGGATGGTTGTAACATTGCCGCTAAATTTGCCCTTCTCTTTCATCTTGTGCAGGTCCAGCTTTACGGTGACCCATTGGTCTGGCTTCACTTCGACCGAGCCATACGTTGCGCCGTTAATGCCTGATGTGTCAAGGCTGCCTTTTTGGACGGCGGGGTTCTGATCATCCAGCAGTTCCAGATACAGGTTGTTGAGGGAAAGGTCACCTCCACCACCATCATTTGAACCAACGTAAACCTGGAACGTAAGGAAGCGCATGTTTTCGATATTGATGGGGTTTCCCAGCGTCAGGATGCCACGACGTTTCTCACGCGCTGCACTTTGCGTATCCGTATAGCGTGCGTACCAGTGAAGGACCTGTTCGGTATTTTGCCCGGTATCTTGCCCGGGATCTTGCCCGGAATCCGGCTTGGGATCTGGCCAGGGGTTTTTAACCAACTCGAAAATGTAGTCATCTTTCTTTCCTGGGGTTGCGGGTTCAATCATGTTACCAGTCGCAGTCAAATTCACCACTTCGGTATCGCTTGGATCCGGTTCAGCGGCATCTGTTTTTCCATAATGGGTTGCCTGGTTCTGGATGGTGAAGTTGAAGATTTTCTGTTTTTCAAAGCATTCTTTGAATTTCTGATCAGTAACGTTGGTCAGATCGACCTTTTTTTGAACCTGCAGCTCGTTATTATCCGGGAAGTTGAACGCCACCGCCATGTTGGATTCCCACATACCACGTTCCATGTAGTACATGGTAAGGGTGTGCTTTTGGCCTTTGTCGAATGTAAGAGTAGTGCCTTGCGCGGAGAAAGAAATCTTCTCGCCATTATATGTTACGTCCTTGACAGAACTTCCATCTTGGTCACTATTTGACGTTCCGCCTATTTTGACCTGGCTGACATAGGCTGTTACACTATTTTTCTTTTTTCCCTCGTCTGTAGTTTTCTCGCCAAATTCCAGCAGGCCGGAAACCTTACCATGGGAGCCGCCAACGTCAAGCACCAGCTGGCCATCAATGAATACCCAAACGTCATCGTCACCGGAGAAGAAGAACTTGATGCTGGTTTTTTCCTTTTTCCCATCTTTTTCAACATTTGTTTCAACTTTGCCGTCATCCGTCAGGGTAAAATCCATCTGCAGCTTGGTGCCAAAGCCGTAATTGTAGGTAGAAGCCCAGCCCGCAGTTGCGGTTTCGTTGAACGGGAAGTAGCCATAGGAACTTACATCCTCGCCATTTTTCTTTATCGTTTTTGAGGCGGAGTCAGAATCAAGATTGCGTGACTGTTCTCGGTTCTGTGTGCTTGATTTCAGGAAATATTGCTCCGTGGTGGAATCCTGTTTCAGGTACAGGGTCGTATCTTGGCTGTCAAAGTACCAGTAATCAACGCCCTTATCCTCATCAAAAATCTGTCTCTTGGTAAAGGGGAACGCAACGTTGTCGTACACATCGCCAAGCTTTGCATTTTTGGTGTTCGTGCCGCTCAAAAACGCTTTATTGAAGTGCGGTTCTGCTACTTTTGTATTATCTTTTGTATCTTTCAGCAGCGGTTCACCTGTTGCATCGCCAGTGGAGGTTTCGGATTTAACCAAGCCCTGATAGGCATAGTCATAATGTTCGCCATCGTTATTTCCATTTTCATTGATTGTGGAGTTATTGATTGCCATGAAGCGATTTTCATTTTTGAAGACGCTATTAAGCCCCCAAAGATTCAATGCAGCACTAATCCCATCAAACCTAATTCCCCAGTCTGAATAAGAAGGTTGGAAATGGCCGGTATAAATCGGAAATTGCGCTTTGCAGCTTTCGTAATAATCGCTCAGCGCTCTGTCAAACTGACGGAACGTAACCCAGCTTCTTTGTTTTGCAAATCCGTTTCCTTTTCCCGGCGCATAATATGCTCTACTATATCTATCTCTGTTATTTCCATTCAGCTCATAGTCTGTATAATAGTCATACAGCGTACTGGTAACATACTTTGTGTTTGGATCTTCTGTGAATGGTTCTTTGCTAATATCTACAACATCATCCGTCAGTTTCTTGCCTTCTTTGGCATTACGCAGGCTACCTTTTTCAGCCCAGTAGCCGCCACGGTTGCCACCGTTATAAATTACATCATCGCTGGCATCCGCAAAGAAACACGGTTCGGAAAGGTCGGCTGGGATGTCCATCATGGCCGTACCATCACCGTTATCGGCTGCATTTCCGTTCTCAACTGCCCAAGAAGCAAAACGGATTTTTGTATAACCTTCCGGCACTTCGTAATACCAGATGTTGGTGTCCTCTAGTCGATTCATCTCCTGTTTTGTTTTAGGAGCCTTACCATCGCCCGTCAGATAGCACCAAAGCTTACCGTCGTTCGTCGGCATGCCACATCCAATCGCGCCATTATGTGTTTCATTTTTTTCATTCTCATAAGAAAGCCAGGAGAAAGTTGCATCGAAGTAAATAACTTGCTTGCCTTGCTTGCCTTGCGGGGTTCCCCAGGTGGATTGGTTATTTACTTTATAAGTAAAGCAATATTTTTTGCTTGCGTTATAAAGGAATGTATTTTCGTCTGTTCCCTGTTCGTAGAAGTTATAGCTCTCACTTAACTGTTTGCTACCATTTTCGGCAAAGAATTGAACAGAAGAGCAGGCACTTGTAGGAATTTCAAAACCCTGCTTTTTGTCTTTGGCAACATCACCGATCGTTACCGTTTCAGTTTCCGTTGTTTTTCCGGAAGAATCTTGTTCCGTAAATACTGCGGTTACATTTGCCAGGTTAGAATCACTCAGGTTTTCAAAGACCATCTTCTGGTCGCCAAAAGCGGTGTGGGCAGCAGGGTCAGGTAATGCTAATGCATCTGCCCAGTTGGCATTATTCCAAGCTACATCACCATTTTCGCTGTTTGCATCGCCATCATAATATTTGTCATTAAATACCTCAACTTTTACAAAATGACTTGCCGTATTGTTCTCTTCAGGTGGAGCTGTTACTCTTACTTTATGGCTTTCATCTAAAGTAAACTGCATCCAGACATATCCGCCCCAGGGGCATATCGTCTGGTCGCCATTTGTCAAAATAATTTTATAAATGCGTTGGCCTTTGGAAGTAATTTTGTCGGGAACAAGGGACATTGGCTGTTCGCCAATCTCTCCGTCATATTCACCGCCGCCATTTCCGCGCTGTGCATTAAAGGTAATTGTAGAATTTTTTGTTACTTCCCAACTGCTCGGGACTGCAAAGTAAACGGTAAACTGATTAGATTGTGTGCTAACCTTCAGCGCCCCATCCATATCTTCCGCTTCCTCGGCGTCCATCTGCGGCTGTTCGGTCGGTTCCGGGGTCGGGGTGGGTTCTGCCGTGGGCTCCGGCGTTTCGGTCGGGGCGGGCTGCTCCGGCTCGGCGCTTTGTTCCGGTTCCGGGGTGGCGGCATCCGGCACCGGGGTGGCGGCGTTCTGCTCCGGCGGAACGGTATCCTCCCCGGAGGCCGTTCCCGGCTCATCCTCCAGCAGCTCTACTTCGTCAGGTGCGTCGGGCAGAAGATCCACCTCGGCGTATACAGGCAGGGCCATTGCCATAACCAGGCAAGCGGTGACAAGCAGCGCTGTCAGCCGGCGCGCCCAACCTGTTGTGTTTTTTCCTGTTCTATTCAATCTGCTCACCCGTCTTTCGCGCTGGCTTGATGGAAGCACATTGTTCCACAGGGGATCCCTGTGAAACAGTAAAAGAAGCCAGCTTCTTTTACTTGCGCAACCGTTGCCATGTTGTTTTCAAAAAAAAACCGCATCGAGTTTTCTCATTGCGCATTTACTTTTTATTGTTAAAATATAGCACCTTTACACCAGAAAGGCAATACAATCCACGCAAATTCCTGTTTTTCAGCATTTTTACTGATTGCGCTTTCCTCCAATTATATAATGTGTTCAAAGCCTTTGTATCATTTACTCCTGATTTTCTTTTTGGCAGCGGTCCCTTTTATATACTTTGACCGCGCGTTTATGATCCTCTGCGCACACAGAGCGCAACTTTGCAGCAAAATTCGCCTTTTTTGTTGCGTTTCCCTGTTTTTGCGCAATTATTTGTTTCGCATGCGCCTGTTTGCGGCGGGGCCTGGCGGCTGGGTGGGCGCCTTGTGGGAGGGATGGCAGGTTTGCGGTGCACGGTTCCCGTTTTTTTGCGGCGCGATGGGTACACCGCGCCCCTGCAAACGGTTTGCGGTGTTTGCGGCGGCGGGTGTGTGTTTGGTGGGTTGCATGCCCGCCAACGGGACGCCGTTCTCCCTTTACAACGGGGTGCGGGTTTGCTGCAGATATGCCATTCGCTTTTTTGTCCCCCCTGCCCCGCCCCTGATTCCCGGTTCACCCTTGCCGATTTCTATTTGCGCCAGCTCCTGAGGTGCATCTGAAAGCAACGAAAATAGCGGATCTTTCGCAAGCACAAAATCCGGCTGCGTTTACTGAGGCAACACCGCACAATTCCCGCCTTGCGGCTTAAGCACCGCTCCGGCGGCTGCGGCACTTAGAATTATGCGGTATTGCCCTGAAACAGACGAGCTTTTTGACGTTTCAGATAGATCCCAGCTCCCTGCTTTCAATCTATCCTGTGTAAACTGCAACCCCTCACGCGCCATTCTGTGCGGCACTTACCTTATAATATAGGGGGTGCTGCCCTGTGTAAATTTGCAACTGATCTATTTGAAGCAGCTGTGAGCTGTTGCAATTTTGCACAGGGTATTGCCCGCATTCTGTGCCGAACATTCCCGAAACGTGTTGGAAAAACGCACAGGATTGCCCTGTTTCCCTATGCCGCTTACCGTTGGAAAAACGCACAGGTTACCCCCGGAACAGTTGCAATTTTACACAGGGTATTCCCGCTCCCCTGCCCCGCCGTGACCCGCGTACCTGTTGGAAAACCACACAGGATAGGCTCGCTCCCCGTGTTGCAATTTACACAGGTTTGGCTGTTTTTGGCTTATTTGCAACTTTACGCAGGTTGCTTTCCGCACAGGAAAGTGGTGGTGGAATGCACAGGCTGCAATTGGTTGAACACACAGGTTTGCGTTGTTAAATTACACAGGCTCTACCTATTACTAATATAAAACTAAACATCTAAGCCATAATAACAACCAGAAGTAAGCCGGGAGATGGGGGAGAACGGGAAAAAAGTGGTGTTGCCATTCCATCAGGTTACAGAACCCTGAAACAGCAGGACAGAAAAGCACAATAAAACCCTGTGTAACCTGCACCCGGGCTGCAACCCCCACAGGATATATGGCAAACCACAACGCGGGTGTTGCATTTTGCACAGGGTAATGGCGGTGAAACCCTGTGTAAATTTGCAATTCTTGCGCTGAACAACAGGATGTGCTATAATGTTTAGCATGATGTGCGTGACCACCCGGGATACAGCAACCGATACAGGAGGCCCCTGCTTATGGCGGCAAGTAAACAGAAAAAAGATGATCCGTTTGTCGTTACGTTTGAAGAACGCGGGGACCAGACCATCGTTCGCAAATCCAATGACCTTGTACAGATGACGCGCAACAACCTGACGCTGAGCCAGCAGCGCCTGATGCTGCATATTTTTTCGATGATTAAGCCGGAGGATACGGACCTGCCCTCTTATGAGCTGAGCATATATGATTTTATCAAGATGACCGGCATGGACCCGCACAGCGGGGCGCTGTACAAGCAGGTGCGCAAAAATATTGAGGAGCTGGCCAACGCGCCCATCCAGTGGATCAAGAATAACGGAACTTCCACGGTGGAAACATTCCGCTGGATCGATAAAGTGCGCATTGATGAGGGCCGCGCGCGCATGACCATCACGCTGGATCCGGTGCTGAAACCGCACCTGGTGCAGCTGAAAACCCTGTATACCACCATGGATGTGACCTACACCATGCTGATGCGGTCCACCTATTCCATCCGCATTTACGAGCTGTGCAAGAGCTACCAGAGCCTGTACCTGAAAAAGAAAGCGGCCGGGGAACCGCTGGTATGGAACCTGAGCATGCTGTATGAACAGCTTTCGTATACGGCCAACCGATGGTCGGATTTCCGCCGCCTGGCACTGGAAAAGGCAAAGGCGGAAATTAACGAAAAGACGGATATTATTTTTAATTACGATGTGTACGAAAAAAAAGGGCAGAAGGTTCTTTCGCTGGTGGTAACGATTGACCCAGTGGATGATGCCGCCGCACAGGCCAACTTGGACAGCATCAACAGCACGGTGCGCAAAAAGAGCAAAAAGAAGGGCCGCCCCACCGTGGCGATTGAGGATTCGCTGCTGGATGACCCCAGCGTGATCACCTTTGATTATGTTTCGGCACCGGAAACAACGATCCCCTATTCCTTTGGACGCCACCGCACCGAGCTGCGGGAGGAAATTGTTGTGAAAGCGCGCATGGATCAGCTGCGCGCGGAGATTACGCCCGAAGAGCTGCACGCGGTGGAAGTGATCATTGATGTGTTGGCAGATGCCTGCTGCACCATCCAGGCAGGCGATGGCGAGCAGGACGGCGGCAACAAAACGGTATTTGGAAAGATGAATGCCATCATCCTGGATTGCGGCGGGCTGACCAGTTGGCTGGCCGGTGTGGCACCCCGCTATGCACAGGAGATCATTCCCCGGTCGCAGAAGATGCGCAGCCCGGCGCGGTACCTGAACAAGGTGCTGCGCGAGGATATGGATAACTATCGCATTTATATTTTCCGCAAGGCAAAGCCGGCAGCAGAACCCAAAGAGGAGCTGTTGGAAGCGGAGTACCATGTGATGGACGAGCCGGTGCAGCAAACGCTGCCGGAGCCTGAGCCGCCCAAGGTAGAGCTGATTCCCGAAACGATTGTAAAACGGCAGGATATGCGAAAAGAGTTTGCAAAGTTTGTAGATGATGGATACCTGGAAAAGACGTTGACGAGCGGCCAGCGCGGCGCTTACCACGAAATTTACCGCCACCTGGCAGCGCGGTGCGTGCCATCGCCTTCCAGCCTGCGCAATGGGCTGAAAGACGAAATGCGGCTGCATTACCTGGCCTGCATGAATGAAGTGATTGAAAAGTATGGCAGCCTGACCCCATTGATGGAAGCTATGGCGCATGAACTGGACTTTGATGTGTTCTGGGCAAAGGCCGCCAAGGACCCCAACGTGAATAACCCGATGGGGCTGTTCTACCACATTATTGAAGAACGCGCGCTGAACCCGATCGGCACCATAATGAACGACCAGGCACAACGGCAGAAGGTTGCCGCCAAGGAAAAAGGTGAAAAAGATAAGTGGCACAACGAAAGCTGGATGGATGCTTTTGAGGAAGATATCCCGGATGACAGCGAAGAGTAATTGAGATGAAGCAGAGCGGAACATCCGGGAGCGCTATTATAATAAGGTAAGCAGCGGCTGGCAGATTGCTGGCCGCTGCTTTTTTGTTGGGGTGCAGCTGAGAAATGGAAATATCCGGCGTTTTTTGATTTCAGATAAACCTTGGAATAATAGGTGAGAATGAAGGTGCGTGAGCGGGAATGCCTGGATGAAGTGAAGAAGGATGGGAAGGAAAAGCGGCAGAGAAAAAGCGTGAACAGCAACGAAGAGATGCCTGCATAATATTCGTCAAAATATCCGTTGACACACGCGAAGCATATGATATAATAGAAACTATAACAGCAACGAAGAGATGCCGCACGGCATGGGGTGCCCGTTTTTGCAACACGCAGTTAGATTAAGATACCGGCGTGTGGTACCGCAGAAAGAACCGAACAAAAGGCAAAGATTAACCGACAGCAACGAAGAGATGCCTACACAAAGGCGCTCGCAAGGAGGAAAACAATGGGATATTGTATCTCAGTCTGCATTGAAAAAGGCGGCGTTGGAAAAACCGTTACCGTCTGCAACCTGGCGGCGCTGATGGCGCAGGACGGCAAGCGGGTGCTTGTTGTGGATATGGATGCCCAGGGCAACTGTACCTATACCCTAACGGGCACCCGTGTAACCGATAATACTTTTGACCGCGCTGGCGTGTATGATATGTTCCGTGCCTATGGCATCAGCGGCACACAGAACTATATTTCCCGCACGCAGTTTGATAATATTGATATAATTCCGGCAAATGGCAACACCCCAATGGCGGCCAAGCAGCTGCAAATCCTGGAACAGTCCGAAAGCACCAGTATCAATATGTTTTTGGCCATGTGCCTGGCACAGGTTGCCGGCGAATACGACTATATTTTGATCGATACCCCGCCGTCCCGCGATGTAATGGTGACCAACGCCCTGATGGCCAGTGACTTTGTGCTGATCCCCTGCGTGTGCGATGACTACAGCCGTGACAGTGTGTACCGCACTGTGGCCATGTGCCAGCAGTTGGAGCACGATGAGGGCGAAAAAATTGATGTTTTGGGCATTATCCTGACTATGGTGGAAAAAACTGCCCTGACCGAAGTGATCCGCAATGAACTGCGGGAAAGCCAGCTGGGCAGCAAGCTGTTTGCTGCCGAAATCCGTAAGGGACAGGCTGTAAAGGATAGCACCCGCCTTGGTGCGCCGGTTGTGCTATGTGCACGCAGCAGCAACCCGGCAAAGGATTATGCAAAGGTGTATGCCGAGCTGAAAACGCGCGTTGAACAGGAGGCAGAGTGATGGCAAGCAAACTGGACCGACTGCAGAAGAAAGGCTTTAAAGTAAACGAAGCAGCGTTAAGTAAGATCGCGCGCGGCGACCAGGAGCCGGGCGGTGAATACAGCGAGATCAATATCAATGATATTGAAGAAAACCCGGATAATGCCCTTTACCGTGAGCTGGATACCGAGGAAGATATTGCGCTGCTGGCCGATGATATCCGCCGCGCGGGGCTGCTGCACAACCTGGTTGTGTTCCCTAAGACCGGTTTTGGCGGAAAATATGTGCTGCTTTCCGGCGAGCGCCGCCTGCGTGCGCTGCGCCTGTTGGTGGAGCAGGATAAACGCGAGCAGGAAGAAAAGAAGCTGCCCAACCGCATGAGTGAATGGCAGAAAGTGCAGTGCAAAGTGGTGCGCAACTTGGCGGAAAACGAAAAAGTTGTGTATATTGACAGCGCAAACCTGCAAGTGCGCGGCGGCATCAGCAATGAACGTGTGATGCGCCAGGCGGCGGCGCGTTTTGTGGAAAACCTGCAAAAAGCACCGTATAACCTGAGCGCAGCGGAAGCGAAAAAAGCGCTGAAAGAGGTCAGCCCGCTGAATTCCCGCACGATTGATAAGGCGCTTTCGATTCAGAATGATCTCAACCCTGATCTGCGCCGCTTGCTGGATGAGGAATTCCTGAACCGAGCCGAGTGCGAAACCTATCTCCGCTTGACCCTGGAAGAACAGGCCCGTGCAGCCGCAGTGTTTTTGAAAATCGCAGCCCTTGACCCACGCAGCCATGAGCGCCGCGCCATTAAGGACGCATTGACCACCGCCATGCTGGATGTAGCAGTGGAACGCCGCAGCATGCAGGAGCGCGAGAGCGTATTTGCAGCAGCGTTGCAAAATGCACAGGATGCAATCGGTCAGGCCAAGACGCAGGAAAACAAGGCGGCGGCAGTAGATAAAGACCACAACTTTATTTCGGCCAAGCTGCCTACCACGGCCCGCAAACTGCGTAAAATTGCAGCGGCAAAAAATATTGAAGCTAAGATCCGCAGTTATACGGCAGAGGACCGCAAAGCAATGTCGGACCAGATGCAGGAGCTGATTGCGGCAGCGCAGGAGCTGAAAGCACTGATTGATGCTGTGGAATAATCCAGATCCACGAAAGTAACAAACAACAAAAATCCATGCAAATAGGAATACAGGAATCCACGATATGAAACAGCGAATTGTCATCCGGCTGCACCTGGCTGTGCGGGCAGTGCTGCAAAGCGAAGCGGACTGGCGCGGCACGCGGCTGGGCACCCTGACATCGGAGCTGATCCATGAACAGGCTGCGAAAGCGCGCCTGTGCGGGGTGCAGAATTACGAGTTGAACCCCGTCAGCAGCCGCTATGTTCCCGTTACAAACGGGACAAAATATAAGCAGACATCTGGCCTGGAGCAGATCTCCATCTATCTGAACGATGAGGATATGCAAACCCTGAAAGAGCTGGCACTGGCCAATGATAGTGTGCGTGTGATCAACGGCAGGCAGGCAATCACCTACCGATATGTTGTTCCCGGAATGCTGCTGAACGACCCGGTGTTTACGGGGCTGACAGAGCAGAACAGCACGGCAGGGTAAACACTTCAAAATCTTAGGCAATACCGCATAATTCTAAGTGCCGATACGGCGAGCGAGGTGCGGCA
>ERZ773181.1818-NODE-1818-length-15704-cov-6.664963_pt1 | contig 15704 bp, 8 predicted proteins | sample MGYA00581001_ERZ773181 | MGnify/ENA primary metagenome ERZ773181 (study PRJEB29015, sample SAMEA2737780) | human gut metagenome | biome: human gut; feature: human-associated habitat; material: faeces | place: China | collected 2012 ... | reverse complement strand
CCAGCAGACCGGCCACCGCCACCCAGATGCAGTTGATGGAGTTGACGATGCAGGTGATGATGCAGAACGCCACCACATACCAGGCAATCTGCTTGGCCAGATTGCCCTTGCTGCGGAACACGAAACTGCGCTGAATCGGAAAGTTGATGCACTCGCCGATGACCATTGCCACCATATAGGCACAAAAGTACGGCAGACCGCCGTGGGCGGAGTCATACCCCAGAATGTTCCACTGGAAGGTCTCGCCGAAAAGCGTCACCGGGATGCCCGGCCAGCCGAAGTCCACCACCGGCAGGCCGCTGAACGCGGCAGGCAGGAACTGCAGCAGCAGATACTTGAATACGGTAATCAGGTTGGATACGATGACGAACAAACCGCCCTCGCGCACCCACTTGGCAGCGGCCGGGTGCTTGGCCGCAAAGCTATTCCAAAACTGCATGGTCTGCTCCTATTCAGCTGTTGCGCAGCCGGCCTTCCAGCTGCACGTTGAGAATCACGTTCTTGACCGCTTCCACAATGACACGGCACAGGCCGATAATCCAGAAGCCCTTGGCCTCCATCACGATGCCGTCCACCATGCCCATGCTGATGGCGCCGTTGGTCATCTTGGCCAGAGCGCGCAGCGGCATATTGTACTGGAACATCACGTTCAGGTCCGGCTTGCCTCTCTTGTAGCTGGCCGTCAGCAGGGTGTGCAGTACCAGCCAGACCAGCCAGCAAATGGGGCTGCGGCTGTGGTTAAGCTCACCCAGCGTCATATTGCGGTCGATGCGGACCTTGTCCTCCGGGATGAGGCAGCCCATCAGGGTCTCCCACTCGGCATCGGGTACGCTCTGCACCTTGCCGCTTTCGTAGTGGGGCAGGCTCTTGCCCGCGTAGGGGTTGGGGGCCTCGGTGCCGGCCACCTCCACAACAGCCGTCAGGCGGATGTCAGCGGAAGAAGCGCCCACGCGGATTTCGTAGCTGCCGCCCTCAACTTCCCAGCTGTCGGTCTTGGTGTTCCAGTAGCGGAACGCCTTGTCGTCCAGCGTCAGGGTCACGGTCTTGCTCTCCCCTGCAGCCAGCTGCACCTTGGCAAAGGCCTTCAGCTCCTGCGCGGGGCGGAACACCTTCGCGTCCGGCTTGGCAATGTACAGCTGCACAATCTCGGCACCGGCACGGTTGCCGGTGTTCTTTACGGTCAGGGTCACGCTGTGGGCGTCTGCCTTCAGGTCAGAGTAGGCAAAGTTCGTGTAGCTCAGGCCGTAGCCGAAGGGGAACGCCACCGGCACGCCCGCGGTCTGGTAGTAGCGGTAGCCCACGTACAGCCCCTCACGGTACTGCACGGTGCGGCCCTTGCCCGCAAAGTTGTCCTTGGCGGGGGTGTTCTCATAGGCGTTGGCCCAGGTTTCCGCCAGCTTGCCGCTGGGGTTGACCTTGCCGGTCAGCACATCGACCATAGCGCCTGCACCGGCCTGACCGCCCAGTGCGCCGTAAACCAGCGCCTTGCAGTGGGTCAGCCACGGCGTTTCCAGCGATGCACCCGCGCTGAGCACGACCACGGTGTTGGGGTTTGCCTGCTGTACAGCCTGCAGAAGCTCAATCTGGTTGTCCGCCAGCTTCATATCGGCGCGGTCCAGACCCTCGCTCTCCTTGATTTCATCAAGGCCCAGGCAGAGCAGAACCACGTCCGCCTTGGCAGCCAGCGCGGCGGCCTCAGCCTTCTTGGCGGCATCGGGCTTGCCCTGCCGGTCAAAGCCGGTGGCAAAGCCAACGCTGTTCAAGCCGCTTTCCTTGAGACATTCGAGGAAGGTGTCCACCTTGATGGAGTTGACCGCGCTGGAGCCTGCGCCCTGATAGCGGGGTGTCTCGGCAAAGTCACCGATAACGGCCACGCGGGCACCGGCGGCCAGCGGCAGCAGGCCTTCCTCGTTCTTGAGCAGGACGGTGCTCTCTGCGGCAGCGCGGCGGGCCAGCGCATGGTGGGCGTCGGCGTCAAACTCACGGCTGTGATTTTCCACAGCGGCGTGGGTGTCAAAAACCAACGTCAGCAGCTCATCCAGACGGGCGTCAACGTCCGCCTCGGTGATTTTGCCGGTCTCCACGGCCTTCAGCAGCTCGCGGACGGCATCCCCGCCGGGGGCGGGCATTTCCAGCGTAGAGCCGTTCTTTACGCCCAGCGCATGGTCATTGCTGCCGCCCCAGTCGGTGACAACCGCGCCGTCAAAGCCCCAGTCCTTGCGCAGGATATCCTGCAGCAGATGGGCGTTCTCGTTGGCGTAGGTGCCGTTGATGAGGTTGTAGCTGGACATAATGGTTTTGGGATGTGCCTCTTTGACAACAATCTCAAAGCCGGTCAGGTACAGCTCGCGCAGGCTGCGCTCGTCCACCACGGAGTCGGACGCCATACGGCGCAGCTCCTGGCTGTTGACGGCGAAATGCTTGGGACAGGCGGAGATACCCTCGGACTGGATGCCGCGCACATAGCCTGCGGCCATCTTGCCGGAGAGGTAGGGGTCCTCGGAGAAATACTCAAAGTTGCGGCCGCAAAGCGGGCTGCGCTTGGTGTTTAGGCCGGGGCCCAGCAGGACGGAGACCTCCTGCGCAGCGGCCTCCTCGCCCATGGCGCGGCCGATTTCCTCGCCCAGTGCGGGGTCCCAGCTGCAGGCCACGGTGGCCGCAGTGGGGAAACAGGTTGCGGGTACGCTGGGGTTCAGCCCCAGATGGTCCGCAGCCCCGGCCTGCTTGCGCACACCGTTGGGGCCGTCGGACAGGGTAATGGAAGGAATACCCGCCTTTTTATACCCCCGGGTGGTAAAGACCGTCTCGCCGGAGAGCAGTGCGCATTTTTGTTCAAGGTTCAGTTGTTGGATGATTTCTGCGTTTTTCAAGGGTAGGCACTCCTTTTTTATTAGGCAATACCGCGCAATTTCAAGTCACGGTCATGCACTTGCATTGTGCGGTATTGCGGGGGTTATTTTTATGCGTTCTTGTTTTCGGCTCTGGCGGCCTTGGCGGCCTTGTACAGCTTGACATCACGGACAATGCCGCGGATCGCCAGTGCAAACAGTGCCACGGCAACAAGGTCGATCAGCGCAACAAGGTGACGCCAGCCGAGCACAGCGGGCTTAAAGTCGTGGCGCAGCGCGGTGGTATCGCCGATGCTCTCGGCATAGTCGCGGTTGGTCACACGGACGTGCAGATACATATACAGTGTCTGCTTTGCAGCGCGGCGCAGGGCCTGCAGATAGCTGTTGGAGCCGGTCTCAAAGGCCATCTTGCCGCCGATGAAGCCAGCCATCCACAGGCTGCCGCCTGCGCGCAGGGCTTGGTCACCGTTCATATAGCTGTGATGGTCGCAGTAGTCGGTAATCACAGCGCCGTCAAAGCCCCACTCGTCACGCAGGATGCCGGTCAGCAGCGCCTCGCTGCCGCCAGCCCAAACAGCGCCGATACGGTTGTAGCTGCTCATCAGGCCGACAGCGTCATAGTCCTCGACCAGCATCTGGAAGGGACGCAGATAGATCTCACGCAGAGCCTGCTCGGTCATCCACGTGTAGACAGAATCACGGTAGATGCCGCTTTCACCGTCATTGCAGATAAAGTGCTTGACGTAGGTGTAGACACCAGCGTCATTGGCGCCATGCACGGTGTTGCCGCAGATGACGCCGGACAGCAGGCTGTCCTCGGAATAATACTCGTAGTTACGGCCGTTGAAGGGGCTGCGGTGCATATTGGTGGCAGGCGCATACCAGCCGGTATAGCCGTTCTGCAAAGCCTGCGTACCGATGGTGCGGCCCTCCTCCTGGGCCAGTTCGCCGTTCCACGTCTGGGCCAGCGTGCTGGAGCTCGGGAAGCCGGTGCCAGCGCCCATACCGGTGAAGCCGCCAATCTGGGAGGGGCCGTCAGCGTCCTTGCTCTTGATCTTGCCGACGCTCTTGAGCTCGGCCAGACCGCCGTAGGCGTTGATGTACATATTTTCCATCTCATTCACGGTCAGCTCATCGAGCAGCGCATCCCACTGCGGGTCATTGAAGTCAGCGCCCAGCTGGAAGCCGAGGTCGGTGGTCTTGCCGTTGTCCTCAATCTTCAGACCGTTCTTTGCGCCGGTGGTGATGGCCTCGTCGGCCTCATTGATGTAGCCGTCTGCCATGTCAGCGGTGTAAAGGTTCAGTGCCTTGACGTTGTCGGTCATAGCGCGGCTGGGGGTGTTGGTCTTGGGGAAGGTGCCCGCAAAGTCAGCGCGGGTCATGTAGGTGATGTTCTGGTTGGAGTCGCTGCCGTCCAAGCTGACGCCGTCAATGGCATCGCTGCCGGTGAACTTGTTGGAAACCGGGTTGCCGGTGACGGTGTCCTCGGCATACTGGACGTTGGCAGGCAGGTTGCAGGTAATGGTTGCGGCGGCGTCATCGTCCACATCGTGGGCATCGTGGCGCACGGTAAAGATGTAATCGCCTGCGTCCAGCTCATAGCCGGTAAAACCGTTGTGGTTGGCGTCATAGGCGTCATAGCTGGCCATATCGGAGACGGGAACGGTCAGGGTAACCTCCTCGCTCTCGCCGGGCTGCAACTCCTTCGTCTTGGCGAACGCGCCCAGCTCCACGCTGGACTTTTCAATCTCGCCTGCAATATAGGGTGCGGTGTAGTAGAGCTGCACAACATCCTTGCCGGCGCGGTCGCCGGTGTTGGTAACGGTGACCTTCACCGTCACATCGCCGTCCTTCGTCAGGGTGGCACCGTTGGCGGAGGCATCGGTCACCTTCCAATCAAAGCTGGTGTAGCTCAGGCCGTAGCCGAAGGGATACTGCACAACGGCGTCATAGCCGGTGCCGTGCTCGTTGGAAACGCCATCCCAGTAGCCCTCGGCGTCAGCGGTCTCGTACCATTTGTAGCCGATGTAAATGCCCTCGGCGTAATCTACATAGGAGACCTGCTCATAGGCATCGTAGGTATCGAGGTTGCCGCTGACGGTGCCGTCCGCCGGGTACAGACCCTCGGCATCGGCGTAAGCGCCCACGCCCTCCATACCGGCGTTGGCATAACTGGCGGCTGTGGTCAGATCATACGCCCAGGTGTCAGCGGTGCGACCGCTGGGTTCTTTGTCGCCCCACAGCACGGCGGGGATGGCGGTTGCACCCTCGGAGCCGGACAAACCGGCAATCAGGCAGGCATCCACGCCGGGGATGGTCTCAATCTGGCCCAGCTCCATAACGTTGGTGGAGTTGATGAGCACTACCACATGGGCGTAGTTGGCACCGACGTAGGTCAGCAGATTTTCTTCCTCGGTGGTCAGCTCCAGCATCGTGCGGGTGTCGTCCACCACAATGTCGCCGCCTTTTTCAGTGCGCTTGTACTGCTGCTTGGTGGCGTCGTTGCTCTCGCCTGCCAGACGGCCAATCACGACGATGGCCGTATCGGAGAAGTTCTTGGCGTTGTCGAGCATCGACTGGGTGTAGTAGGTGGTGTTGCTGATGTCAGGCTCGTACAGGCGGCCGGATTGCTCGGGACGGCTCTTCAGCGTTTTGGCGTATTCACGCCCGGGCTGGAAGTCCTTGTACATATCGGTCAGCTCGGTGTTGTACTCAATGCCGTAAGCGGTCAGGGCGGCCAGCAGATCGGTGTTGACGGCGTTCACGCCGCCGGAGCCGGAGCCGCCGCCCAGCCATGCGGTGGATGCCCAGCCGAACACGTTGACCTTTTTGGTGTCGGCGCTCAAGGGCAGCGTGTTGTCGTTATTCTGCACCAGAACGGTACCCTCGGCCTCAACCTCTGCGGCGAGTGCCTCGGCCTTTACTTTGGTGTCTGCAATTTCTGCGTCAGAATAGTGACCGCTTGGCGCGCCGAAAAAGCTGTCAATCACGGTTGCCAATGTGGACAGGAAATAGGTGGCTACCAGAACCACGACCAACAGAATCACGGACAGCACCAGCCCAATCCCATGCAATATGGGATGCGGCTTGCGAACCTTAGGTTGCTTTGTCATTTGCTTCTTTCTCCTCTTACTTGCTTTTTCCTCTCATAACACTTACAAGCCGGTACCATGCTTTTGTGTTGATTCTATTGTAGCAGAGAAATGCGCCAATGACTCATTTTTTGCATAATCTGTTGTTTTTGAAGCATAACTTGCAAAAAAGCCAAAATGCACAGGCGTTTTCCTGCGCATTTTGGCTAAGTTTTATAGGTTTGTATTGTGCAAGTTGCTGTTTTTACGCTTTGTTGGCCTTGGCAGCAGCCTTGGCTTCCAGTTTTGCCAGCTTACGCTTGCTCGGCTTCCAGACGCGGAAGATGCGGTAGGCAAAGAACACCAGCAGCAGCGTGCAGAGGATGTTGACCACCGTGCGCACAACCGTGGCAATCTGCGGGCCGTCCTTGTAGACGCTGCCCGGCATAGCGTGGTTCATTGCCTTGGTGTTGGCCGTGGTGTACAGCACATGGTGCAGTGCCTCACGGGCGTAATGGTAGGTTTCCGGGTCGTTGGCGTCGTAATTATCCCAGCGGGCCGCGGACGTATCATAGGTCAGCTTCATATCGGCGCCTGCCTCAATCATCTGCTGGCCGAGCATAAATACGCCCGTGTTCGCGTTATCGGTGATGACTGCGCCGTTGAAGCCCCACTCGGTGCGCAGGATGCCGGTAATCAGCGCATAGCTGCCGCCGGTCCAGGTTGCACCGATGCGGTTGAAGGCCGTCATAACGCCCATAGCTGCAGGAATCGTGGTTTCTGCGTTCTGATAGCTGCCGTCCGCCTGCTTCTCGACATAGTTCAGCGTGATATCGTCCAGCTTCATGCACATCTCGAAGGGCTTCAGGTAAATTTCGCGGGCAGACTGCTCATTCAGCCAGGTTGCTGCACCGTACTGGCCTTCACGGTCGCCGCGGTGGTTTTCCTGGTCATTGAAGGCGAAATGCTTGATGTAGGCATACAGCCCCTTGGTGGCAGCACCATATACCTCCTTGGAGGCTACCGTGCCGGACAGGAACGGATCTTCGGAATAATACTCGCCGTTACGGCCGCTGAACGGCGTGCGGTGAATGTTCATAGAGGGCGCATACCAGCCGTCGCAGCCGCCGATAACCGCCTCATTGCCAATCATCGTGCCGTATTCCAGTGCCAGGTCCTGGTTCCAGGTCTGTGCCAGCGTCATCATATTGGGGAACATAGCGCCGGTACCGCCGTAAATCAGGCCGCTGGCAGTATCTGCATCAATCACAAAGGGCTTGCCGACGCTGTCGATGGCCGGCACGCCGTAGCCGGAGCAGGTAATGATGTTATAGTAGTCCTCTGCCGTCAGCTGGTCGAGCAGGTCATTCCACATCGGGTCGTCATAGCTCTTGCCGCGCAGGTCAATCAGGCTCAGACCATTCTTGGCGCCGTAGGTAATGGTATCGCTGTAGGTGTCCCCTACCGTCGGGTTGCCGGAATCTGCAGAATCCAGTTGCGCCACCAGCGCAGCATCCGCAGTCTTTTTGTACTGATAGGAAGCCGGGTTGCCGTCTGCATCGGTGCCGTTGATTTCGTTGCCCCAGGTGCTGATGACGTCACTGGGCTCGCCGTCCGGCTTGGGGAAGGTCCCGGTCCAGTCGCTGCGGGTCAGGTAAACAGCATCGCCCTTGGCAGCGTCCAACTGGTTGGTGATGGCCGCGCCCGTGCGGCTGTCCGTTGCGTAGGTCGTGGTATCGGTCTCGGTATTGGCGGGGGTGTACACAGCCGTGAAGGCGGCATCGCCGTCCGCTGTCATGCCATCGGCTGCGGTCTTGCCCTTGGCAGCCAGCACATTGTTGACAGCCTCATGGGCGTCCTTGGCTGCGGTGATGTAGTAATCCCCTGCATCCAGAATGTAAGTCTTTGCGCCGTTGGCGTCATACGCCTTGAGCTGATCCTTGGTGAACGTGACGCTCACGGTCTCACTGGCGCCGGGGGCAAGCTCTGCGGTTTTGCCGTAGCCAACCAGCTCCACGGCGGGCTTCTCCACGCCGTTTGTCTTGTCATAGTCGGTGTAGGGGCTCTGCACATACACCTCCACAACGTCCTTGCCGGAAACGTCGCCGGTGTTCGTCACCGTAACCTGTGCGGTGCAGGTATCGCCGCTCCAATCAGCCTTGAAGTCACTCCAGTCAAAGCTGGTGTAGCTCAGGCCGTAGCCGAAGGGATAGATGACCTCCTTGGCATAGTCGTAATCGCCCGCGTTGCCCTGGCCGAGAACGGTGTCCTCGTAGCGGGTTTCATAGTAGCGATAGCCGACGTAGATGCCTTCCTCGTAGGTGACATAGTTGTACTTGGTGATATTGCCGTTCTCATCATAGTAGGCATAGTCGCCAAAGTTCTGTGCGGCCGGGGATGCGGAGGCATCGGCGGCAAAGGTGTCCACCGTGCGGCCGCTGGGGCTGACCTTGCCGGTCAGAATGTCTGCCATGCTGGCACCAATCGTGGGGGCATACAGCACAGACTTGATGTTGGGATAGTCTGCCAGCCAGTCCAGCTCCAGCGCTGCGTTAGAGTTGATAATCAGCACGGTATTATCATAGTTGTCGTTCAGGTATTGCAGGATTTCACGCTCGGTGGTGTCCGGCTCCAGATAGCTGCGAACCTTATCCTCCTGCGTGTCTGCGTGGTTGTACATGGAGCGCGGCATATCGCGGCCCTCGCCTGCCACACGCTTCAGCACATAGACCGGGGTCGTGCCCTGCACGCTGTCCAGCAGGCCGCTCTCGCCCTGCAGAACGGACAGCGGGCACTCATTGATGCGGAAGTCCTCGGCATCGCCGAAGCTGATGGAGCCGCTGGCCAGACCGTAGCCTGCACCGGCACCCGCGCTGTAGAAGTTCCATAGTGTCTCATTCACATTCAACCCGTGGGAGGCAAGTGCCGTGTTCAGCGGAGTGCCGCCGCCCATCAAACCGGCACCTGCATTCTGGTTGCTGTTGGCAGAGAACAGGCTGACGGTCGTACCCTCTGCCAGGGGCAGGCCGCCGTCATTTTTCAGCAGGACAACGCCCTCGCTGTTGATGCGGTCGGTCAGGTCGGCTTCCGCAGCGCCGATATTGTCTGCCGTGTAATCAGACGTGTTGTAGTCAAGGTTCAGGCCATCCGTCTGCACCTTGCTGTTATCCCACGACTTCTTGTAGCCCAGCATGGCATTGACCATGCGGGCATACCCGGGCAGGATTACGTTGGCCGCAAACAGCAGAACCGCCATGACAACTGCCAGAACGCCCAGAGTAGCGGTGTGCAGTACATGGCCCACAATTTGCAGCGGGGTCAGTTTTTTCTTTTGCATTTGCTTTTTCCTCCTTGCATTCTAAGGCACTGCGCAATCAGTGTCCATTCGTTGCACTCTTTATTATAATCATTTTTTCCGGAAAAGTTGCTTTTTTGCATAATCTGTTGTTTTTGAAGCATAACTTGCAAAAAAGCCAAAATGCGCAGGCGTTTTCCTGCGCATTTTGGCTAAGTTTTATAGGTTTGTGTTGTGCAAGTTGCTGTTTTTACGCTTTGTTGGCCTTGGCAGCCTTCTTTGCGGCGCGCTTGGCCTTGCGCTCTGCCTTCTTGGCAAGATAGCGCTTGCTGGCCCACAGCGCGCGCACCGCCTTGAAGCCGAAGAACCACATCACCGCCACAAAGACCACCAACGCCACGTAGCCATACTGCCATATGGGAATGATGTTCTTGACCGTGGTATCGGCATCCACGCCATTCATTGCGTTGGAGTTGGCCACCGCATACAGATAGCGGTGCGCGGCCGTGCGGGCGTTCTGCATAACCGTTGCAGTCAGCTCGCTGTCATTGAGCGCCCACATATTGTGGGCCGTGTTCAGCCACAGGTCATTGCCCGCAGCCAGACCCTCGCGGATGTCGCAGTAATCAAAGCTGTTGAAGGAGGTCTGGTCGGTAATGACAAAGCCCTTGTAGCCCCACTCACCACGCAGGATGTTGGTCATAATGCCCTCATGGCCGCCAATCCAGCGGCAACCGATGCGGTTCATACCACTCATAATGCCCACAGCGCCGCCGTCCACAACGCTCATCTCAAAGGGCTTCAGGTACAGCTGGCGGGCGGCCTGCTCATTGACGAACATCGCACCGCCGATACGGTTGGTCTCCTGGTCATTGAAGGCGAAATGCTTGATGGTGACAATGCCGCCCTTGCTCTGGAAGGCGGCAGTCTCCGCTGCGCCGAACACGCCGGAAAGCAGCGGGTCCTCGGCATAATACTCAAAGTTACGGCCGCTGTTGGCTGCACGGTGGATGTTCATAGCCGGGGCATACCAGACCTGCACCCCGCTGGAGAGGCTGTCCTCGCCCACCAGCTTGCCGCGGCGGGACGCCAGCTCCACATTGTAGGTCGAAGCCAGCACCACCGCAGGCTCATACGCCATGCAGTGCAGATTGCCGCCCGCCAGCGTGCTGGAAATGCCTGCGGGGCCATCCTTATGTACCGTGCCGGGCGCGCCGATGCTCTCGACCGCCATCGTACCATAGCCTGCATGGCGAATCAGATTGTAGGTGTCCTTCTTGCTCATCTGGCTCAGCAGCGTTTCCCAGCGGGCATCGTCATAGTCCGCGCCAATCAGGTCGCACAGCTTCAAGTTGCCCGCCTCATCAAAGGCCGGCATTTCGGCGCTTTCATCCTCCGGGCGGGTAATTTCCAGCGCAGTCAGCACGGCTTCCGGGGCCTCCCAGCTGCCATTCTGGTAGGTGGTCGGCCAGGTGCCGCTCCAGTCGCTGCGGCTCAGATAGGTAAAGTCAGCGTCATAGGTTGCAATGTCTCCATCGGCAAGCTGCGCGGTGACGGCTGCACCAGTTTCCGCCGTTGCAAAGGTTTTGGTATCGGTCTGCGCCTGATTATAGAGCGCGGTCATCGCCGCATTGCCGTCCACCTCCGCGCCCTTGGCGGCCAGAATGTTCTTGGCAGCCTCGTGGGCGTTGGAGGCAGCCGTCAGGTAGTAGTCCCCTGCCTCCAGAATGTAGGTGCCCGCGCCGTAGGCGTCAAAGACCTTCAGGGCACTCTTGTCCACATCAATCTGGACGGTCTGGCTTTCGCCGGGCTGCAGGATATCCGTCTTGGCAAAGCCGACCAGCTCCACCGCCGGTTTTTCAATGCGGTTGGTGCGGTCATACTCGGTATATGGGTTCTGCAGATACGCCTGCACGACCTCCTTGCCCGCGGCCTTGCCGGTGTTCGTGACGGTAACGTTCAGCGCAAAGCCGTCCGTCGTTTCGGTCATCTTGTAATCCGACCAGCTGAAGTCCGTATAGCTCAGGCCGTAGCCGAAGGGGTACACCACCTGTGCATCGTAGTCAAAATCACCCGCGTTGCCCTGTGCCAGAACGGCATCCTCGTAGCGGGTCTCATAGTAGCGGTAACCGACATAGACACCCTCGGCGTAGACAATATACTTGTTGCCGGCAAACACATCGCTGTTTGTGATGGTGTAGTCGCCCAGATTTGCAGCGGCCGGGGCAGAGGATGCGTCAGCCGCCCAGGTGTCCACCAAGTGGCCGCTGGGGTTGACTGTGCCGTTCAGTGCTTCGCCGATGGCATAGGCACCCTCCTGCCCCAGTGCGCCCACCCAAAGCACAGCGTCAATGTCGTATCGGCTGAGCTCCGTCATATTGATGGGGTTGGTCACGTTCAGCAGCAGAATCACCTTGTCAAAGCGTTCGGTTGCCATCTGAATCAGGTTGCGCTCCTCCTGTGTGAAGGAGAGGTACTCTGTCGGCAAATCCACGCTCTCACTGCCGCTGCGGCCAATCACCACGATTGCAGCATCATTGTACTGCGCCATGCTGTCAAATTCAGCCTGCGTGTAGGCGCTCTGCGGGGCCTCGTTGGCGGCAAAGCGGCCTTGCCCGGTAATGCTGGGCACTTCCTTTTTATAGGAGGCACCCGCGCCGGTGGTGTAGAAGTCCCACAGCACCGGGTTGACAGTAAAGCCTGCGGCCTCCATAGCCCGCCGCAGGTTGGGCGCAGTGGAGGTATCCACACTGCCCGCGCCTGCGCCGCCATAGACAAGGTCGGCTGCGCTTTCGCCCAGAAGGGTCACGCTTGCGCCCTTGGCCAGCGGCAGGGCATCTCCATTATTGCGCAGAAGAACCATACCCTCCTGCTCAATTTCGCGGCAGAGCTGGGCCGAGGCCTCCTGCACCGCCGCGGCGGAGGAATAGTCACTGGTGAAATACTGCGGATTGCTGCCGCCGCTTTTGGCGGTGGTCGGCATTGCTATGGCCATACTGACCATAGCCGAATAGTTGTTGGACAGCGGAATGGCAATCAGGCAGGCAGCCCCCAGCAGCGCAAAGATAAGCGCCAGCAGAACCGCCAATACCCGCCGCACAACGCAGAGGAACGTTTTCATACTTTTTTCTCCTTCTTTTTCGGCCTCACCGAATTTTGCTTCTTTATAATAGCGTTTTTTTATAGAAAAAACACAAAAAATACATAAATTGTCGGTTTTGCTTCACAATCTGTCGATTCCGTCGGAGTATGTCAATTTTTATTGGTCATTTTGCCAGTTTTCCGCCTTGCCTGTTTGTGCAATCTGCGCCATCAAAAAAACTCCGGAGCTATCTCCGGAGTTTTTTCACAGTTCATTCTTTTGCGGCAGCAGTACCCGCAGGGTGAACCACTCGTTTTCCCAGTGCAGGGTCACGGTGCCGCCGTGGGTCTCGGCGGCGACGCGGACGCTTTTCAGGTCATAGCCGCCGTGGCTGCTCTGGCGCGGCAGACCGTCCGGCCCCAGCTCCACCGGCTGGGCGCAGTAGTTTTCAAACCGCAGCATCACAAAGCCGTTCTGGGCGTAGACGGCCACGCGAATCAGCCGCTTTTCGGGGTCCTGCTCGGTCAGCACACTCTCGGTGGCATTGTCCAGCGCCGTGCCGACGATGGTGCATATCTCCCCAGTTGTCAAAAAATTCAGCAGCGTGCCGTCTGCCACGCAGGTCAGGTTGATGCCGTGCTGCTGGCAGTACATACTTTTGGCGGTAAGCAGGGTGTCCAGCACCGGGTTGCCGGTCTTGTTCTCGGCCTCATAGCGATGGATGTCGCCTTCCATCTCGGCCAGTGCGGCGTCCTGCTTGACCTTGTCGCGCTCGGCACGAATGGCCGCAATCTGCATTTTCAGCTCCCGCGTAGCCAACAGGTACAGATAAATCCACACGATGGCCGCCGCCATGCAGGGTATCCACCAGAGCAGCGGTACATCGCCGGTCAGGTAGAGGAACGCCGCAGCAGTGCGCCGCAGCCCGCCGTAATGCCCCAGTACACCGGCTTTGCGGTGCGGGACGGCGCGGCTTGCGCGTAGAGCACCGCGCCCAGAATTTCCGCCAACACGGTGTAAAGCCGCGGAATATCCGGCAGAATCATGCGCCGCCACCCCCGATATAATCCGCCAGCGCGGCCAGAAACGCCTTGCGCTTGGGGCGGCTGATCTGCAGCTCATGCGGGCCAACCTGCACCGTGTTCTGCTGCACGCCGGACACGTGCGCCAGATTGACCAGATAGCCGCTGTTGCAGCGGACGAAGGCGCTGTTTTCCAGCTTTTCCTCCCACGTTTTCAGGGTGCCGGGGGCGGAAAAATCTCCGTTTTCCGTATAGAAGTTGATGCGGTGGCCATCGCTCTCGATGTAGTAGACCTCGGCGGCGTCCACGCGGCGCATACCGCCGTCCACCGGCACGGCCAGATACTGCCGCGCCCGCCGGGTCAGCTGGCCAACGGCCTTTTGCAGCTGCTGCGAGAACGCAAAGTACGGCACCGGCTTGAGCACATAGTCCAGCGCCCCCACCGCGTATCCCTTGATGGCGTACTGCGCCATATTGGTAATGAAAATCAGCTGCACCTCGCTGTCCATAGCGCGGATACGGCGGGCCGTCTCCATACCGTCCAGCTGCGGCATCTCCACATCCAAAAAAATAATGTCATAGACAGGCCGGTATTCTTCCAGAATTTCCAGTCCATCGGTGAACATCGTCACCTCAAACAGCGTGCCATACTGCCGTGTGCAGCGCTGCACATAGCCTGCCAGCTGTTCGCGGACCGCTGCCTCGTCCTCGACGATTGCAACGCGGATCATGCCAGCTCTGCCTCACAGCGGTCAAGCACGGCGGCGATAACCTGATCCATATCGTAGTATTTATACTCGCCCAGGCGGCCGCCGAAGATAACCTTCGGCTCGACCTCGGCCAGCTTCTTGTATTCAGCGTACAAGGCGCCGTTCTTGGCATCGTTGACCGGATAGTACGGCTCATCGCCGGGCTTCCACTCGGAGGAGTACTCGCGGCTGATGATGGTCTTGGGCAGGTCGTTGCCGTTCTCGTCCTTGCCGAACTCGAACCACTTGTGCTCGATGATACGGGTCCACGGCGTCTCGCGGTCGGTGTAGTTGACCGCAGCATTGCCCTGAAAGCTGGGCTTGTCGAGGAGCTCGTTCTCAAAGCGGACAGAGCGGTACTCCAGCGTGCCCAGCTTATAATCAAAGTAAGCGTCAATGGGGCCGGTGTAGACCACCTTGTCAGCCAGTGCATCCAGTGCAGCCTTGTTTTCCAGATAGTCAGTGTTCAGGCGCACTTCAATGCCGTCCAGCAGGTTGGCAATCATCTTGGTGTAGCCGCCGATGGGGATGCCCTGATACAGCGCGTTGAAATAGTTGTTGTCAAAGGTCAGGCGCACAGGCAATCGCTTGATGATGAAGGCGGGCAGATCCTTGCAATCGCGGCCCCACTGCTTCTCGGTGTAGCCCTTGATGAGCTTCTCATAGATGTCGCGGCCCACAAGGGAGATGGCCTGTTCTTCCAAGTTCTTCGGCTCGCCGGTGATTTCTTTGCGCTGCTCCTCAATTTTGGCGGCAGCTTCCTCCGGCGTGACCACACCCCACATCTTATTAAAAGTATACATATTGAAGGGCAGCGAGTAGAGCTCGCCCTTGTAGTTGGCAACCGGCGAGTTGGTAAAGCGGTTGAACTCCGCAAACTGGGTGATATAATTCCAGACTTTTTTGTTGTTGGTATGGAAGATATGTGCGCCGTACTTGTGGACGTTGATACCCTCGATGTTCTCGGTGTAGATATTGCCCGCAATGTTGGGGCGCTTATCAATCACCAGCACGCTCTTGCCGTGTGCCTTTGCCTCATGCGCAAAGATAGCGCCGTACAGGCCGGAGCCGACTACCAGATAATCATACATATCGCTGTTCTCCTATATTTCAATTTGCTGTGCAGATAGTTTGAAATCAGTATACCACGAGTTGTATGAAAAGTCCATGTTGCGGCACCATTTTTATCCCCTTGTCCCACAATCAGCGCATTGGAACCACCCCCTAAAGTGAATCCAAAAAAGAAATCGCTGCAGTCGGAATCGCATCGTCTGGCGGTAAGCTGGGAACAGCGTTGGTTATGTTGAGACTGCCTGCAGCTCTTCTCGCACCACCTTGCGGATGCTTTTCTCCAGCCTATTTGTCTGTTCTGCCGTAAGGATGCTCTGTACCAGAAACTCTTTGCGTTTGGCTGGCGGCATCTGCTGCAGCAACGCCCACGCGCGGCGGTGTTGCGGTTCATTGAGGTTCGGGCGGAAAACATATTGCGGTCGTTTCATACCTCGGTATTGTACCAACAAACCGCCATTGAGGAATTGGAGAGCTTATTTTGACAGTCCTCTCCCCTTCTGATATAATTTACTCTTGATTGTCGCCTCCAAATTACGAGGGAGGTGAACGCTTGAGTTTTCAGGAA
>ERZ773181.1796-NODE-1796-length-15809-cov-3.430621_pt1 | contig 15809 bp, 14 predicted proteins | sample MGYA00581001_ERZ773181 | MGnify/ENA primary metagenome ERZ773181 (study PRJEB29015, sample SAMEA2737780) | human gut metagenome | biome: human gut; feature: human-associated habitat; material: faeces | place: China | collected 2012 ... | reverse complement strand
ACTACCGGATATTCTTTAGAAACTTCCTTGGCCATCTGCAAGAATTCTTTTAATTTCGTTTTCGTCAATTGCGGCACAGTTTACAGGTATTACGGGAACTTGGTATTTTTCAAGTAAATCTGCAGCCAGTTTTTGCGTTTGAGAATCGGTTGGATGAGTGCTGTTCAAGAGCACTATGAAGGGTTTTTGAATTTCCTTAAGTTCGTTTATGACGCGTTCTTCGGCTTCTTCGTATTCGCTTCTGTCAATGTCGCTGATACTTCCGTCGGTAGTGATTACGAGGCCGATTGTGGAGTGATCTGTTATTACTTTTTTGGTTCCGATTTCAGCCGCCATGTTGAAAGGTATTTCTTTTTCGAACCACGGAGTCATAACCATTCTAGGTTGGTCATCTTCTATGTATCCGAGTGCACTTGGAACTATATATCCAACACAGTCTATCATTCGTGCACTGAAGCTCGCACCTCCGCCCATATCGACTTCTACTGCGTCTTCGGGTATAAACTTCGGCTCGGTTGTCATTATGGTTCTGCCCGCGGCGGATTGAGGTAATTCGTCAACAGCACGTTCTTTCTGGCTTGCGTTGGGAATATTGGGTATAACGAGTGTATCCATAAATTTTTTTATAAATGTAGATTTTCCTGTTCGAACCGGTCCTACAACTCCTATATAGATATCGCCGCCGGTTCTTTCGGATATATCCTTGTAAATGTTACGTTCTTCCACTTTTTTTCCTCCCGAAATATAAGAAATTGTTTAATTAACAAAGTGATTTTCATTTTTTAACAGGAATAAGAAGCATTCCCTTTTGAGAAGTTTTTTCTTCCGAAATATCGTTTTCTTGTTTTACGGCGTTTATTGAAGTGTGATATTTTTTGGCAATATCCCAAAGAGATTCGTGTGGGTTAGCATAATATACAATAAGTGAAGCACCATCGTTTGTAATTGGGCGAGCGGATTCATCGGTTTCGGCTGAAATTATCATTTTATGATTTTGAGGAGTATAAACCGCTCCGGAAATATCAAAATCAATTTTCAAGTCTATTGTATTGGAGTTCGGAAGACTGTATCCAACCGAAGTTATAACCGCGTTTGATTCTGTTTCCGATTCGGGCGGCATTTCATCGAAAGTATTCGGATGATTGAATTCAATAATTCTTTCTAAATAGAACGGAACTTTTTCGGCGTCAAGAGCAAGAATACAAATATTTACTTTTCCTTTAAATATTGGAGTGTCTCCGTCAAACGCAGGGGTAAGAGAATATGAATCGCTCCAAACGTCAACTATCTCTGAAATGGTATTTCCCGAAATTTGTACGGAATCTTTGTGGCTGATACCGTTTGAAAATGTTCCCAAAAGTTTTTTAAGATTTATTTCGGAAGACTCGGTGTTGAGGTCGTAATCTGTTGAATATACGTCGGAAACGATACCTATTTCTTTGTCGGAATAAGCCATAACTGTGGCAGAAATTCTTATGTCTGCACTTATCACCGATTTTTCGCCCTCGGAGCGAATTTGCTCTTCGTGGCTTAAAACTTCGCCGGTTATTACGAATTTGCTGTTTTCTTCCGCTCCGGGTACGTCTACTATTTGGCTTATCGGGATAGTATATTCCGCTCTTTCGGTGCTGCCGGAGGAAATGTCTCCCGTGTAAAGAATTTTTATGATGGCATTACCTTTAACAACAATTTTATTTGGCATTGTTTTGTAGTCGTTTAGAATTAAATCTACATCGGAACGAATTATCATTTCGGGACTTGGCATGTTTTCGTCTGATTCCAAAATTTCACTGATTGAAAACTGCTGCTGACCTACGCTTGTCAAACTGCTGCACTGTGTGGTTTCGACTTTTTGCTGAATGTCTTTTCCGCCTACGGACGACGTGATTTTTTTGAAAGATTTTGTATAGATTTTCGCACAGATTGATAAAGCTCCGTGTATATCGATTTTCCTAGGGCTTACCGCTCGGCAGTTCATGTATTCGGTTCGGGCATGAGTTAAAGCCACGGCATTTTCGGGTGCACTTTTTATATCTATCGAAGCCGAAAATGGAACGGTATTTTCACAGCACCTTATTTTCATGTTTTCCGCGTCGGAATAAATAACCCGAATATTTGCAACGCCTTCGATGTTTAGTCTGTCGCCTGAAATATTTCTCACGGTAACATTGGGACAGACGTGGCATTTTAATATTCTTTGAATATCAGGGCAGTAGTCGGGAAGAGAAAAATCGATGTCAAGCGGTATTTCGTGACAGCCTTCGAATTCTGGGTTTCTAACCGATATGTTTTCGTTATTTACGTCATAATTCATTTTGACCTCTCCTTGTTTTGCTTAATAATGAGTTTTGCTGCGGTAATAAAATGTATTCGAGGATAAACTGTTTTATTACCCGTTATTTTTATTGGTTGCACATTTGTTTTCCCTGACTGTCCATGGAGTAGTTTTCTTTGTAAATAATTTCGGATATCGGAATAATGCTGTATCCTTCGCTTTTTATGGTGTCGATTATTCTCGGGAGAGCTTCGGGAGTATTTTTCGCTCCGTTGTGCATGAGTATTATTGAACCTGGTTTAATTTTGCTTTTAATGCGTTTAACCATGTCGTCGGGAGTGGGGTCTTTCCAGTCGAGGCTGTCTACATCCCACTGAATGCAGTGCATTTTGAGTTCGTTTGTGCTTTCCACAACGCAGTTGTTGTAGTCGCCGTACGGAGGCCTAAATAGAGTAGGTCTTGGAGCTCCGGCTGCTTCGATTTTTTTGTTGCAGTCTTCTATTTGAGCAAGGACTTTTTCTTTTTCAAGTTTCGGAAGGTGCGGATGAGTATCGGAATGGTTTCCGACGTCGTGACCCGCGGCGGAGATTGCCTTAACGGATTCAGGATATTTTTCAGCCCAAAATCCTACTAAAAAGAAAGTTGCCTTTACTTCTTTGCTTGCGAGTATGTCAATTAAAGTTTGAGTCTGCTCGTTGCCCCAGGCGGCGTCAAACGATATGCTTACTACTTTGTCCTTACGGTCTACGCAATAAATGGGAAGTTTGCGTTCTTTTGCCATGAATACGTTGGTTTGAAGTGAAATTACGCACGATACCACTGCGGTGATTATGCATCCTACCATAATCATCAGTCTTTTTCGGTTAATTATAAAAACTTTCATATTAAAAAATCCCCCTTGCATAATTACTATGCAAAGAGGAATCTCTTTAGAATATTAACAAATAAATTTTTAAAAGAGGCGGTATTAACTAGTCTCGCCCACTAAAAGATCTTAACAAAGCCCTGACTGTATCTTGAGTTTCCGGACTTAGATTGCCTAAATTTTGTAGATCTAAATTTCGTAGATCCATATCGTTTAAAGAGTTTGAACTAGATTTATTCAACAAATTTTCCGGCAGTGCATTCAAGGGTATAGTAATTGTTATGCTATCTTGTTGATCATTGTTTGATTTTTTATTGTGTTTCATTATGGCATACGTTAATCCTGTTCCTAATGCAGCTCCACTCACGGCAGCAAGTATACCAATAAAAGCTTTTTGTGCTCCTTCACTCATTCCTCCGGTTGCTTTTAAAATGTTCTCTACGTCTTCAATTTCTTTTTTGGAAAGGTTATTTTTCTCAGCTTCTTTTTGTAAAAGTTTTTCTTCTTCAGATGTTAATTGTTTATTTGTATTTGCCATTTTAAACAACTCCTTGTCAATAAAATCACTTAAACGGTATTTCCTTTTTTGTTAATAATTTTAAGCAAGAATTACCGTTTTAACTTTTAATTCTTTTCAGCTTTAAGCAGTTACACCTATGCACGGGTTTGTTACTCTTAAACGTAGGTTGGGGGTGTTAGATCTAATTCGTCAATGATTGTGTGTCCCCTGGGTATCGTATTTTTTAGTGTTGCTAAGTCTAATGCGTCTATGTTTGAACTTTTTCGTGGAGTTGGTGTGCCGTGGGTTGGTGTGCCGAGATTTAGTATGCCTGGGACTAGTTTTGGTGCGTTTGTGGCTGTGTTTGTGGCTGCCGGCTTTTCATTACGTTCTTTGTGCCATTTGTTAAGACGCTGCCCGCCATACAACGCTGCCGCACCTAATGCGGCTCCACCAAGTGCAATGGTAGAACCAATAAGGATTCTTTTTGCTGTCTTGCTCATTCCTCCAACTACTCCTGCAAGTTCTGCGAGCTCTTCGATATCTTTTTGAGGAAGCCCCTCTTTTTCAGCTTCTTTCCTAACTTCTTCTTGTAATTTTTCTTGCTCTGGTGTTAATTGTTTTTCTGGCATTTTAAATCACTCCTTTATATAAAAATTATAGAATAAATTAACCCTCGCGATTTTTCACGGAAAAAATTAACAGATGAATCATTTTAAAAAGAGGCGGCAATTTGCCGCCTGCTGTACATAACCTTATGGGAGATTTATTACTTTAAATTTTAATTTTTACGCAATAAAAAATAATTCAACATAAATTTGTTTAAAAAAAACCACCAAATTTACGATGAACTACGGGTCCCGATTCTGGTTGTGTTTGTGTTGATCCAGACGTTGGTGGTGGTACTGGTGCTGGTGGTTTTGGTGCTAGTATTAGTGGTGCTGATGTTGGTGATACTGGTGCTGCAGGCATTGATGCTGGCGATACGGGAGTTTCTGGCAACGAAGGTGCAGGTGAAGGATCACCCTGTTCTCCGCCACTCCTTCTATCATGGACATACTTTCCTAAAACTCCTGCACCTGTACCCAGTGCAGCTAATCCAAGCGCTATACCAACATACATCCCTATTCTTTGTTTTCTGTTCAGGGCACCGCCGCTTACTTCAAGGTCAGCGTCTACTAATTCTGCAATAGCACTGCTTTGCCTTTTGGTAATTGAAACTCCTTGATTTTCTGCTTCTTCCAAAACCTCTTGTTCTGTAGTTGATGTTTTCATATTAAATCACTCCTTTATATAAAAATTATGGGATAAATTAACTTCGCGATTTTTCACGGAAAGAATTAACAAATGAATCATTTTCAAAAGAGGCGGCAATTTGCCGCCTCTTATAAATAACTTTAAGGGAGAGTTATTTTTGTAACTTCTAATTTCTATTTAATTTTAAGCAACCTTTCGATTAGGGTTTTCTTAAAGGTGTACGGTCAGGACGATTTCCACTAATAACAGCGGCAGGTCCTTGATACCTTTTCAGGAGAGGCGGCATTTCACCGCCTCCTATAGATAACTTTAAGGGAGAGTTATCATTGTAACTTTTAATTTCTTTTCAGTTTTAAGCAACCGTTTGATTATTAGCTCTTATTATTAGAATCAGTAGAAGCAGGAACAGCCCCTCCAAATCGACCAGACACTTTCACTTCTGGTGTAGCTGCCACATAACCGGGTTGACCCTCTGTTCCTTGGGCTTCCTTCGCCTCCTGCGTTATAGCGTAGACTTGGTCATTTGGTCCAACTTTAACGCGACCTTTGTGCTTATCGTAAGCTTTCTCTCCGAGATACATTCCTGTAGCACCCAACGCTGCCATTGCTACAGCTCCGCCTACTGTTAATGCTACTTTTCCGGCTACACTCATACCACCGCCTACGCCTTCGAGGTCAGAACCTGCTACTTTTGCAAGCTGTTCAACTACTTCGTCAGTGGCTTCGACTCCCTGTTTCTTAAGTTCTTCCTCAACCAATTTTTTGGTTTTTTCTTTGTTCTCTGGCATATTAAACAACTCCTTAAATAAATATTTTTAGAATTGTGCGGTTTACACACAATCTATTATTATAATAACACACTATTTTTAGTTGTCAATACCTAAAATGAAATTTTTTATATATTTTTTTAAAAAAATTAAAATTATCAATATTTATGCGGTTGTTTGGTATGTAATTTAGTCTTTTTAACACATATTTTTTAAGCATCACCTCCGATAAAGTTGGATTTTTAGTTTTTTTCTTTGTTTTTAACCGGTTATTTTTTCGTTTTATGTTTTAAAAAGTCTTTTTTCTGAAAATTTTTACCTTTTTGTTATTAAAATATTTTTCGAGTTCCGAAATCAAAAGCGGTGTCAAAGATAAGGTCCATACAATTATCCACTGGAGTAAATTCAGAGATTCCGTTTTAAAAAATTGAGTTAAACACGGTACCGTAGCAGTTATTATTTCCAAAATTATACATAATAATACCGAAAATATTAATTTCGGGTTGCTTAAAAATCCCGTTATGAAAAGAGATTTTGGACTCTGTACATTAAAAGCGTGTATGAGCTGACTGAGACCCAGCGTAATAAACGCCATCGTCTGGCCGATTACAGGATGCGAAGGATCAACATCGAAAAATGCCCTGCCTATACTGTAAGAAAGAAGTCCTATTGCAGCTATGAAACATCCTTCTATAATAATGTTGTATCCAAGACCGTCTGCAAAGAGATTTTTTTTCGGAGATATCGGCGGACGTTTCATTATGTTTTTCTCCACCGGGTCCATTCCAAGAGCAAGTGCGGGAAATGCATCAGTTACAAGATTTATCCACAAAAGATGTATTGCCAGCAGCGGTGGAGGGATTCTCATCAAAAACCCCAGCAAGACAACCATTACTTCCCCGATATTTGTCGATATTAAAAAATGAATAGTCTTTTTTATATTTTCAAACATGCCTCGACCTTGTCGTACGGCTTCTACAATTGTTGCAAAATTGTCATCTGTTATTATCATGTCGGAAGCTGATTTTGCGGCGTCTGTTCCTGATTTTCCCATAGAACATCCTATGTCCGCGGCTTTGAGAGCAGGTGCGTCGTTTACTCCGTCTCCTGTCATTGCGACTATGTGACCGTTTTTCTGAAATGCTTTTACTATCCTGACTTTGTGTTCGGGCGAAACTCTTGCAAACACCGAACACGAATTTACCTCTGATTCGAGTTCTTCGTCAGTCATGGAGTTAAGTTCCGCACCTGTCAGAGCTTTACTATTTTCATCGGATATTTTCAGCTCTTTAGCTATTGCTTTTGCGGTTTCAACATGGTCTCCTGTAATCATTACGGGTTTTATGCCTGCATTTTTGCATTCTGCCACCGCAGCTTTCGCTTCAGGGCGAGGAGGGTCTATGATTCCTACCAATCCGCAAAAAATCAAATCGTTTTCTGCTTGATTTTCCTGCAAAGGACAGTTTTCGTCTTTGTATGCAATCGCAATAACTCTTAAAGCTTTAGAAGCCATTTCAAAATTGTTTTTATTTATTTTCTTTATTATATCTTCGGTGATAGGCATTATTTTTTTACCGCAGAGATATCTTCCGCAATTTTTTATTAAAATTTCAGGTGCACCTTTTGTCACTGCCTTAAACATATTATTGTGAGAAAATACTGTAGTCATTAATTTTCTTTTTGAATCAAAAGGTATTTCAAATATTTTGTTGTAATCTTTTTTCAAATCGTTATTTTTTATTCCGCATTTGATCGCAGCCATAAGTAAGGCATTTTCAGTGGGTTCTCCTTGAGCAATTATTTCTCCGCGGTTCCTCGAGAACACCGAATTGTTACATAAAGCTCCCAAAGTAAAAAGTTCTTTTGCAAAATCACTTTTTAAATTTTCTTCCCCGCATATGCTTCTTATTTCCGCAACAGTCATTTTGTTGAGAGTTAAAGTTCCTGTTTTGTCCGAACATATTACACTTGCGTGTCCTAAAGTTTCCACAGCGGGTAAATTTCTGACTATTGTATTTCTTTTTGCCATTATACGAACGCCGTTTGCAAGAACTATCGTAACAACGGCAGGAAGTCCTTCGGGAATCGCAGCTACAGCCAAGCTTATTGAAATCATAAACATTTCAAAAAAATCTGTATGCTGAAGAATTCCCAAAATAAAAACAACTATGCTTACAATCATTATTCCGATTGCAACGGTTTTTCCTGTGACCGCAAGTCTTTGCTGAAGAGGAGTTTGAACTTGTTTTTCTGTATTTATTAGTTTTGAAACTTTTCCGACTTCGGTATTTTCCCCTGTTTCGGTTACGATAGCTTTTGCATGACCTCTGTCTATTATCGAGCCGCAAAAGAGCATATTTTTTCTGTCCGCAATCGGAGTATCCGCATTTAAAATTTCATTTTCGTCTTTTTCTGTTGCAAAAGATTCTCCTGTCATGGCGGATTCTTCTGCAGCAAGATTCGCAGATTCTATTATTCTTGCGTCCGCACAGACCAAGTCTCCTGTTTTAAGTATAAGTATGTCTCCGGGGACGACGTCTTGCGAAGCAATTCTTATTATTTTTCCGTTTCGCAGCACTTTTGTAAGCGGAGTAGCAAGTTTTTTAAGTGATTCTATTTCTTTTTCGGCTCTGCTTTCCTGCATTACTCCTATAATCGCGTTTATAATCACTATTCCGAGTATTATAATTGTGTCTATGTAGTCCGATTCATGACTTATAAATGAAGTGACAAACGAAATACATGCTGCAATAATTAAAATTATCACCATAAAATCGGAAAATTGAGCTGAAAGTTTTTTTAAAAAACTTCTTTTTTCCTCTTTTGATACAACATTTTTTCCATATTTTATTTCTCGTTTTTTAATTTCAGACTTTGAAAGCCCTTTTTCCGAATCTGAACTAAGTTTTTTTACCGCTTCTTGCGGCGACATTGTATGCCAATTCATAATATTTCACCCGTCGTCCTTTCTGTTTGATCACTTTTTTGTTTACGATAATAAAATATATAATCAAAATCGGACATATATTACTTTGGGTATTTAAAAATATAATTGTTTGTGGTATGATATATTTATAAAAATAATGTTGGAGGAATTAGAATGAAACATATTAAAACCATAAATACCGCAGATCTTAAGAAAAGTGCTTCTTACGGCGGTTGCGGCGAATGTCAGGCATCTTGCCAAACAGCTTCAAAAGTTGACAACACAGTAAGCAATCAAAAATGCGAAAAATAAGAAAATAAAAAACAAAACATTTTATCAGTTATCTTTCGACTAATGTCGGAAGATAATTTTTACTAAAAATATTTAAATACATTAACCGGAAGGCAGAAAAGTCAATGATACATAAATTTAAATGGGACGATATGAATTTTGTCCTTGACACAAACAGCGGAGCGGTTCATTCGGTCGACGAAATAACCTACGACGCACTTGATTTCCTAAACGGAAATTTTTTTGATTACACAGAAGATTACATAGTTAAAAAATTAGATAAAAAATACCCGGAGAAAGACATAAGAGAAGCATATTCAGAAATTTTTGAGCTTTTTAAAAACGAAAAACTTTTTTCAAAAGATTCATATAAAGAATTGGCTCGAGAAGAAAAACTGCGTTCACCAATAAAATCACTGTGCCTTAACGTTGCTCACGATTGCAATTTGAGATGTTCATATTGTTTTGCGTCCGAAGGTGATTTCGGCTGCGGCAGAGAGCTTATGCCTTTGGAAACTGCAAAAAAATCGGTTGATTTTTTAATTGAGCACTCGGGAAAGATAAAAAATCTTGAAATGGATTTTTTCGGCGGAGAACCCCTCATGAATTGGAACGTAGTAAAAGAAACGGTCAAATATGCAAGAAGTTTGGAAAAGAAATACAATAAAAATTTCAGATTTACTCTTACGACGAACGGAATTTTGCTCGACGATGAAAAAATTGATTTTATAAATGATGAAATATATGATGTAGTGCTTTCGCTCGATGGAAGAAAAGAAATAAACGACAAATACAGAATCACGAAAACAAAAAAAGGCTCTTATGATATAGTTCTTCCGAAATTTCAAAAATTGATTTCCCGTCGCGGAAATAAAAGCTACTATGTCCGCGGAACTTATACGAAAGACAATCTTGATTTTACAAAAGATGTTATGCATCTTTATGATTTGGGATTTAAAAACATATCTATGGAACCTGTTTTATGCGATAAAAATTTTGGGTCTTCGGTAAATAAAGAAGACATAAGCAAAGTTCTTGCCGAGTACGAAAATCTTTGCCGAGAACTCATAAAAATGAAAAAATCAGGTAAAGAGATAAACTTTTTTAATTTTAATATAGATTTGGACAAAGGTCCGTGCGTTTTGAAGCGTCTCAAAGGTTGCGGATGCGGAAACGATTATGTTGCGATTACTCCTAACGGAGATATATTTTCGTGTCATCAACTTGTCGGAGAAAATGAATTCAAAATGGGCAATGTAAACAGCGGCACGTTTGATGATAATATAAAGAAAAGATTTCTTAACACCAGTATTTACCATAAAGAAAAATGTCAAAACTGCTGGGTTAAATTTTATTGCAGCGGCGGATGTGCGGCTAAAAATTATCAACACTGCGGAAATATAATGATCCCGTTTGAAGTTAACTGCGAGATGCAAAAAAAGAAAATTGAATGTGCAGTAGCTCTTAGATTTTCGTAAATTTAAAATTTTTACATAACTATGACCACACCCAAAAGGCGTGGCCACATTTGTCGTTATAAATATGTATTACAAAAAGTTAAGTTACCTTAATTAAACCTGTTTTTTTGCTTTAAAAAACTATTTCAAAGGTAAACTTTTACATTATTAGACACAGCGATATTTTACTTATACTCGATGCTTCATTTTAACTAGATATATTTACTAACTTCATCATTTATATCTTGTAGATATCTCACATCAAAACCATTTACTGGTTGAGAACCAATTTTTTCGATAGTTAAATTTATAGCTTCAACAGATCTTTTTCTATAATCTGTTGGTAGATCACTTTCTTGTAAAAGATTTTTTACTATCAATACCATGTACCTAATTAAATATCTAAAACCAAAAAGTTGTCTATAAACAAATTCCGGGTTTTTAAAGAATGTTGTTGGAATTCTTAACAAATGTTCATTTAAAATATAAAGATAACGTAATCTTTGATCAGCTATATGTACACCATCCATCGCTCGTATCGCCATATCGCTAGTAATAATTGGACAAAGATCCTGTAAACCTTGGCCTGAATATTCCATAAGAAAATTATTTAAATTATAAATGTTTTTAGCTACAAATTCTCCAACGTTAACATTAATTCCATCATATGATATACCACCTATCGAAATACCAGGGCAACTGCAATCTTTTAAAAATTCTATAAACTCTTGATATTCTGTAGATTCTACTGCACTTTTGGGTGGATCCATTGCCTTAGCGGGGTTCATACCAACCATAGGTAACACAGTAGCAGCACTTAGAACTATTGATAAAACTTTAGATATACCTTTTTTCATATTATTTCCTCCATTTAATTTAACATGTGGTTATTATACCATTAATCTTGTGACAAATCAATATTATATTTAAATTTTTTGAAACTTATAAAAACTAGTGTTAGTTTACTATTAAATTAATATACATACAACAAAAAAATACCCACCGTAAAGGTGAGTATCCGAAAGCTAAAACTGTATTAATACATTCCGCCCATTCCGCCTTCAGGCATACCGGGAACTGCCGGAGCCGCGGGCTCTTTTTTATCAGCTATAAGAGCTTCGGTCGTAAGAACCATACTTGCAACGGACGCTGCGTTTTCAAGAGCTGAACGTGTTACTTTTGTCGGGTCAACTATTCCGAATTCCATCATGTCTCCGTATTCGTCTTGAAGAGCATTGTATCCGTATCCGACTTTTCCTTGATTCTTAACGTTTTGGACTATTACCGAACCTTCCAAACCTGCATTGATCGCTATTTGTCTGAGAGGTTCTTCCATGGATTTAAGAACAATTGCCGCTCCTGTTTTTTCGTCGCCTTCAGCTTTGGCAACTACTTCTTCAACTGCGGGAACAGCGTTTACAAGAGCTATACCGCCACCGGCTACAACTCCTTCTTCAACTGCTGCCTTTGTTGCTGCCAATGCGTCTTCTATGCGAAGTTTTTTCTCTTTCATTTCTATTTCCGTTGCGGCACCGACTTTAATTACAGCAACTCCTCCTGCAAGTTTTGCAAGGCGTTCTTGTAATTTTTCACGGTCGAAATCAGAAGTTGTTTCTTCGATTTGATTTCTTATCTGCGAAACTCTGGCTTTGATTTCTTCAGGATTGCCTGCTCCGTCAACAATGATTGTACGTTCTTTTTCAACTTTAACTTGATGTGCACGTCCTAATTGCTCGACTGTTGTGTCTTTGAGTTCCAGACCCAACTCTTCGGAAATAACTTCTCCGCCTGTGAGTATAGCTATATCTCTGAGCATTTCTTTTCTTCTGTCGCCAAATCCCGGAGCTTTAACTCCTACGCATGCGAAAGTTCCTCTTAATTTATTGACTATAAGTGTTGCAAGGGCGTCGCCTTCTATATCATCGGCGATTATTACCAACTTTTTACCTGATTTTACGACTTGTTCCAAGAGCGGAAGTATTTCTTGAATACTTATAATTTTTTTGTCTGTAATCAAAATATATGCGTCATCAATAACCGCTTCCATTTTGTCGTTGTCGGTTACCATGTAAGGAGAGACGTATCCACGGTCAAACATCATTCCTTCAACAACTTCTGAATATGTTTCGGCTGTTTTGGATTCTTCAACAGTTATAACTCCGTCAGAACTTACTTTTTCCATTGCTTCGGCAATAAGACTTCCGACGAATTCGTCAGCTGCGGAAATTGTTGCTACTCTTTTAATGTCCTCGGTTCCGTCAACTTTTTTGGAATTCTTAACAAGAGCATCAACAGCGGCTTTTACAGCTGAATTAATACCTTTTTTAAGAATCATCGGATTGGCTCCGGCTGCAACGTTTTTCATTCCTTCACGAATAAGTGTTTGAGCCAAAAGCGTTGCGGTTGTGGTACCGTCTCCGGCGGTATCGTTTGTTTTTGTTGCGACTTCTTTTACAAGTTGAGCTCCCATATTTTCAAATGGGTCATCAAGTTCAACTTCTTTTGCGATTGTAACGCCGTCGTTTGTAATCAGCGGAGCACCGAATTTCTTATCAAGTACCACATTTCTTCCTTTTGGTCCAAGAGTGATTTTTACTGTATCTGCCAATTGATTTATTCCCGCAAGTAAAGCTTTTCTTGCTTCTTCTCCATATGCGATTTGTTTTGCCATAAATATGTCTACTCCTTTAATCAATTATGTTTTTGATTACGTTTAGATTATTAACCAATTATTGCCAAAACTTCAGACTGCGAAAGTACAATGTATTCTTTTCCATTTAAAGTAAACGATGTTCCGCAGTTTTTGGGGATTAAAACAGTATCTCCTTGATTAAGATACATTCTAACTTCTCTGCCGTCAATCATTCCTCCCGGACCTCTGGCTACAACAACAGCAGTTAACGCCTGTTCTTTAGAGTTACCGGCTAAAATTATTCCACCTGCAGACCTGTCTTTCTTTTCAACTTCAACTACAACTTTGTCTAATATAGGTTTAATAGATTGCATTTTAGAAAAACCTCCTTAAATAGTTAGATGCGTTAGCACTCGTCTTTTCTGAGTGCTAATACATATTTTATTATCTATTAAATAAAAAATCAATAGGTATTTGAATTTTATCAAAATGTTGTTATTATATGCCAAAATCATAATCTATGTTATACACATTTTTAGAATAATTATATAACAAAATAATAAATTTACCTGCGTTTTTACATCTTGAATTTTTTTAGTACAAAATAATCAGCGTTCGTTTTAAGTAAAATCACAAGTATAAACATATATAAACACACAAAAAAGCGGAATCTTTAAATTAAAGATTCCGCTCCCGATATCTCACACATTATTATTTTACAACTTGGCGTATCGCAAGTTCATAAAATTCTCCTTTTTTGTCCATAAGCTCATCATATGTTCCTTGCTCGACTATCTTTCCTTTATCCATGACAAGTATTCTGTCGCAGTTTTTTATAGTGGAAAGTCTGTGAGCTATAACTACTCTGGTACTGTTCAGCTTAGCAATACTATTGGCAACGTGATTTTGAGTAATATTGTCAAGTGCCGAAGTTGCTTCGTCCAAAAACAGTATTGAGGGTCTGTTTATAATTGCTCGAGCTATCATTAGTCTTTGCTTTTGACCTCCTGAAAGGCCTCCCGCTCCTTCGGAAATCAAAGTATGCATTCCCATAGGCATGGCTTTTATATCTTCTTCTATTCCCGCCATACGAGCGGCTTCCCATGCGTCGTCCATGGTTTTCCAAGGTGAAGTTATAATTATATTTGAGAAAATATCACTCGGGAACAAAGAACCGTTTTGCATTACGACGCCTATTTTTTGACGAACGCTTCTTAAATCAAGACTTGTCAAATCATGTCCGTCGTAGTAAACAGCACCTGCATCGGGATCTTCAAATCCAAGTAAAATTCTCATAAGAGTAGATTTACCACAGCCGGTCTTTCCTACTATTCCGATGTATTCTCCTTTTTTCACCTTTAGGCTGATGTTATCGAGAATCGTCGGTCCGTCTTTGTCGTATTTAAATGAAATATTGTTCATTTCAATATTTCCCGACAATGCTGTTGGAATCTTACGTCCCGAACCGCTTTCGGGTTTTTGTTCCATAACGGGTTTTATCATTTTTAAGATAGGTTGCAGATTTGCAATTTGAAGGGCAATTCCACTAAGTGACATTATCGCCGCAGTTACCGAACCGTACGCCATGTTAAATCCCATATAGTCATCCAGACTTACTCCTGTTGTGACGGTGCAGTAATAAAGAACCATCTGTCCTACCGTTGATATTATCAAACTTATAATTCCGCTGATTTTTATTAAAAGCGGAGGAGAATAATCCAATTTTTTAACATCTGAATAAATTTCTGCCCATTTTGCAAAAGCTCTTTTTTCTGAACCTGTAACTTTTATCTTTTGAATTCCTCCGAAAAGAGCGTAAGTCCATGACTGCAATTTTGGATCAATCTCAAGTTTTTTATTGTATATGCTCTGGCGGTAAAAAGTTATGAAAATCTGATATGCAACAGTAACAAATACTATAATCATACCCGGCAACACAAGAGATGGTCCGTACTGATACATCTGGAAGAAATAAGCAAACGAAAATACTGCCGAGAGAGTAGATGCAAACGATTGTCTGATTATTTGGCAAAGTGAAGCAATATATCCCATTCTGCTGGCTAATTCACCTGCAGTATAACTTTTAAAAAACTTGGTCGGCAACGTAAAAAATCTTATCATTATTGCACTGTTTACAGACAAAGTCATTCGGCTACCCAATCTATTGGAAACTATACTGCTTGTAATTGACATCAACGTCTCGCCTACCGCTTTACCTATATAAAACGTTGCGAGAGGCCAGATAAGTGCAAGTGCTCCTGAAGGAATAATATCTCTATAAATAATTTTTTGAATAATAGGTCCAGCCATTCCCAAAAGCTGAGCTACAACGTAAGCTGAAAGTATAAATACAACATCTACAAAAGACAAACTTTCAATCATGAATTTCATCAAATCTCTTATTTTCAGAAATTTTAACGGAAAAGCACGATAAAAACAAAATGCGTCTACGTTTAAATTCTTTGCGGTTTGACTGTTTATTTTTATCCTTTCTCCTTCGGGACTTATATATTCATATCCACCCCATTTGCGTGGAAAAATCGCAACTACGTCGCCTTCAATCGTCGAACCCAGCAAACATCCTGTGTTATCTTTCCACCATTCGCCGTGAAGTCCACTCGTCTTCTCATTGTGTCGGACGGCTTCAACATGTAATCAAGTTGTGCGTCCAGAGTTTCTACTCCGTCGGGGATTGTGGGGATATCTTTACCCAAATATTTAAGTATCATCGCAACCGCTCCGCGAGCCTGGTGATGTGCTTTCGGAGTATTTATACCGACTATCGAAAGAAGGTCTGAAAATGCTCCTTGGAACATTTCATCGTCACTTTTTCTTCTTTT
>ERZ773181.1793-NODE-1793-length-15830-cov-13.979398_pt1 | contig 15830 bp, 10 predicted proteins | sample MGYA00581001_ERZ773181 | MGnify/ENA primary metagenome ERZ773181 (study PRJEB29015, sample SAMEA2737780) | human gut metagenome | biome: human gut; feature: human-associated habitat; material: faeces | place: China | collected 2012 ... | reverse complement strand
ATGGCGGGGTCGGCGAAAAACCACCGCCGCACCTGATCTCCGCACAGCGCGTTGCACGCCGCCAGCAGGCTCATGCCCTGATGGTGCGCCATCACGCAGCGCACGATCTGCCCGCCGCCGCCCGTGCGCGCGCGGGTGCAGTCGAGCGCGTCGAAAAATCCGTGCTGCCCCAGCAGCCCGAGCGCCGCGAGTCTGCGCAGGTTGCGCATCGCCGCGCGCGGCTCGACCGCCAGCGCGAGAAAGCTGCTGTACGGCGAGAGCACGAGCTCTTTGTCCATGCCCGGCTGCAGGGCCAGCGCCGCACAGCCGTGCGCCTTGTAGCGGTAGCTCAGCGCGCTGTCGAGCGCGAAGTACGCGCTCTCCGACACGCCCCACGCCTGCCCCGGACGCACGCGCCGCCGCTGCACGTAGAGGCAGAACTTTGCGCTCTCCCACAGCAGCGAGTCGCGCACCGGCGGCAGAAACAGCTCCGGCATCAGGTACTCGAACATCGACCCCGACCACGACACGCAGCCGCGGTAGTGGTCTTTCTGCACCTGCGCGCGCGACAGGGCGCGCCAGTGCTCGCGCGGCACGTCGCCCCGCGCCACGGCGAAGTAAGACGTCAGCCGTGCCTCGCTCGAGAGCAGATCGTAATAGCTCTCCGACCATTTGCCGCTGCTGGTGTCGATGCCGATGTGCATCAGCCGCCGCTGCGGGTCGTAGAGCGGGCCGAAGTCCATGCCGTCGCAGAGCATCTGCGCCCGCGCCGCGAGCTCGTCCCGCCCCCAGCCGCGCAGGGCGTTCGCCGCCGTGAGCAGGGCGGCGGCGCAGTTGCCGCTGTCCACCGTGGACACATACAGCGGGGGCATCGGCCGCAGCGTGCACGTGTGGTACCAGTTGTAAAAATGCCCGTTCCAGCGGGGTAATTGCTCCATGGTCGTGAGCATCCGCTCCGCCAGCGCCAGCCCCTGCCCGTCGTCGATGCCCAGCGCGTGTGCGCCGAGGGCGGACACGAGCGCGAGCCCCATGTTCGTCGGCGACGTGCGGTGCGCCGTGCCGGTCGGCGGCTGGGACTGCACGTTGTCCGGCGGCAGGTAGTGATCCTCGGCCGTGCAGAACGTCTCGAAATACTGCCACGTCGCCTTCGCCCAGCCCAGCAGCTCGCGCTGCGCCGCGCGCGATAGCGGCGCTGCCCCGGCCGCGTTCGGCGCGCCGAGCGCCGCGAGCACGAACGGTGAGAGCGTCCATACGATGCCGGCTGCCAGCCCCGTCGGGCTCGGCGTGAGCACGGCCGTGAGCAGCCCGAGTGCACTCGCCGGCCAGAGCGCGCGCCAATATGCGCCCAGCCCGTCGCGCCTGCCCGCGCGCTGCGCCGCCGTCTGCCACTGCAGGAGGTTTCGGTGCGACACGGCCATGCGCCACAGCGCCGTCACGATGGCGGAGGTGTTCAAAATTGCCTCCCACGGCAGCAAAATCAGCCGCAGCACCGTCTGCGCCACGGCGCTGGCCAGCCCGTGCAGCACGTCGCTGTGGTAGCGCACGCGCGTGTCCGCCGGGTGCACGATCGGCTGGCCGAGCGCGCGGATCAGCCCCTGCGCCAGCGCCAGCAGCTCGTCCTCGCCGGGGTAGACGGTGATGGGGGCGATCCAGCCGACCATCTCGGAGATGGCATCCACCGTCTCCTTGCCATAGGCGATGCCACCGGTGAGGATGATTTGATCCACCTTGCCGTGCATAACGGCGGCCATGGCGCCGATCTCCTTGCCGATCTGATAGTGGAACGCATCCACCACGCCGGCAATCTTCTTGTCGTGCTCGGCCTGCGCCAGCAGATAGCGCATGTCGTTGGAGCCGGTGTAGGCCACCAGACCGCCGCGGCCGGAGAGCATGCGGTGCATCTCCCCCTCGGTGTACTTGCCGGAGAAGCACTGCTTCACCAGCTGGCCGGTGGGCAGGGAGCCGGAGCGCTCGGGAGAGAAGGGACCCTCGCCGTCCAGTGCGTTCTGGGTGTCCACCACGCTGCCCTTGACGTGGGCGCCGATGGAAACGCCGCCGCCCATGTGGCAGACGATGAGGTTCAGATCCTGGTAGCGCTTGCCGTTTTCCTTGGCGAAGCGCTTGGCCACGGCCTTCTGGTTCAGGGCGTGGAAAATGCTGACACGCTGGAACAGGGGATGACCGGCATAGCGCGCCACATCAGCCATCTCATCGATGACCACAGGGTCCACGATGTAGGAGGGGATGCCCAGCTCGTCGCCGATCTCACGGGCGATCAGGCCGCCCAGGTTGGAGGCGTGCTGGCCCTGAATGCCGATGATGCAGTCCGTGACCATGTTGTCGTTGACGGCGTAGGTGCCGCCGCGGATGGGACGCAGCAGACCGCCGCGGCCGCTGACGGCGGACAGGGTGCGGGCGTCGATGCCCTGCTCGCGCAGTGCGCGCATGACCAGGTCGCGGCGCCAATCCTTCTGGGCGGCGATGCTGTTGAACTGGGCAACTTCCTCCGCGCTGTGGCGCAGGGTCTTGTCGAAGAGCAGCTGCTCGTCCTCGTACACACCGATCTTGGTAGAGGTGGAGCCGGGATTGATCACGAGAATTCTGTAAGACATTGTGGGTTTCCTCCTAAGTTTATTTGTTCCGTTCAGCGCCGTGATCGACGCCGTGTAAATTGCCACAGAACATTATACAAAATCTTTTCGCTTCTGTAAATGGGGTTTCCCTAAAAAGTGGCGGCTTTTTACCCCTTAACGGGGGAACGCATTGACAAAGCGGCCGGTATGCTCTAAAATAAATAAGATAAGTACCCGTATTTTGAGCCGCCCTTCCATTCGGGGCGGCGGAAAAGGAGATAAAGACCCATGGAGAAGAAGACGTTTTATATCACAACGCCCATTTACTATCCGTCGGACAAGCTGCACATCGGCCACACCTACTGCACCGTGGCCACCGACGCCATCGCCCGCTACAAGCGCTTGCAGGGCTATGACGTGATGTTCCTCACCGGCACCGACGAGCACGGCCAGAAGATCGAGACGAAGGCGGAGGAGGCCGGCATGACGCCGCAGGCCTTCGTGGACCGCATCGTGGAGGGCGAGCGGGGCGTGCTGGATCTGTGGAAGCTGATGAACATCTCCAACGACCGGTTCATCCGCACCACCGACGACTATCACTGCGCCGCCGTGCAGAAGATCTTCAAGAAGATGTACGACAACGGCGACATCTACAAGGGCGCCTATAAGGGCAAGTACTGTACCCCCTGCGAGTCCTTCTGGACGGAGAGCCAGCTGGTGGACGGCAAGTGCCCCGACTGCGGCCGCGAGGTCCACGACGCCGAGGAGGAGGCCTACTTCTTCCGCCTGAGCAAGTACGCCGACCGCGTTCAGCACCTGCTGGAGGATACGGACTTTTTGCAGCCCCGCACCCGTGTCAACGAGATGGTGAACAACTTCATCAAGCCGGGTCTGGAGGATCTGTGCGTCAGCCGCACCAGCTTCAAGTGGGGCATCCCCGTGGACTTCGACCCCGGCCATGTGGTGTATGTGTGGGTGGACGCTCTGTTCAACTACTGCACGGCACTGGGCTTCGACAACGACCGCTACAACGACTACGACAAGTATTGGCCCGCCGATTACCACATCGTGGGCAAGGAGATCGTCCGGTTCCACTCCATCATCTGGCCCGCCATGCTCATGAGCATGGGTATGCCCCTGCCCAAGCACGTCTACGGCCACGGCTGGCTGGTCATCGACGGCGGCAAGATGTCCAAGTCCAAGGGCAACGTGGTGGATCCCTACGTGCTGGCGGAGCTGTTCGGCGTGGACGCCCTGCGCTTCTTCCTGCTGCGGACGTTCCCCTTCGGCTCTGACGGCAACTTCTCCAACGAGCTGCTGATCTCCACCATCAACACCGACCTTGCCAACAAGCTGGGCAATCTGGTGAGCCGTACCACCGGCATGGTGGAAAAGTACTTCGGCGGCAAGCTGCCCGCCGAACGGGAGGATTCCCCGGAGGACTGTGACCTGAAAAAGACCGTGTGCGCCCTGCGCGACCGGTACGAGGCGGAGATGGAGAAGCTCCAGCTCCAGAACGGTCTGGACGAGATCTTCAAGGTCATCGACCGCGCAAACAAGTATATCGACGAGACGACGCCGTGGACGCTGGGTAAGGACGAGAGCAAGCGCGTCCGTCTGGCCACGGTGCTGTACAACCTGCTGGAGACCATCCGCGTTTGCACCGCGCTGTTACAGCCGGTGATGCCGGAGAGCTGCGGCAAGATCTTCGCCAAGATCGGCGCGGATGACGCCGCCCGTACCTGGGACAGTGCCAACGTGTGGGGCGTGCTGCCTGCCGAGGCGCAGGTCAGCAAGGGCGAGAACCTGTTCCCCCGCGTGGAGGTGGAGGCAACACTGGAGAAGCTCAACGCCATGCAGGAGGCCCAGAAGAAGGCCGCCCTCCCCGCTGTGGAGGTGGAGCCCTTCGCCGCCGAGGATGTGGATTTCGACACCTTCCTGAAGTCCGACTTCCGCGCCGTGAAGATCAAGAGCTGCGAGGCGGTGAAGAAGTCCGACAAGCTGCTGAAGTTCACGCTGGATGACGGCAGCGGTACCGACCGTATCATCGTTTCCGGCATCCACCACTACTACGAGCCGGAGCAGCTCATCGGCAAGACCGCCGTGGCCATCGTGAACCTGCCGCCCCGCAAGATGATGGGCATTCCCTCCTGCGGCATGCTGCTCTCCGCCGTCCACAAGGAGAAGGGCGAGGAGAAGCTGCACCTGATGCTCATTGACGACAGCGTTCCCGCCGGTGCCAAGCTCTGCTGATTTGATGGATGAAAAAGCATCCACCCTGTATGGGTGGATGCTTTTTTCTTATAAACGACTGCTTTGCGGGGCAATGCCTTACAAGCCGCCGGCTTCGTAGGAGCCGAAGCCCTTGCCCAGTACCTCGTTGGCGTCGTATACGATGATGAAGGCGTCGGGGTCCACCTGCTGCACCCGCTTTTTCAGCTGGATGATCTGGTTTTTGCCGAATGCGCAGAGGATCACCTTCCGCGCCTGATGGGTATATCCGCCCTCGCCGCTGAGCAGGGTGATGCCACGGTTCATGTCCAGCAGCGCGGCGGTCAGCTCCTCGTAGCGGTCAGACACGATGCACGCCACCTTGGAGCGCTTGCCGCCGTACACCACCCGATCCATGATGAGGGAGATGAGGTACAGGGACGCCACGGCGTACAGGCCGCGGCTCAGGTCGTGGAACGCCAGCGTGTACAGCACCACGATCAGTCCGTCCAGCAGGCTGCACAGCGCACCGATGGACACGCGCTCCAGCCGCAGACGCAGCAGCCGCGCCGCCAGATTGGTGCCGCCCACGGTGGCGGTCTGCCGCAGCATCAGGCCGCAGCCGGTACCCACCAGCACGGCGCCGTACACGCAGGCCAGCACCGGCTCGATGGGCGGGAACGTCACGAACTGATCCAGCAGGTCGATGAACAGAGAGCTGACCAGCGCGGCATACAGCGAGGCCATCAGCCAGTCCCGCCCCACCTTCTTCCAGATCAGGAAGAACAGCGGCAGGTTCATCAGCAGCACCTGTACGCCCACGGGGAATTCCGGAATAAACAGCCCGATCACCTGCGCCAAGCCGGTAAAGCCGCCCATGCACATCTGGTTGGGGGCATAGAACCAGCAGAAGCCCAGCGCATACAGCGCGCACCCCAGTGTGATCTGGGCAAAGCGCAGCAGCGAGTGGCGAAACGTGTTCCCCATGCAGCAAACCTCCCCCAAAAAGCCGCCAAAACGGCAACCTATATCCGGAGGCCATCCTAACAGGCGGCGCGGGGTTTGTAAAATAGACATTTTTCCCATCTGACATGAATTTGATTCATGCCGGCGGCGGCAAAAAGCACAGGCATGGCCTGTGCTTTCCCGGTATGGTCAGCCGCAGGGCGGCGCTTCCTCTCCACAGAGCATTTCGGCGGCGCAGCGGCAGAAGGTCTCGGCGGCGGGGCTCAGACGGTGCTGGGGCAGCGTGGCCAGACAGATGGTGCGGGTGGGACGCCCCGCCAGATAGCGCAGGCACACCCGGCGGTCGTCGTGGTCGGCCAAGAGCATCCGGGGCAGGATGGTCACGCCCCGGGCCTGCCCCACCAGCGAGAGGGCGGCGTAGTCGCTGCTGACGCTGGCGCCCTCCGTCACGGCGCAGCCCGCCCGGCGCAGGATATCCCCCACGTCGTAGTCGATGCCCTCGGCGGGGACGATGACCCGCTGCTGCCGCAGCTGCTCCGGCGGTACCTCCTCCAGCGCGCACAGCTCGTGGCCGTGGGGCAGCACCAGCAGCAGCTCATCCTCCACCAGCGGCGTCAGGCGGAAGGGCTGCTTGGTGGCGGCGGACAGAAAGCCCACATCCACCTTCTTTTTCAGGATCCACGTCTCCACATCCTCATAGCTGCCGTCCTGAAAGCGGATCTGCACGGCGGGGAAGCGCCGGGCCATATGCTCGATCAACTCCGGCAGCCAGCGGATAGCCACGCTGCTGATGCAGCCCACCGAGACGGTGCCGGACACGCAGCTGCTCAGCTCCCCCGCCTTCTGTATCAGCCGCTCCTGCGCGGTCAGCATGGCGGCGGCGTAGGGCAGCAGCGCCCTGCCATTCTCCGTCAGGCAGACGCCCATGTGCAGCCGCTGCAAAAGCTGCGTACCCAAGCTCTGCTCCAGCCGGCGCAGGGCGTGGCTGGCGGCGGACTGGGTGTAGCCCAGCTCCGCGGCGGCGCGGGTGATGTTGCCCAGCTCCGCGGCGCGGGTGAATAGCTTCAGATCGTTGACGTCCATACATCGCTCCTATATCTGCGGGGCGCGGCGGGGAACCGCGCCGGCTCTGCCGCATTCCTGCGGCGACCCGTCGACTCTGCGCGGGTCAAATAGTCAAATATTAGTATACACCGGGCTTGCGGCGGACAAAAGACGTGATTTTGGCCAAAAACCCTCTCCCCTGCCTGTCGATATCGACGGAGACGCGGCATTCCGGTGCAGCGGGGCGGTAGGGCTTGACATTTACCGGGCAAATGTTATAGTGAGAGAACAACTGTATGGGCAGTGATTACGAATATTTGGAGGGTCACATACCATGGAAGCATTTGATATTCTCGTCATCGGCGGCGGCCCCGGCGGCTATTCTCTGGCCATTGCGGCGGCCCGCAAGGGTCTGAAGACAGCGCTCTTTGAAAAGGAGCATCTGGGCGGCACCTGCCTGAACATCGGCTGCATCCCCACCAAGTATCTGGTGGATAAGGCCAGCACCATGCGGAAGCTCCGCGGACTGGTGAAGAAGGAGATCCTCATGGAAACAGGCAGCCTCAACTACCGGCAGGTACAGCAGGGCAAGAGCGAGGTCAGCGCCAAGCTGGTCAACGGCGTCGGCTTCCTGCTGAAGAAGAGCGGCGTCACGGTGATCACCGGAGAGGCGATTTTGAAGCCTGATCGGGTGGTGGAATGCGGCGGCGAGCTGTACACCGGCAAGAACGTGGTCATCGCCACGGGCAGCGTGCCCATGATGATCCCCGTTCCCGGTCACGAGTACTGCATCGACTCCACCGGCGCACTGGCGCTGACGGAGCTGCCCGCCAGCATGGTGGTCATGGGCGGCGGTGTCATCGGTCTGGAACTGGCCTGCGCCTTTGCGGCCTTTGGCACCAAGATCACGGTGGTGGAGATGATGCCGGAGCTGCTGCCCCGGGAGCAGAAGGAGGCGGTGCGCGTCCTGACGCGGGAGATGAAGAAGCTGGGCATCTCCATGAAGACCGGCGCCAAGATGCTGCGCATTGAGAAGAATGGCGAAAAGCTGCGTGCGGTCTACGAGATCAAGGGTGCGGAGGAGGCCGTGGACTGTGAGCAGGTCTTGATGGCTGCCGGCCGCAAAACCAATCTCAGCGGCATCGACGCCGAGACGCTGGGCCTGAAGCTGGACGGCAAGAAGTGCATCGTGGTGGACGACCATATGCGTACCAACCTGCCCGGCGTCTACGCCATCGGCGATGTGGTGGGCGGTTATCAGCTGGCCCATGCCGCCTATGCCGAGGGCGAGGCGGCGCTGGCGGACATTCTGGGCGAGGACAAGCCCTACGGCACCATGCCGGTCCCCGTCTGTACCTACACCCTGCCGGTGCTGGCGTCTGTGGGTCTGACCACCGAGGCTGCCGAGGCCGCCGGCTATGAGCCGGTGCTGGGCGCCTTCGACTACGGTGCCAACGGCATGGCGTTGGCGGAGGGCGCTGTGGGCCGCGTGTTCGTGGTGGCGGACAAGAACACGACCAAGACGCTGGGCGTCTCCATCGTGGGCGAGAACTCCTCCGAGATGATCGCCCTTGCTACCGCCGCCGTGGCGGAGGGCTGGACCACCGAGCAGTGGGAAAAGACCGTGGTGGCACACCCCTCCCTGTGCGAGATGGTGCGGGAGGCGGCGCTGGCGGCCTTTGGGCGCTCCGTCCACACCGCGTGACTGCCCGCCGCGCAGAAGCGGCATAAGACATATCGAGCAAAAAAAGATGACGGCAAGAGCCGTCATCTTTTTTTTGCCGTATGGGGCTCCGCGCTTCAGGGGGGGGGGAGAAGCGGCGCGGCGGCGTTATTCGTCGTATTCCGCGTTGGACTCCATTTGCAGCGTATCGAAGCAGTCCCGCACCGCCTGATCCCGTTTGGCGCAGAAGCGGCTGTAGAGTGTGTGCGCCGACAGGAACAGAAGCCCGCTGCCGATAGCGAATTTTGCGAGGGTGTGTCCCCTGCGGTGCTTTCCGCCGCAGGTACGCGCAGTCGTCTTCATCGTACATACCTCCGTCAATTTCCGTGCTCCTCCGCCCACAGCTTGTCGGCCTCCGGCTTCCAGCAGTCGGCGTAGGCTTTGCATTTCTCGCACAGATGCTCGGCGCTCTCCGGCGCCTCCAGATCGGTGGAGTGTGCGCCGGACTCCGCCACCATCTGGGGCAGCAGCTCAGGGTTTTCCAGCATGGGGCAGGGGCGCAGATGGTTGCCGTTGAAGGGCTGTCCCTTCCGGTACAGCTTGAACAGCGGCTGCTGCAGGCACTCCAAAAAGCTCTTTTCCCGGATATTCGCGCCGGAATAGTGGATAAACACGCAGGGCTCCACATCGCCTGCGGCATTGATGTGGCAGTAGATGCGGCCGCCGGCTACGCAGCCGCCGGCAAACTCGCCGTCGTTCTGGAAGTCGATGCAGTAGAGCTCCTTGCCGCCGGTGATGCCGCGAATTTCCCGGACGCGGTCCTTCATGTGGGCGCGCTGCTCCGGCGTCAGCAGCAGGTCGGTGGAGGCATTGATGCCCACGGGCATATAGTGGAAGTACCAGGCGAACACGCAGCCCTTGCCGATCAGCAGGTCGAGGAACTCGTCGCTGGTGACCACCTTATAGTTCTTGCTGGTGTAGCAGATGGACACGCCGAAGGGGATGCGGTGGCTGTGCATCAGGTCCATGGCGTCCAGCGCCTTTTGGAAGTGACCCTGACCCCGGCGTCCGTCGTTGGCCTCCTCAAAGCCCTCCACGCTGATGGACACGAAGAAGTTGCCCACCCGCAGCATCTCCTGACAGAATTCCTCGTCGATGAGGGTGCCGTTGGTGAAGGCATGGAACGCCATATCCCGGTGCTTTTCGCACAGGCGGATGATATCCTTCTTCCGCAGCAGCGGCTCGCCGCCGGTAAAGAGACAGGCGTGGGTGCCCAGCGCCTTGGCCTCGGTCAGCACCCGATCCATCTCCTCAAAGGTCAGGCTCTGCTTGTGGCCGTACTCCGCCGCCCAGCAGCCGGTACAGTGCATATTGCAGGCGGAGGTGGGGTCCATCAGGATGAGCCACGGCACGTTGATGTCGTACTTGGCGGCGTTCTCCTGCGCCGTCTGGTAGCCCCGGAAGCCGCCCTCGTAGGCCACGTTGGTCAAAAAGGTCTTGAGGATGTAGGGGTCGTTGTCCCGGATGAGCCGCTGGGTGTAGTGCGCCCACTTCCCGTCGGGGTTCTCCGCCACCATCCGCAGCGTCTCATAGGACTTGTCGCTCCATGTCCCCTTGTGGATCTTCTGGATCATGTCGATGAGCTGCTGAGCCAGGTCGCCCACGTCCTGGGTCTGTCCCTTTTTCAGCATGGAGTCGAGGATCGTCTCAAAGGCCTTACGCTCCGCTGCGTGGGAGATCTTTTCGGTGATACTCATTGGTCCGCCGTCCTTTCTTTCATAAAGTCCATAGGTTGTTTTATGTGTTTTTTCCGATAAAAATGAAACGCGATACAGGAGACCAGCATCTCGGTCAGCTGGATGCACGCCGCCGTCAGGAACTGAGGGGAACGGATGTCCGAGAGGCTCATGCCCATGATGGGGAACAATACGCAGGTGGTCAGAAAGCCCAGCAGACACGCGGGCAGATAGTCCCTGTATCTTACGCCTACCGCGCCCATGTAGGCGCTGACCACGTCGGCGGATAGGATGCCCAGCAGCCGGACGATCAGCACGAAGAAGAAGTCGCTGCCGCCCCGCAGCTCCCGGAGCATGGCGGACTTCGGCCAGCGGCGGAGGATATACTGCACCGCCTGACCGCCCAGCTTCCTCCCCAGCCAGTAGGGGAGACTGACCATCACCGCCGTTCCCGCAAGGTTCACCGCGATGGCCACGGGGAGGGGAAAAAGGACGCCGCTGGCGGCATACAGCAGGCCGCTGTACAGGAAGATGCTCAGGCTCTTGACGGCGAACAGCGCCAACAGGAGCGCGGCGGCCAGCACCGGGTGCCGGGGCGAGTAGGTGAGGATGCCCTCCAGCGTGAAGTCCTCCCGGTGCAGCAGGCACAGCACAATGATGACGAGCCACACCGCACCCAGTAGGCACCGTGCCAGCCGCAGCTGCCGCTGCTCCGGCGACGCCTTACCAGACATGGACGTGGGCGGCCTCCGCTTGGGAGGCGGACGGTACAACGCGGGTGAAGGCGGGGTGACGGCCTCTGTCCAGTGCGAACACGGCGGCGTACACCACGGCGCCTGCCGTCTCGATCATCATGTCGCCCATGGTATCGATGAGGCCGATGTCGATATAGCCTTCCAGTTCTACGCCGTTGACGATGACGCTGTCGATCTGGTCGATGCTGCCGATCACGCCCACCGCGTCGCCCAGATCGTAGGAGTGGAGGGCGGTAACGAGGGTATCCCGCTGCATATCCGTGCCGAACCAGCGGTCCATGCCGTACTCGTAGAACTCCCACAGCGCGGAGACGGAGATGGAGAACAGCACCGCGAACAGGATACGCAGCCGCCGGTCGTCCCGATAGTCCTTGTTGAGCAGCACGGGGATGTAGGAGCCCAGCACGGCGAATACCACGCCGCCGCTGAAGTGCAGCAGCTTGTCCCAATGGGCGATGAGGTAGTACAGCTTGTAGATGCGCCCCGACATACCGCCCAGCAGATACAGCATACTGAACACCAGCAGCGCGTTGGAAATCCGGTAGCCCCACGTCTCCAGCACATACGGCACCAGTACGCCGATGCCCACCAGCAGACACACCAGCGCGTCGGACAGCGGGCCTATGCGCAGGGAGCGCAGCATGGAGAACAGCACGAACAGCTCACAGGCTGCCCAGAACCAGATGCGCCAGCGCGCCTGCTCCGCGTGGATACATTGCTTCGCGTTTTGCATAGTGTCACCTCCATACTGCTTTTTTTGACTGTCGGCCGCGCCGTTACAGCCGGATCGTAAAATCGTCTGCCGCAGGGTCGCCCGCCGCCATGCATTGGGGGGGCGCTCGGTTCGTCGAAGGGCTGCCACGCGGCGAAACACATCCACCCGCCGGAGGCGCCCGCGACGGCCGGGACTTTGCGTGTACGGCTTTTGATACTACCACCTTAACGAGATTTTGACACAAAAACCATGGATAAACGGCACTGTCTGTCTAGTTTTTGGCAGAATTCCGTACATGTACAAATTTGTGCGAAATTCGTTCCTACGCGAAAGGAACCGCCTCAAGGGCGGTTCATATATAGGTATGAATATGATGCCGCGGCGTTTTTGGCAGATCGGGCGGTGTGCTTAAAAATTACGCACGACGACGCCCGGTGAACAATTTTTGTTCACCGCTTTTTTTCTGCTTATTGAACAAAATGCGGCGGGGGTGTATGTTTTCGCCATCAAGCAGAAAACATAGAGCCATGAGCTTACAGGAGGTTTTACGATGTATTATTCCAGTGGTAACTATGAAGCGTTTGCCCGTCCCAAGAAGCCGGAGGGCGTAGACAACAAATCCGCCTATATCGTGGGCAGCGGTCTGGCGGCCCTCTCCGCCGCCTGCTATCTGGTGCGCGACGGTCAGATGAAAGGCGAGCACGTCCACATTCTGGAAAAGGGCGAGCTGCCCGGCGGCGCCTGCGACGGCTACAAGTTCGAGAATCTGGGCTATGTGATGCGCGGCGGCCGGGAGATGGACAACCATTTCGAGGTCATGTGGGATCTGTTCCGCTCCATCCCCTCCATTGAAACGGAGGGCGTCAGCGTGCTGGACGAGTATTACTGGCTCAACAAGGAGGATCCCAACTATTCTTTGTGCCGCGCCACCGAGAAGCGCGGACAGGACGCCCACACCGACGGCAAGTTCAGCATCTCCGACAAGGGCGCTATGGAGATCATGAAGCTGTTCTTCACCCCCAACGAGGACTTGCAGGACAAGAAGATCACCGACTTCTTCGACGACGAGGTGCTCTCCTCCAACTTCTGGCTGTACTGGCGCACTATGTTCGCCTTCGAGAACTGGCACAGCGCCCTGGAGATGAAGCTCTATATCCAGCGGTATATCCACCACATCGGCGGCCTGCCGGACTTTACCGCCCTGCGCTTCACCAAGTACAACCAGTATGAGTCCATGATCCTGCCCATGGTGAAGTATCTGGAGAGCCACGGCGTGCAGTTCCACTACGGCGTGCAGGTGTGCAACGTGGAATTTGACTGCACCGATCCCGCCCGCAAGCTGGCCAAGCGCATCGACGTGCTGCGCGGCGGCGAGAAGGATGCCATCGACCTGACAGAGAACGATCTGGTGTTCATCACCAACGGCGGCTGCGTGGAGAATTCCTCCATGGGCAGCCAGAACAAGCCCGCCGCCTACAACACCGAGCTGCGGGAGGGCGGCGGCTGGGATATGTGGCGCAAGATCGCCGCGCAGGATCCCGATTTCGGCCATCCCGACAAGTTCTGCCACGACCCGGAGAAGACCAACTGGATGAGCGCCACCGTGGAGACGCTGGATGGGCGCATCATCCCCTATATCAAGAACATCTGTAAGCGCGACCCCTTCACCGGCCATGTGGTCACCGGCGGCATCGTCACCGTAAAGGACTCCTCCTGGCTGATGAGCTGGACCATCAACCGCCAGCCCCAGTTCCGCGACCAGCCCAAGGATCACTGCCTGGTGTGGGTGTATTCCCTGTTCACCGACAAGCCCGGCGACTTCGTGAAGAAGCCCATGCGGGAGTGCACCGGCAAGGAGATCTGCATGGAGTGGCTGTACCACATCGGCGTGCCGGAGGAGCAAATCGAGGACATGGCGGCCAACAGCGCCAACACCGTGCCGGTGATGATGCCCTATATCGACGCGTTCTTTATGCCCCGCGCCTACGGCGACCGGCCCAAGGTCGTGCCGGACGGCAGTGTGAACTTTGCCTTCCTCGGTCAGTTTGCCGAGACGCCCCGTGACACCATTTTTACCACCGAGTATTCCATGCGTACCGGCATGGAGGCCGTGTATACCCTGCTCAATGTCGACCGCGGCGTGCCGGAGGTCTGGGGCAGCGTGTACGACGTCCGCGACCTGCTGAACGCCACGGTAAAGCTCCGGGACGGCAAGAAGGCCACCGACATGGATCTGAGCTTCGGTGAAAAGATGGTCCTGAAGAAGGCCCTCAGCAAGATCGACGGCACCGATGTGGAAAAGCTGCTGAAGCAGTACGGCGTCATCTGATGCCGCGCCCGCGAGGGCAGACAAAAAAAGAGACGCGCCGGTCAAACCGGCGCGCCTCTTTTCAGCGAAAAAATGTTTCAGCGCTTACTGCTGGGAGGCCAGCGCAATGGCCTGCTGGATGTGGTCGCAGAAGTTCTCCCGTCCCACCTTGTCCACAAAGCCGGCGTGCTCCATCACGTGCATGGGCTGCTCGTTGACGTGGGAGAAGATGACCCGCACGCCCTTCTTGGCGCACTCGTCGTACAGCGCCTCCAGCGCGTTGAGGGCGGTGACGTCCAGCGCATTGACCATGTGCATACGGATGACGAGGCAGCGGGTGAACTCCTTGACGGTGATCTCGCCAATGTGGTCGGCCATGCCGAAGAACAGCGGCCCGCGGATCTCGTACACACGGACGTGCAGCGGCACCTCGGTGAGCTGATCCTCCGGCATATCCTTGTACTTCCAGCCGCGCACCTCCGTCTCGTCGCTCATGCGCTTCATGAACAGCAGCGCCGCCAGCAGCATACCCACCTCGATGGCCACCACCAGATCGAAGATGACCGTCAGCAAAAAGGTCAGCACCAGCACCAGAATGTCGCTCTTGGGGGCGCACTTACACAGCCGCACAAAGGGACGCCACTGACACATATTATACGCCACGCTGAACAGGATGGCGGCGATGCAGGGCATGGGGATAAGGGCCGCGTAGGGCATCAGCACCACCAGCACCAGTACCAGCACGGCGGCGTGGATCATGCCTGCCACGGGGGTGCGGCCGCCGGACTTGATGTTGGCGGCGGTGCGGGCGATAGCGCCGGTGGCGGGGATGCCGCCGAACAGCGCCGAGCCCACGTTGCCGATGCCCTGCGCGATCAGCTCTGTATTGGAGTTGTGGTGGGTGGCCACCATGCCGTCGGCCACCACGCAGGACAAAAGACTCTCAATGGCGGCTAAGATGGCGATGGTGAAGGCGCTGGGCAGCATGGCCTGCACGGTGTCAAAGGAGAAGTCCGGCAGGGTGAAGGAGGGCAGCTTGTTGGAGATGGTGTAGAGGTCGCCAATGGTGTTCACCGGCAGGTTCAGGAGCTTCACCATGGCGATGCCCACCAGCACGGCGATGAGGCTGCCGGGGATGAGCTTGTTGATGCGGGGCCAGATGATGAGTACGGCCAGACACACCACGCCCACCAGCGCCGCCCAGAGGTTGACGGTGTCCAGACTGCGGAAGAAGCAGGCGGCCTTCTCCATGGTCTCAATGGGCTTTTCCGGGTAGCTCACGCCGAAAAAGTCCTTCCACTGGCCGATGAAGATGGTCACGGCGATACCGGCGGTAAAGCCGGTAGTGATGGTGTAGGGGATGAAGCGGATCAGGCTGCCCAGCTTCAAAACGCCCATCAGGATCAGGATGATGCCCGCCATGACGGTGGCGAGGGCCAGCCCGCCCATGCCATTTTCCGCCACGATGCCTGCCACGATGGTGGCAAAGGCGGCGGTGGGGCCTGCGATCTGCACCCGGCTGCCGCCGAAAAAGGAGATCAGAAAGCCCGCGATAATGGCGGTGTAGATGCCCTGCTCCGGGCCGACGCCGCTGGCCAGCGCCAGCGCGATGGAAAGGGGCAGCGCGATGATGGCTACGATGACGCCTGATACCGCGTCCTTGGCGAACTGCTTGCCGGAATAGGACTTCAAGCAGTCAAATAGCGCGGGGGCGAATACTTTCTTGTGCATAAGGTACCTCTCTCGTCCTTTTTTGCCGCGACGCGGCCTTTCCATCATAGCGCTTTACCACCGCCGCCGCAACCTGAAAAACGGCGAAAAAGCCGATTTTTGGGCGATTTCTTTGTGGGAATGTTACAAAGAGCGCGCACCGGCACAGC
>ERZ773181.1786-NODE-1786-length-15880-cov-9.190395_pt1 | contig 15880 bp, 13 predicted proteins | sample MGYA00581001_ERZ773181 | MGnify/ENA primary metagenome ERZ773181 (study PRJEB29015, sample SAMEA2737780) | human gut metagenome | biome: human gut; feature: human-associated habitat; material: faeces | place: China | collected 2012 ... | reverse complement strand
ATGAGGAGGTTGCGTGATGGCTGGTGGAATCTACGAACAGTCCGAATGGCCGGACAGCCGGTGGAATTGCGTCACGGTGTGCGATGGATGCCACACAGTGGTCTGGGGCACGTTCTGGGACGACTACGATTCGGCCGCCCGCGACGCTTATTTCGCCCGTAACGGCTGGCGCAACTACTGCGTCCCGGGCGACACGGAGATTTTGGAGCTCTGCCCGGCCTGCGCCGTGCGTGCCCTGCGCCGCGGCGAGACCCGCGGACTGGCCGACACCTGGCTCCACCCCACGCATGCCTACACGCATGCCTTCCGGGAGGTCGATGCACAGCTCTCCGCCCGCGAACGGGTGGTGGCAAACCTGCTGCTGACCGAGGGGAGAACGGCATGAGCGACGAAGCCGGAAGACTCGTCTTCTCCCGCGACCCGTCGGGAACATTCATCGACGGTATGGTCTTCGGAACTTCAGGAGGCGGCGAGAACGCCAATCTCGAAGTGCTGTGCGCGTTGCCCTACGAGCTTGTACGCCCACATGCTAGTGCCTCTGTCCTGGGTCCGCTGGTCGGCGTAGGGAATGTGAAGAGGCTGTCCCTGAGCGTCAAATACCTTGATGGTGAGATATCCGTCGGGCGGTACGACCGTGTATCCGGCTTTCTCGTTGAGCAGGCGCGCGCCCTCGTTGGTGGGGATGCTGAGTATCAGTTCAGCGCCGTGGTCTGCCGCCCAGGAGTCGCAGAACGCCTTGATCTGCGATCCGATGCCTTCGCGCCGATGCTTCCTGACGACCGCGATCCCTTCGATGATGGCTGCATGCTCGGCGAAAGCCTCTCGTATCTGTGCGGCATGGACCCCGCTCGTCCCGGTGCGGTATATGAGCGTCTCGGCTACGCAAAGGGCTGGCTGGATGAGGGCCGCGCCTATCAGACGGTCCTGTCCCCATACGCCTATGTACGTAGGCCTGATCGTTCCATCGTCGTGTCTGACGACTGCTGGGACGCTTTGATCGAAGTCTTTGATGTCCCTGATGAGCAGGCTCTTGATTGCCTTTGCCTCGCCATCCGTTGCGGCGGCGCGTGGCCCGTCGACGGCGGGGGAGGTGGTGCGATGGTCTGATCCCATTCGATTTTCTCTCTTTCTCTGCAACTAAAAGAAAAAACGCCCGTTCCCGATGCTGGAACGTCGGGGACGGGCGGTGCAACCAATATTCCGAGCGGCCGCGGATCCCGTATCTTGCCGGATCCCGGTCCGTGGCCGCCCAATGCATTGTCTTGGAGTAGTGATCACACATGAACGACTTTACTAAAGCATTCCGCATGTCTTGCTCTGTGTTTCCTGAGTGTAACCGGGATTTCCAGGCGCCGGTTTGGACGTTCCCGGTCGTGGTGGCATTCGCCCGCCACAACGGTCCGGGCTCCGTTGATTCCCGTCGCCTGGCGTCGATGATGGCGCACCCGTCCATGGAAGGGAGACTCGCGTGAACTGGCTTGCAATCGTATTGATCGTGTTAGTCGCGTTCTCATGGCTGATGACGCTGGCCCTGTGCAGGGCGGCCCGTCTCGGGGACGAGATGGCCGAACGGATGGCCGCCCGGAATCGCACGCGGGACGCCGGTGGGAGTGAGACGGAATGATGATGGATGAGCATGTCGTGGAATACGTGTCGGGTCTGCCGGCCGTCAAGTCCGTGACGAACGGCCGCATCAGGTACACGGATGAGTTCAAGCGCCGCGTCGCCGCGGGCTACCGTCGCGGCGAATCCCCGGTGGCGATGTTCCGCAAGGCGGGACTCGGTCCGGAGGTCATCGGATACAAGAGGATCGAACGGTGCGTCGCGCGCTGGCGCGACCTCGCCCCGGAAGGGGACGGGAAGTCCGGCGGGCCGGCGTCCCCGGCCGCGCGGCGCCATGGCGTCTCCTCCAGTGACCTCGCCCTGCTGGGCGTGGTCCTCGCGCAGGAGGAGCGCATCAACGCGCTCGAGCGGCGTCTCGGCCATGTGGCCGCCGTCCTCCAGGGAATGGGGATGGACGCATGAGCAACATCGCATTGTCATGGGCGTTCAAATGCCATGTCGGCAACGCGTCCGCGAAGGCCGTGCTCGTCTATTTGGCGGACCGTGCGGACGACGACGGCACCGCCGCCTATCCGAAGATCGCGACCATCGTCGCAGTCACCGAACTGTCCGAACGGACCGTGCGCACCGCGTTGAAGACGCTCCAGGAGCGCGGGTTCATCCGCCGCGGAGACCAACGGTACGCGCGTCTCGGCAAGGGCGGACGGAACCGCCTGCCCCAGTACTGCCAGATTGTGTGGGACCTCGCGGTGGAATCCGACCCGTCGACCCCCAAGTGGATCGGGGAGACGCACACCGCGGAACGGGATCCCGCGACCATGGGCAAGACCGTGGACCCGGAGGCCGGAACCGTGTTCGAGAACGGCGAATCCGAGGACGTGCTGCCGGAAAACGTTGGAACCAAGCCGATTCCCAGCACTGCAAATCTCGCAGGGCTGGAAAAAGGGCCGGAACCGGCACTGCAAATCCCGCAGGGCCAGCACTGCGAGAGCTGCACCCCCAGCACTGCAAATGCCGCACCCCCAGCACTGCAAATCTCGCAGAGCTGTATATATAAGGATAAAACCCTCCAGGTAAACCCTCCTAGTAAACCCTCCTTCCCCTCTGCCCCTACGGGGCATCTCTCCGCAAGCGGGGCGGCCGCCGCCGAAAAGAATAAAACCGAACAACTCGACGAGGACGACACCGAGATCGCCGAAGCGGCCGGCCGGGTCCTCGCCTCGCTCGGTGAGCAGCGCTCGATGCTCGGCCTGGCCACGCCCTCACCGACCAAAGCCGACCGCAAGGCCATCATCGGCCTGTACCGCAGGCTCGTCGACCAGGGAGCGCAATGGCCCACCCTCGTGATGGTCGACGCGATCGGCTTTGCCATGAACGGCGATTGGTGGCCCAAACGCATCCGCACCGGCCGGGCCCTCGCCAGACACTGGGACGAACTCAACGACGACATGATCCTCGCAGCCGGCCGCACAGACGACGACGCACACGCGCAGACGGTTCCGCCGGCCGAGTCCACGGAGCCGGATGCTGCGCCATGGCTGCCCGACTGGGCCGTGAAGACGCTGGCCGAATTGGACGGCCAGGACGCGACGGCCGGAGGGGAGGCGACGGCATGATCACGCGCATCGACTGTTCCGAGGCGGGTTTCAACGAATTCCTCCTCGCCAACCCGCAGCTCGACGGGCACGCGGACCTGATCTGGCAGCTGCACGCCGTCTACTGGCGCAACAAGCGCCTCGGCCATCCCAAGGCCGTCGGTCTGCTGATCCAATACGCCCGGGCATGGGCCGCCCGCAATCCCGGCGAAACCGCCATAGGACGCCTCCAGGCCCGCAAGACGCCGATGACGCAAGGACGGCGGCCATGAACGGGCGGGACATGATGCCGGCCTGCGCGAGGATCGCCGCGGCCGACCCGGCCATGGCGGATCGCATGTGGAACACGACGACCGACGACGATGGCCGGGACCTGGTCGACGAACGGATGCGCGGCAAGGGCCGCGTGCTGTGTGCCGCGTGCCCCATGCGCCTCGACTGCATCAGCCGCGCTCTCGTCAACGGCTGGAAGGACAAGGCCGTGTACGGCGGGCTCGAATACGCGAGCCGCTGGACCCTCGCCCGGCTGATCGCCCGCGACCTGCACGTCGACGTGGACGGCCTGCACCGGATCCCACGGAGTCGGGTCCGTGACTGGCTGGCCGACCACCCGGACTGGGCCGAACGCATGCGCCGCGGCGGCCGGGACTACTGGCGGCAGGTCAAACGCCGCCAACGCTCGCGCCGCGAATACACGCACGACGATCCGCTGTTCCTTCCGACCGAACCCGTGCCGAAGGGCTTGGTCCAGGGCAGCCTCTTCTGGCCGCCGCCGCGATCCATACGGACCGCGGCATAAACCGCAATACCGAAAAACCAACTAACCGGAATACCGAAAAACCGGATACCGACATACCGAAATAAGGAGAAACCGATGAACGACAAGAAGAACCGCGAGCCGATGGTGATCGCGTTGGCGACCGGCAAGGGCGGCAGCATGAAGACCACCAGCGCCGTGTTCCTGGCCTGCGCCCTCGTGGACCAGTCCCGGGGCGAGCAGCATGTGCTCGTCGCCGACGCGGACGTGCAGGGCGACGCGAAGGACTGGTGGTACAGGGCCGCCGAGCTGGACGACCCGCTGCCGTTCGACGTGATGTCCGCCGCGCCGGCCGACATCACGCACCTGCACGGGATCAACGACCGTCTCGACGACCCCGTCGACTGGATCCTGATCGACTCCGCCCCATACGGCCGCGCGTTGGACGAATCGGTGAACAACGCCGACCTCGTGGTCATCCCGTCGAGCCCCAGCCGCATCGACCTCGACCAGGCCGCCGGCGTGAAGGACCTGTGCGACCGTCGCGGCATCCCCGCCGCGATCCTCCTGTGCCGCACCGAGGCCAACACGACCGCCCTCCGCGACGCCCTAGCCTGGATCGACGCCGCGGACATCGCGTGCTTCGAGACGCTGATCCCGAAACGCCAGGACATCCTCAACGCGAAATCCACCCGCCCCCGCGGGTCCCGCCTGCACGAATACCGCGACCTGGCCGCCGAACTCAAGCAGACCATGCGACAGCTCAAGGACAAGGAGGAGGACCTGTGAGGAACATGAACCTGACGCCCCGCCCGCGCGACCTGACCGCGCCGCTCAACAGCGACCGGACGGAACCGGCGGATACCGGAAGACCGGAATCGGCGGAAAGCGAAATACCGAAAAACCGGAAGACCGTGAAACCGAACGACGCGGAGGGCTGGGTGAAGACCAGCGTGAGCCTGCGCGCCTCGACCCGACGCAGGCTTAAGACCTTCGCCGCCGAGCACGACATGCGGATCCAGGAAGTGGTCGATGCCGCCCTCGAAACGTACCTGGGCTTGAATGGAGGGGAATGATGGACCGCATCATGATCCTTGATGCGGATGGCCCCGCCGATCCGATAAGCTGTGAACCTAAGAAACAAGGAGGACAAATGACTGAGAAAGAGGAGACCGTCGAACTTTCGGCTGAGCCTATGGAAGGGAAGACGAAGAAACCGCATCGCGGACGGGCCGTCGCCATTATCGCCGTCGCCGTCATTGCGCTGCTCGCGGCGGGTGGCATCGTATGGAAGACCCACACGGATCGTCTCATGGCCGAGGCCAGGGCGGACTGTGCGGCAGCGAGTGAACGTCTCCACGTCGCGATGACCGCGTACAACGCGCTATTGAATGGCAAGGCCGCCAGTATGGCGAAGACCGACGTGAAAAGCGTGAAGGACGCGAAGACCCTTGACGTCCTGTCCAAGGCCATGAAGGCGTCCACGCCGAAGATCGTGTCCTGCAAAGCGGATTCGAGGGACGCCGTGGTCACGGCCACGAAGGCCATCACTGCGAACACAGCCTGGTGCATCACGCACGGGAAGTCCCTGAACAGGCTGGTGAACGCGGTCGAAACGTCCAAACTCGACAAGACCGTGGACGACGCGAACGCGCTGTACAAGGAGACGGACGGCAGGGTGGCGGACGACAAGACCCGCGCAAGTCTGCTGGACGCCATCAAAAAGCGCGACGCGGACGCCATCGAGAAAGCCGTGAAGACGGTGAACGAATCGAAGACGGCGAAGGAGAAGGCCGACGCGGAGGCGAAGGCCAAGGCCGAACAGGAAGCCGCCGCTGCCGCCGCTGCCGCGCAGCAGCAGGCGCAGGCATCGCAATCTTATTCGGGCGGATCGTATTCGTACTCGAACAACAGCAGGAATTACTCGTATTCGGGCGGATCGTCCTCCGGCTCCACGTCCACGCCAGCGCAATCCAACGGCGGCGGCTCGTCTTCCCCGGGGTTCTCCGGCTCCGACCTGCACATCGTCATTGGCGGCAGCGGCACTCCCGCCCAGAACGGTCCCAGCCACGGAGAGCCCAACATCTGATGATCTGACGGCTTCTCCGCCGGTCGTCCAAATGTCCAAACTGGCCTGCCGGCAATCGGGTTTCAATGGTCTCGAATGGGGAGGAATCGAATCCCCATCCGAGACCATTAACGATGTAAGGAGAAACCAGTGAGGTTACCTAAGAAGAAAGCTGTGAAGGCTGCGGTGGCCGGCCTAGCGGCATCCGCGATGCTGCTCACGGCCATGCCGGCCTACGCCGGCATCGGTTCCGGCGGCGGCGGCGTCCACGGCGGCGGCAACGTCGGCCCGAGCGGGGACATTCTCTACCTCCAGGACGACAACAACTACACGGATTCACCGACCCAGGGATGGGGTCAGGCATCCATCGACTACGCGCTCCAGGCGATGCGTAATTCCGGTTACGCGATCCCCACCGATGACAGCTATGCCATCGTGTCCCGGATCAAGAGCTCCTGCACCGAGGCGATCAACCAGGCCGTCGCCGACAAGTCCGACGGCGACGCCACCCAGGCCCGCGTGATCGGCGTCGCCGCGACCATTGCGGACGGTTCCGGCGGCCTGGTCCCATGGGGCACCAACCCGACCGACTTCCGCAACCGTTTCGACGCCAACTGGAACGCCCTGGGCGACAAGAGCGACGACCTCAAGGGCTACGACTCCACCTGGGTCCAGAAAGTGTACAGCAAGTTCACGGACCAGATCACCACGACCGGCAACCAGTATCCGACCGGTGTGCAGGTCGTGTGCGTCGCGGTCAACAACCAGCAGCCGCCACGCGACTATGACCTGACCGTCACCACCAACCACAAGCAGAGGACCGACCTGAAGGTCGGCTCCACCGACCCGATCAGCGACACCCTGCACGCGAGCAACAGCGGCAGCAGCATCAAAGAGAACCTGAACGGCACCGCCATCATCCACTACGAGGGCCAGAAGAACGGCTACGTCGCAGCCAAGACGGTCAGCAAGCCGATCACCTTCGCCAACTCGGGCGACACACAGCTCGACCGCCTCGCCACTCCCGCCGACTTCGGCATGAACCACTGGCAGGAAGGCCAGTACTGGATCGACATCCAGGCCGCCAAGCAGGGCAAGATGAAATCGGCCGTCGATACGACCGACAAGGACCCGGCCGAGACCTGGAACGTGAGCGCCGAACCGCCATCCCCGCCGGTCAAGACCATCGACGAGGGCGTGAGCGCCGACAGCATGACCAACCGCACCGTCATCACCTACGGCACCGGCAAGGGCGGCTACGAGATGACGCTCAAGGACAAGATCACGGCCAACGGCGTCGACTGCACCGTCGACGACTACAAGCTCGTCGACAAGACCGACAACGACTGCGACGTGTCCAACGAGTTCACCATCACCTGGGACCGCAAGACGGACACCGTCTCGGCGGTGAGCACGGCCGACAAGGGCGAGATGCCTTTGGACCACAAGATCGAGTTCAGCTTCGACATCACCGTCAGCAAGCCGAAGGACTTCAAGAAGGTCAAGGACCACGCGACCGGCAAGTGGAACCAGGAACCCGAGGCCGATGCCGGCAGCAAGGAATTCGACACCTGGCAGCCCAACCCCGACAAGAGCTGGATCTTCGAGCAGGACGGCGAATGGCAGGCCGTCATCGACCCGCAGGAGACCAACAAGACCGGCGGCGACGCGCACACCTACCTCGACGGGGACAAGGTAGGCAGCGTCGTCAACGGCACCGTCGGCAGGAACCTGATCCAGGCGCCGAAACAGTTCACCCTCACCGATGACTGGACGGCCGCCGACTACATCTTCGACGCCGACACCAAGAACATCCGCGTGTACGAGGCCACGGCCGGCACCGACCGCGAAAGCAGCGTGAGCGACATCGTCAACACCGGCAAGGACGTGACCGACCAGTTCGACATCATCGTCCAGGGCTCCAAGGCCACCGCCACCGCCAAGGCCTCCTACCTCAAGGGATTGAAGAAGCTGAAGACTCCGAAGCAGGTCACGCTCCTCATCCCCGGCAAGATCAACTTCGCCGACGGCAAGGGCGCGGCCCAGGTGCGCAAGGACTACGGCAAGGCCGCGGGCGACGAACTCACCTTTTGCGCCGCACCGACCGGCAAGAACCTGACCAACAGCGGCTCCGAGACCGTGAACAACCACACCGAACCGACCAACGAACCGCAGATCTGCGGCTACATCCCACCGGTCAAGAAGGACGTCGTGTCCGAGGCGAGCCAGGGTGGCGACCAGGAGAGCGTGGACGGCAAGGTCGTCCAGCCCGGCCAGAAGGTCGAATACCAGCTCAACACCCAGCCGCAACTGCCGGCCGACCTCGCCTACGAGGTCAAGTCCGTGAGCTTCACCGACTCCTACGACGCCTATCTGAAACCGGACAAGCAGACCCTGGAGATGATGGACCTGGACACCGGCAAGCCGGTGTCCAAGAAGAAGTACACGACCACGTGGGATGATTCCAAGCACATGTTCACCCTGACCGTCACCGACCAGGAGACGATCAGCCAGTGGCGCGCCGGCACCAGCCCCCGCCTCCAGGTCCGCTTCGAGGGAACCGTCGCCGATGACGCCCCCACCGACCACAAGGTCGGCAACAAGTGGGTGCTGACCCTCAACAACTCGATCACCCCGAGCAACGAGGTGTTCAACATCCCGCCGAAGCTCGACCCCGTCAAGAAGGACACGCAGAAGGACCCGACGATCAGCATCGACGGCAAGACCGCCCTGCTGGGAGACGAGATCTACTACCGCGTCGACATCGACGCCAGGCAGGACAACCAGGCCTACAAGGTCTGGAGGCTCGGCATGACCGACGACTACGACGACGAGTACCTGAAACTCGACGCCACCAACGTGGAGATCACCGACGAGACCGGCAAGGACGTCACTTCCAAGTTCAACATCCAGGACAAGGACGGCGTGCTCTACGCCTACGCCAAGCTGGTCGACACCGAGATCCCCGCGACGGGCGAGACCGTCAAGGGCGACCCGCAGCCGGAAGACCTCAAGGCCTACAGCGAGTCCGACGAGCATGACCCGCTCACTCAGCCCGCCATCGACCAGACGCTTCTCGGCCACACGTACACCGTGACCATGCCGATGACCGTCATCAAGGTCACCGACGGCTACACCGTGAAGAACAAGGCCACGCAGGTGCTCAACAAGATCCGCAAGGACACCAACGAGGTCACGAACCCCCTGAAGCCCATCAACCCGGCCAAGGACGTCACCGTGAAGGTCGGCGGCGCATCCGCCAACGGCAAGAGCATCTACAAGGGCCGCAGCTTCCTCTACCAGCTCGACAGCTCCATCCTGCCGGCCAACCGCGCCTACCCGCAGGTCGACAAGTGGAACATCGTCGACTCCCTCGACCCGGCCTTCGACGAATACACCGGCCAGTGGGCCGTGTACGCGACCCGCGACCTGCTTTCAGGCGGCGAGGTCCTCGCGTCCAAGGGCGACAGGATCGCCGGCTCCGGTTTCGACAGCTCGAAGCTCGGCGGCGACCTCTTCACCCTCTCCGCGGCCACCGTCGACGGCCGCAACGTCGTCACCATCGAAGCGACCGACCGCTACAGGGCCCTCGTGTCCGACGACTCCCATGAGGCCGGCTGGCGCGCCTACATCCAGTGCAAGCGCCTCGCCGTGACCGACCGCCACGAGAATCAGTTCACGGAGCACTACAACGACAAGACTCTCGAATCCAACGTCGTGTGGACCCGCACCCCGGACATGACCCCGAGCATCGACGTCCAGAAGTGGGACCGCAAGTCCGGCTGGCCGAACGGCGACCGCGACAATTCGAAGGACGCTTTGACCGTCTCCGGCGACACGGAGATCGTGTTCACCATCACGAACACGAGCAAGACCGACCCCGACACGAAGCAGGGCGCGGTGTTCCGCACCAAGGACATCAAGCTCGAGGACTCCACCATCGTCGGCGACGGCGAGGTCGTGGACCTCAAGTACCCGGCCGACTGGGACACCAAGGTGCTCAAGCCCGGCGAAAGCGTCGAGGTCACCGGCACGCTCAAGGGCGTCACCAAGACCCACACCGACCGAGCCAAGGTCACCGGCACCCCGTTGACCGAATGTCCGGTCGACACGTCGGCCCCGTTCGGTGACGGCACCTCGGACGACGAGTACGGCTCCAAGCCCGAGGCCGAGACCGAGAGCAAGTCCGATGACGTCGTGACCATCGACGGCAAGGACTACTGCGCGGACACCAAGGCGGAGTCCGCCACCGACGACTGGAACGGCTACCGCAAGAGCCTCGCCCAGACCGGCGCGGGCATCGCGCTGATCGCGCTGGCCGCGGTCGTCGTGCTCGGCGGAGGCGCGGCCCTGCTGATCGCGTCCCGCCGACGCGAGGCGAAGGCCCCGGCCGACACCGAGGGCTCGGAGGAGTGATCCGACGAACCTGACCCCGGGCCCGCGGCGGACCGCCCCCACGATCCGCCGCACGGGCCCACGGGCGCGCCCAGATCCTTTCCCTTCCCGGACGCGCCCAAGGCCCCCACCGGTACCGTCTTTGTTTTCTCCTTTGTGACGGCGCCGGGTTCGACTCCCGGCGGGGGCACGCCGCGGGAACCCCTTCCCGCGCACCATGGAAACCAGAACGGGGTGGCAGACCGGATCCCAATGAGGTCGGATCCGGCCTGCCACCCCTTTCCCTTGCGCACCGAACCGTCGGACACCGGACACCGGCGAACCCCGACGAAACGCGCGTCACACGCCAAGGAGAGGATCAAGAGAAATCAGCTGGGGATATGCGTCCAGTATCAGCTGATGGAGATTCCCGATCTTTGGGGCGGAAATCGTAATCGCAAGCGCGTATTCCAACTTGTCCGTTACGCTGAGCGATGCGCCACCCTCTTCACGGGCGTTATAGTGGATGTCAAACACCGGCTTGGCGAGTCTCGCTGCCTTGAATTGCCTCTCGGAGTGCAGTACCGTCTCCCACTTCCCCTGATCCGATCTTCTCTCGGCCTCTACGGGATATAGACTGGACGTTCCCATGCGGTTGCGGCTGAAGAAGGAATCGGTCCTTGCCGTTTTCTTTCCCTCATCAATTCGGTTCGCGTCAGGCCTGAACGTGACCTCAAGCGTAGAACGCGTATATGAATCCGGGGATTGGGGATCCACCCGGCAGGTAAAAGAAAACGTCGCTCTAATCTTTACGTCACCATGATCAAGCCGTGGCGGCACGGGTATGGTCGCCCGCACTATCTTCCCCGGCCTGATGCTGCCCTTGTAGATGACAAGAGCACGCCCGTCCTCAGTCGTGACGATTTCGGTGGCGTCGGATGGAACCTTCCCCCATCCGATTTCGCTCATATTGTCTTCCTTTCTGCGTTCCGCTGCATGAATCAGCAGCGTTTTCGCCACCAGCGGAGTTATTTCCGGGCCGCAGATCTCGCGTATACGCACAGCCTGCCGTAGCGCGTTGGGCGCGGCAAAACTCGTTCCCATAACCGGTACCGCTGCAGGTGACGTTCCAGGGCCAAGCACCATGAATTCATTGCCCTCCGTTCCGCCGAACGCCACCAAATCGGGCTTGACGATCCCGGGACTTCGCCCCGGGCCGACAGCAGAATACGGGGCTCTCATCCAATACACATCCTCAGAATCACACGCCCCGACTCCGAGGGCGTTGACTGCGTCACCCGGTGATTCGATGCGGTTGTTCCCGCTTTCGGCATCCCCTTCACCGTTGTTACCGACCGCCACGCTGAGCAGCATGTCCTTGGAAGAAAGAATCTGGTCAAGAACCGACGTCCATGCGCTCACATCGTCATCCTCAATCGGCAAATCTGGACCGAGGCTGAGATTGACGTAGTGGAAGGGGTACGATTCCAACACATTCTCGATGTTATTGAGCACTTTATACATCGCGATCGGATCATCGGACCTCGTTTCTGAATCAAGCACCCTCACCGCCGTTATCCGCGTGCGCAGCGGCTGCTGGCCGGACTTAAGGCTGCCGAACAGTAGCGCCGAGCATACCCCCAACCCGTGTTCCAAAAACCGCTCGTCATCATCGGCATCGGGATTCGCCTTGATATAGTCCACCCATGACGATATCGGGTTATCCGGCGGCAGCCCTCCGTCAAGCACCGCAACCCCCAGCTGAGACGCCGTACTCGGAGGTTCGGGAAGCGTAACGGGTTCCCGAATGCTCCTCACGGAGCTGATTGGGCTCAGCCCCAACCTCGGCATTGGGCGCAGAGCGCGGACGCTGGAGTATTCAGCAAGCCGTTTGACGGCTTCTTCCGGTCCCCGAATCGGAAGATACAACAGATTATTGGCCTTGAAGTTCATTCGCTCTTCGACGTTTACTCCGAGCCTTTCCGCGAGCTCCAAGAACTTCTGGGTATTATCTGGCGCCAAATCCTCGTCCAGCTCATGGAGAACCAGTTCGTACCATGCGTCATTGGAAGGCGCGGGATGATACTTGTCATCGAATGCGTAGTTGTCGATACGCTCGATTCTGACGATGTCCTTGATACCTGCGTACTCTTCACATCGAACGCCGGGGTCCTGCAGCAGGGAATCGAAATGCTCCAGCGATTGCCTGTGTCCCGCCACCAGCAACGTCCTAGACAGACGTGCACCTTTGTCTGGATCGTCGGCCGTTGTGATTCGTACCGGCTTGCTGCCCACCAAGGACAGGCCGGCCGCCCTGAGCAGCCCGGATGGATGATAAGACTTTGCCAGATACTTCGGATGCAACACCATCTGCAAGACGTGCACATCATTCGGCGCGAGGGCCGGATCGTCCGGCAGATTTGCAATCGCACTGTGCAGTTCCGGCTGCAACCGCGCACGCGATTCCTCGTATGTGTAGATATCTTTCGGCGTCGCCCCGCCGCGGGGAAGAACAATCGGTTCAGACAGCCGTTCGCCGTGTCCTATCAGATAATGCCGTCCCATGAATCATCCTTTCGAATTCGTTTTCTCAGTTCTGCGTCGTATAGTCTGGCGCGACACCCCGGTCATCTCGGAGGCGAGCCGTTGCGTCACCGCGCCGGTCTCCACGAGCGCGACCGCAAGGCTAATCCTCTGCGCGTGGGTCAGCCCTTCCGTGTTCTCCCTTATGTATTCGGTTATGGCATCCTCCGCCGGACACCGCCTCAGCACACACCGTTTCCTTATGCGCATCGCGACGGATCTCACCTCGCTGAAAGGCGCCCCCTTCATCACGATGCCCAGGGCTTCAATCCACGGGGCCGAAACCCCTCCAAGACTGTCCGATGCGCTGAAATCGCTTTCAAGCGCATTCATGATCTGCTTCTCGTCCGGCATAGGGAAATCTATTCGTAACTCGAACCGACGCCATACGGCGGGATCGATGAGTGACATGTTGTTCGTTGCCGCGAGTATGAGGCTCGCCGGGTTCCTGTCATCAAGTTCCTGCAGGAGAACAGTCACTACGCGCTTCATCTCGCCAATGTCCGAGTCGTCCGACCTGGTCTTCGCGATGGCGTCGATCTCATCGAGGAAGAGAATTCCCGGAGTGACACGAACCTTCGAAAATGCTGCTTTGATGTTGTTGCCCGACTCCCCGAGATGCCTGCCGATCGTCTCGGCCAGATCAAGCCGGTACATAGGCATTCCGAGCTGGGAGGCTATCCACCGTGCGGTCATGGTTTTCCCCACTCCGGGAGGACCGGTAAAAATCGCCGTCGAGGTCGGGGAAAGACCGTTAAGGGCGAGGACCGACGCGTTCTCGCGCTCCTCGAGCAGTCCCTCTACCTGTTTGACAATCCGCTCAGGCAGGAATGGCTTCTCCACATCGGAGCGTTGGCCCACGGGAAGGATCGGCGCCTCCCCGGTCCGACGTGACGCATGGCCTAATTCCCTTATCGGTGTCATATCGGGCACATCACTGGACTGAAGTAACGATTCCAACGCCTTTGAGAACGACGCATCACCGACCCTGTATTTGCGTATCAATCTAGACACGTACATACGAAAGTCATTCAACTGCCCACCAAGTCCAAATTTAACAAGCTGGACAATTTCATCTTTAATATCTGAATCCTGTTCCACGTTTGCCAAGTATAGTCTATTGACATTCCGCAACATGCTGAAGCTCGCGGGACATTCTGATTCAATTGAGATAAAAGTGTTCCAACTGCTCCATATCCAACGGAAGATGCGGCGTCCCCCGCGAAGGTGTCCGACCCGGCCCCGTCGCGCGCGCCTTACCTTTGACCTGTCAAACAAGCCAAGCCAAGGAAAGAAGGCAGGGACGAATGAACGGACATGACAGCATCATCCTCGCGGCGGGATCCAACGTGGTGACCAGCGCGCTCGACCTCTTCAGCCAGTTCGCGATCATCGGAGGTGGCCTGTGGGCCGTGTGGGCCGTGTACGCGGCGCGCGACCTGCACAAGGATGGCGCCGTGATCACGGCCAAGGGCGACAAGCTCGCCGGCAGCGGCTTCGATTCCGAGAAGTTCGGCGGTGACCTGTTCACCCTCGACTACAAGGACGGCACCGCCGTCATCACCGCCACGGACGCGTACCGCGCGCTCGTGTCCGCCGACGTGGAGCACGAGAACGACTGGACCGCGTATATCCAGTGCAAGCGCATCAAGACCGCCGGCCGCGTCGAGAACCGGTTCACCGAGCACTTCAACGACAAGGGCCTCGAATCCAACGTCGTGTGGACCCGCACGCCGGACATGACCCCGGGCCTGCACCTGGAGAAGTACGACGTGAAATCCGGCGAGAGGCTCGGCGACCGCGACGACGTCAAGCAGGCGCTCAAGATGGACGGCGACTCGCTGGAGATCGCGTTCAAGATCACCAACACCAGCAAGGTCGATTCCAGCACGGGTGAGGGCGCGTGGTTCCGGGCCAGGGACCTCAAGCTCACCGACGACCCCACCGGCGAACGGTCGGCGAGGCCTTTTCCATACCATCGTCCGAGCCTCTTCGGGTTCGTCGGGAACGTCCAAACCGGAGCCTTCTCGACGGCCATACCGTGGTCATGTCATCCAAAACAAGTCGAAAGGAAACCATCATGTACGGAACCACCATCGCGGCAGACAGCGGCAGCGTCGTCACCAGCGCGTTGCAGCTTTTCAGCCAGTTCGCCATCATCGGCGGTGGCCTGTGGGCCGTGTGGGGCGTGATCACCCTGGCCGGAGGACTGAAGGACCAGAACGGCCCCGCCACCCAGTCGGGCGTCTGGCAGGTCGTCGGCGGCGGTCTGATCATCGCGGCCGCGGCCCTGTTCTCCAACATCGCCCTGTAGACGGGAGGCCACGCATGGTCATGGTCGATTTCATCGTCGGCATCCTCAACTCGATAGGGTCCGGCGTCGGCGACGACCTCGTGGCCGACCTGCTGAAGACCCCCGCCGAATACAACGCGGGCATGTACCAGCTGAGCCTGACCGTCGCCCGCTCGGCGGTCAAACCCATAGCCAGCACGATACTGGCGATCATGTGCGTCCTGGAACTCGCCAGGGTCAGCACCCGGGCGGATGGCGACCGAGAGCTGGGCGTCAAGCTCGTCGCCATGGCGATGTTCAAGCTCACGCTCGTGTTCACCGCGGCCCAGCACAGCGAGCTCATGCTCCAGGCCATCGACGAGATCGGCGACGGCGTGCTCGGCGGCATCCATTCGGCGGCGCCCACCACCGGCGCGTCGTCGGGCCTCGGGCTTGGCGACAGCATGCGCGACGCCATCGACTCCGCCGGCTGGATGGGCCAGATACCGTGCCTGATCCTGCTGCTCATCCCGTTCCTCGTCTCCAAGGGCGCGACCGTCGTCGTCACCGTCGTCATCCTCCTGCGTTTCGTGCAGATATACATGCTCACCGCGTTCAACCCGCTGCCGATCGCGTTCATCGCCCAGGAGGAGACCCGCCAGTGGGGC
>ERZ773181.1779-NODE-1779-length-15924-cov-3.232088_pt1 | contig 15924 bp, 10 predicted proteins | sample MGYA00581001_ERZ773181 | MGnify/ENA primary metagenome ERZ773181 (study PRJEB29015, sample SAMEA2737780) | human gut metagenome | biome: human gut; feature: human-associated habitat; material: faeces | place: China | collected 2012 ... | reverse complement strand
TTGAAAGACTTCCCCCATGAAGTCATCTATATACTTCGGATCAATCCATGTGGCACCAATCCTGATCTCTATCTCTGAGGCATCGAGATTTTGGGGCTGTATCTGTTTAAGTGCCTGCACATTAATGCTAAACTCAGGTTTTGTTTCTGCGTAAGATGTTGCAATTTTGAGTTTTTCCCGGACATTACCGCTTAAATATTCATCTGCAGTCTCCCATTTTCCGGTGATTGGGTCTTCAAATATGACACCGCGAAGTTCTTCCACAATTTCTTTGGTATCTTTTCCGGAAAGTTCACTCATATACGGAAGATCAACAACAGCCTTTTCTGAAAGAGATACGGTCAATGCTTCACTGGCTGTGTCAACGCTTGTAACAACTTTCTCCTGCTTAATTGTACGCTTTTGGAATATAGCAGCCTTTTCCTTGAAATTTCCTTCTTCATCAAGGTTTTCTAATGAGCAAATCAGAGAATAACTGGAATCCTGATCAAATGCGATTCTGTTTGCACGCGAATTCAGTATACCGAATTTTGCTGTATATCCATCATACAACGCACTCAGTTCTTCCTGCTTTTGTTTAATGTCTGCATCGGAATACTCATTCAGCTGCAAATTAATTAACGCACGAGTACAATCCCGGATGCCGATCATTCCCTTGATCCGCTCTTTTGCTGTGGCCGAAACGTCAACAGGACGCATAACAGAATTTTCCCGGTAATAAATTTCCTTTCCAACAACCGTAAAGCTATAATTTTTGACGTTCGGATCTGCAGAAAGTAGCTCTTCTAAGTCCTCCGTAAGAATCTCTTCCGGATCAATCGCATCAAATTCTCCATTGATATTTTGCAGAGACTCCTGTAATTGTTCTTCAAACGGTTGCGAATCATCTGCTGTGCAGGTACTTTCCATTCCATAAGGACCGGATACCATTTCCATTTTTCCAACAATTTGTTCTGGATGTTCAACAAAATAATTGTTCATGGTAATGTCTGATCCATCTTTTCCAAGATAGACCCAATCCGGATCAGAAACAATCATATGATCCCGTTTTTTCAAAAACAAAATATCGGATGTTACTTCTGTTCCTGCATTCGCTTTAAAGGCTGTATTTGGAAGCCTGACAGCACCAAGTAACTCGGCCCGTTGTGCCAGGTATTTCCGCACTTCCGGATTGGATTTGTCCAGTGTTCCTTTGCTTGTGATAAAGGCAACAATACCACCGGGACGTACTTTATCCAGTGTTTTTGCAAAGAAGTAATCATGGATCAGGAATTTGTTCCGATCGTATTTCTTATCTACCACCTTGTATTGTCCAAACGGAACATTTCCAATGGCAAGATCAAAAAAGTTATCTGGATATGTAGTTTTTTCAAAACCACATATCTGTATGTTGGCATGTGGATACAGCTGTTTGGCAATCCGTCCGGAAATACTGTCCAGTTCAACTCCATATAAGTTGCTTTCTTTCATGGAGTCCGGCATCATGCCCAAAAAGTTTCCAACTCCCATTGCCGGTTCCAGAACGTTTCCTTTGGAAAAACCCATTCGTTCCAAAGCACTGTAAATTTGCCGGATAATCACTGGACTGGTATAATGTGCGTTTAAAGTGCTTTCCCTGGCCATACGGTATTCATCCGGCGATAATGCAGCCTTTAATTGCTGATATTCTTCAGACCAGTTTGGTTTGCTTTCGTCAAAGGCATCCGCCAGTCCACCCCATCCAATATATTGACTGAGAACCTGCTGTTCTTCTGCTGTAGCGTATCTGTTTTCCGATTCGATCCGGTTAAGCAGCACAATGGCAGCAAGATTCCTTCTGAATTTCTCTTTTGGAGATCCTTCCCCCAAATGGTCATCACTGATCTGAAAATTGGAAGCTGCACTTTTATCCGGTGCAGCTTTACTTTCTTCTTGTTTTTCTTCGGTATCTGGCGTCGTTTCGTCTGGAATAGAATTTTCAATGTCTCTTCCATCTGCAGCAAGTTCATCGGCCCATGCCATGGCATCTTCCAAAGATTCAAAAGTTTCCAATGGCGGATAACCTTCTGCATCATAAATGGAATATACGGCATTTCCTTTGTTGATCCACAAAAAGACATCCGAAAAAAGCCTTGCGCTCCATTTTGTTGGATTTCCAAACGCATCATCTGCCTCATGTACCACCTGCCAGGATAACCGTTGCAGTTCTTCCCCATCAAGTTTGGCACCAACTTCCGCTTCATGTCGATCAATGTCTTCTTCAGCAAGAATGTCGATATAATAGTCCTCTACTTCAACTTTATCTGGCTTATGGTCAAATTCAAAGACTCGATTTTCACACTGAACATAATAAAAGTCCGGATCATCAACACAATTTCCGATCAGATATTTAACGTTTCCGGATTCCCACTGGTCAACCAGAATACAGAGATTGCCATCCAGTGTAAGCTGTTCCTGTACTACCTGTTCTTTTTCATGCTGCAGGTTTCTGACTTGGTTTGTAAATCCATCCAAAATAGTTGGGTGGGTGTTTAAGATCAGTGTATTGCTCCATTCCCCTTCTGTAAGGATGGAACTTGCCCATTCTTTGTTTCTTAGCGAAAACCGACCTTCCTTCCATGCCTGCACAATGGTATTGGCCAAAACAAATTTCACACAGTCTATGCCGTATTTTTCTACAATTTCAGATACCGTATTTTGTGGAACGGAAAATCCATTGTATTTTTCGGCAATCTGTTTTTCGATCTCCTGTTTGCACTCTAACCGGATTCCGTTATTCAGCCGGGTAATTTCGGCTTCTTTTGCCTTTTTTTCCTGTTCTTTTTTATAATTCTTATACTCTTCTTTTTCCTGTGGTGAAAAGTATTTGTCTGCATAAATCAGCTCGCAGATTCTTTCTTCTACGACATTCCAATTTAAAAGGACTTTTGTATATGGATTTAAAAGGCTTCCTTTCTCCAGGAGAATACCTTTCGCATCATGTTCACTGTTGGAACTACTATTGCCAGGTAACGCACCGGATTGGCCACCAATCCCATATTCTTTTTTCAGAAAGTCTGCATTTTCTTTCTGGTTATGCAGGTCCATGAAATATTCGTAGATTCGAAATTTTCCATCTGCAAAACCACTTCCAATGCAAAGGGCATAGTCGATTTCGTCCTGTGTGATGAAATCTTCCTGTCTGACATCTACCGTATCATGAAGTGGAAAATGAATTCTCTCCCTGTCAAGATCCGCGATTTCGGATAATAGATATCCTGGAGATTTCACAGTTTTCGGCTTTAATTCTCCATAGGAAATCCGTGCATCGACATCTTCCAAAAAGCTTTCCAGCTGTTCTCTTCCTTCATGCGTAGAAAGAAGAGTTTCTATTTTTTCTATACTGTTAAGTTCTTCCGGTACATCATCTATCCAATCACGGAGAAAATAGCCGATCTGATAAGATACCCTCTCCATCTCTGTTTTGTCTACGAGTGCTGCCTCGTTCGCATCCATATACAAGCCATACGTAATCATGGCGTGAATGTACTTTTCGATTTGATCCCAGCTTAATGTTGTAACTACAGATTCCGCTGCCTGCATACCATAACCGGCAGTCATTCCGTTTTCATCAAACCATACAGATATTGGATGACCGTGTAATTCAAAACCTTTGCCGACCTGACCATATTCTTTTTTCAGGAAAGCAATTATTTCATCGGTACTTTTTCCTTCGGTATATTTGGCGTAAATCCGTTTCCGGCTATCTTTTTGCCCGCCACCACTTCGGATGATTACTTCAAGATCGGTTTCCGACAAATAGAAAGCAGCGGGCATAGTATATTTTTTACTTGCTTCCGCTGCTGTAATTGATCCTCTCTGTTCCTCTGCTGATGGAAACAGACTTAATTGTGTGTATGATTCCTCTGGTTTTACAAAATTGGTCGGCTGTAAATCAGTTCTTTCAGTACGACTTCCTCCGCCCGGCTCTGGATGCTGTTCATCTTCTTCACCCAAAGCATCTGATCCTGTGCTTTGAGCTGTTCGTTTACTCCTTCTTTCTCCGCCATCTGGGATGTCAGGACTTCCATCCTCTCTCTTGCCTGTTCCTGAATCTCGAGAAGATGTGCTTTCAGCGTTCCTTCCAGAAACATTGCTGTTCTCGCCCCATCGTATCTCTCCCTCAGAAATTTGTCCCTCAGAAGTCCGTATTTCGTTACCATTCCCTCCGGTTCCGGATTTGCTTTCAGTTTCGGAATCAGATAATCTCCCATCTGTTCGTATTCCAGGTCCATTTTGTTTTCCTCCTTCAATATTATCTTTATCTTTGGAATTACCCTCTTGCAAACTTTCACGCTTTAAAGCATTATATCGCGGTTGTGGTGCATTTGCAAGTTCTTTTTTGGAGATTTCTTTTTCCTGTTCTTTCTCGCGAAGTTTATCATAAATGCGTACTGTTTTTCCGATTTCTGCAAGAACACCTCTGGCAGAATCATTAATTTTTGTTCCTAATACGGACAATGTTTTAATAGAAACAAACTGATTGATATAATCAAATGAAAATTCATGATCGGAAATTTCTATTCCACAGGCCGATAAAATTGTAAAAGAAACACTTTCCGATATAAGTTTTTTTAAGCAAAGAGCAAAGTCCTGTTCGCTCAGTTTATCAAATCCTATCCTATCCTGTAAATCCGGATAATCAATTTGAAGTTCTGTATAGGCATCCGCCGCGAGCTGATCTGAAATTTCAATAATTCTTTCTTCAAAGGGTTTTGTGCTGTCTGTACTGCCATATATTTGTTCGAGCCTATGCAGTACATCACTTTTATGCTCTTCCCGCAGTTTCCACGCCTTCGGATAACGTCCATTTGGCTTTACAGCATGAACATTCGAAACATCAAATACATATTTAAGCTTATGACCGTATGTTGCAGTATCATCCGGAAGTGCAATTCCTGAAGATCCTTTATTTACCCAGCAGTTCATACGTTTATTCCATATCTCGATGGAAGCACACGCTGTTGCATCCGGATTCTGTGCATAAATCAGAAGCTGTTCTTTAAACGGATATTTATAAATCCGTGCAGCGGAGGTCAGGAACTTCATCCAGGATTCCCGGTTCTGTGAAACCCTTTTAGCTGTTTTTTCTGCAAGATTCACTATGTATTCATATTTATCCATCTTATTTTCCTTCTACTATTGTGGCCGACAATATAATTGCGGCGAAAGATTTGATTGTGACATTGCCTGTTTACATACCCCTCTGGATTCATCTGCAGCATGAACCATTTCACCATTTCCAAGATATATGGCAACATGGGATATATTCCTGTATTTTCCGTTGGCCGAATAAGAATAAAAGATCAAGTCTCCCGGCTGCAGTTCACTATAGCTGACAGTCATTCCTTTGTTTACCAGGCATTCTGCTTCGCTTGCTGCATCCATTCCATTCAGATAAGTAATACCAGCTGCAGCATAACTCCGGTAAACCAGGGAAGAACAATCATACCATCCCGGATCATCTCTTCTGCTTTGGGAATAACCACTTCCTACAGCATTCAGAGCTGCCTGCACGGCAGCATTTCCGGACTCTCCGGCACCTATGCTTTTTTTCCAGGACCAGTCAATCCCACCGGCACCATTTTCGGATGGTGCATAAATGTCAAGCGTCCCATCAAGCTGCGCCAGGCAATCCGCTTTCTCATAGCTCCACCTGGATACGTTCGGTCTGCGGGCGATCATGGCATCATATGCCCTTTCAATAATTTCCCGGTCCGTTGATGCAGATGTTGTTCCATCAAAATATCTTTTCAGGCTTACAACATATTTTCCATCTCTGTTGCCAAAAGAAAGAACGCAGCCTTTCAAAGCATCAGACGCGTTTGTAAAATCAAAACCATAATATTCTGTCAGTGATGTAAGAAGTGGCTGCAGTGTTTGTGTATAGACGTATTCGCACTGGGCTGCCTCAAATGCAATCTTATGTTCTATGCAGATCGAATGCCATGCCCCGTAAAATCCGGCGTTATTTTTTAGTTCTGTGGTCATGCCAAGATATGGTTCAAACGGACCATATGTAGTTGGATCTTTTTCATAGCACCACCGAACAAACGGCCCAAGCTCATAACGATTATCGAACTGAAATTCACCACATGCATTTCCGCCATCGCCACCAACCTGATCCGGGTTTCCGCCGGATTCATATTTTGCCGCCAGATAACAGGCTCCATCATAAGCGGAAGAAGCACTTTGACGTTCAGCCTTTACCCCAAGAAACAGAAGACTCAAAAGAAGAAAAAGCGAAATAATCGGAAGCAGCAATAAAACATTGGATGCTATAATTTTAATGATGCCTGCGGATATTTTCGCCGTATTAATGACTCCATGCCGAAGTAGCATCCGCTGTTGATAATCAGCCCTTTTTTTTATCTCTTCTTCGTTCCCGGATAACCGGAGGGATTGAACGGTTGTATGGAAGTTCTTTGTTCTCCGAAACCATTTTAAGGATGTTCTAATTTTTCCCTCTTTACGAGAACTTTTTTCATCCTTTTTTCCTCTGCGGTCATTAGAATCTTTTTCATTCTTTCCTGACTTTTCTGTATCACTTTCTTTCCGATTTTTCTTTTTGGCTTTCCGTTTTTCACTTCCGGAATCATCCTCTGAGTCCTCTTCCTCAGCATGATCCATTTCTTTATTCCATTCCTCTGCCGCCTGGGACGGTTTTATTTCCTGCCTATTTTTATCTTCTGCCGGATTCTTTTCAGATGTTTCTTCTGTATGTTCCTTATTTTTTATTTCCTTCTTCTGATTGGACGTTTTCTCCTCATCTTCACCAAGAGTTTCCTTTTCCTCTTCTGTTGAAGATTCTTCTGAAATTTCACTATCTTCCGAAGTATTTTTACTCGTGATTTTTTCTTTTTTTCGATTCTTTTTTAATTTTGCCAGATATATAAGTGTTTTTGATTTTTTTAAATCATTCTGGGAATCCGGCTCATCATCTTCAACCTCTTTTTCTACATTCGCTGCTGTCATACCATGCAGCATGGATGCAGTATTCAAACTTTGATGCTGCTGTCTGAAAGTTTTACTCTGGTTGGATGATAATTCTTCCCCTTTAGAATCTTGTACTGTGGATGATTGTATCCTGCCAATCGTATATTTTCGGCTGAAATCCTTCTTTTTTTCTCTCTCATCCGTATTACTTTCTTCCTCTTCTTGTTGAAAAAGTGTCGGTTTTCCAGACAACGGATTTCCGTTTCGCTTCTCCTCTATTCCAATGCCCTGTGTGTTTTCTGTATCTTGCCGCCGCAGATATTTCCACATGGCCAGACGCATACTTTGTCGTTTTTCTTCTTTTATGTCATTATTTTCCGACATTTCCAGCTGTTCAGTATTCGGGATGGAAGCTCTCATCTTGGCTGCAGCATATTTTTTACCGTGATTTTCCTGAATCCGATTCTCTGATGCAGCCTCAATATTATCTTCCCGTTCTGAACCTGTACTTTTTAAAATAAAATGGGTTGTTTGTTGCTTCTCTTCTGCATGGGAACGTCCCGCTTCTGTTTGCACATATTTCTGTGTTGCCAGTCGTATACTTTTCAACTGCTGTTCCCGGGCAACTTGTCTGTCCGGTTTTTCTGGTATTTTATACGTCTCTGAAACAGGTGCATGGAACTGTGCAGCTTTCGCCTCATATTTTTCACTGGAGCCATTATATACAGGCTGTTCCGTATGTCCAGTGTTTTCCGGCAAGATACTTTGTGTATTTACTTGATTTTCCGGCTGCAAATATTTCTGCGTCGCCAGACGCATATTTTGCAGCTGTTGTTCCCGCGTAATATGGTTTCCTGTTATTTCCTGCGTTTCAGAGTGGCTCATAACAGATCGTATCTCTGACGCAGTATAGATTGCAGAAGTAGCACTGTGTACCGTCTTTTCCACAGATCCTGTTTTAACTTCCCGCTGTTTTGCCTGCCATGCAACTTCCGTGTGCTTGTCTTTTGGTGTCATGCGTTATCCTTCCTTTAGTTTTCCGGCATACGGTAACAACCTTGGATCTTTTCGATATATCCTTTTTTCACAAGAGATTCCAGTATCTCTTCTGCCTGTTTATTGGAAACACCGCATAAAATTCCGGCACCATAGCAATCCAGCCATTCATCACATTCGTCAGCTTCTTGTACTTTATGGTACATGAACAGCTCTTCTTCACTGATTGGCTCTTCTACTTCGCCATTTGAAAGCTCAACAGACTCTTTGTCTGGATCAGTGTCAAATGTTGACACCGAGTCTCTGTTTTCATCCGTGTCAATCTTTGACACGGATTCCAGATCATCTTCATGTTCATCTTGATCCGCTTCCTGGCTGTAAAATACGTTCCGATTTTCGGCAGCGGCTTCATGGAAGTTTGTACTGTAGAAATGATACAGCGGATTGTCCCGGCTAATCGTCGAATCACACTGCAAAATATGCCCGCCCCAGACAATCAAACTCTGGCCCGGTGTCGGATCAGAAAGCGCTTCAAACTCTTTCTGTGATAACTCCATAATCTGCAGCAATTCGTTCCGATCATCACCGGCTTGGTCAAGCAGCACCTTGAAATCGGAGTTTGATACAATCTCCATAATTTTCCGGTTGGCCGTTGCTGCTGAAACGTTCTGCAGACAGATCGTACAGATACCACCAAGTTTACGGTACGTCAGATACGCCTTTTCCAGCTCATTGCAGCTCGTTTCATGGCGGCAGACATATTGAGCCTCGTCAACGATAAAATGCGTTGCCCTTTGCTGTTCAACGTTGTAGGAAAAACGCTGCGTTAAAACATGCATGATTGTTATCATCAGCGGTTCCCACATCAATTCAGGGATATTTTTCATTCCAAATGCAACAAACCGGCTGCTGGTAGACAGTGTACTTTGTCCTTCCAATGTCAAAAAGCTATGCTTTGTATAAGCCTCCAGTGATCCATACAAATCACGCGCTTCCGGTTCCCGCTGTTTCTGGAAAATTGCTTCCAAATCAGAAAGCACCGGGGATATCGGTTTCTTTTTTGAAAACGTATTCTGATATAATTCCTCAACGCACCGGTAAATCAACGATTTATGGATACCGTTTGGACGTATACCGGTCATGATACTGTACAGAAATGCTTCCATATACTGCAGCTGGGAAAGGATATATTCTTCACGGCCCTTTGCATTCTTTTGCAGCAAAGATTCCGGAATCTCAAGAGGGTTCAGGCGCAGATCCGGATCAGAAAGATCAAAATACTGACCGCGGAATCTCTGGGTGATTCCCTTCATCTCATTCTGCGGATCAATCAGGAAAATATCATCTGTACTGTTAATCAATGTTTGTCCGATTTCCGTAATTTTCAGCAGCATGGACTTTCCAGAACCAGTGTGGCCAAAAATAACACCATTACTGTTTTTCAATGTCTTTCGGTTTCCAATGATCGGATTTCTGGTTTTTTTATTTATACCATACCATGTTCCGCCAGGCTGGATCAGATCCCAGGAATAGAATGGCTGGAATGCCAGATAAGAACTTGTCAGGACGGAACGCATATTATTTACACGCCTCGCTCCGATCGGAAGCAACGTATTCAGTGCCTGAATTTGCTGATCGTAGTAAGGAACAATCTGTATAGAATGTTTCCGGCAGCGGCGTCTGACTTCTGCCGTGTTTGCATCCAGTTCCTCTTTATTTGCTCCACGCACTGCCAACAGGATTCCTACATAGAAGCCATTTTCATCATCTTCCTCGATCTGATCCATATATTTTTTCAGATTGGCCTGCTTCTTTTTCTTTGCATAGGACGGCTCACTATAGAAGTTACCCATACTTGCATTGGCCTGTACTTCCTGCCCGATCGCATTTTCATTGTAGAAATTCGTGTTGCTGATTTTTCCACGTAACACTTCCCGTGGGATATATGCCGTATCTATGGTAAGGCAGGTATAAAACGGAAAATCTGTCAGTTCAAAAATCAACTTTTCTTCATTCAATCTGGTTGGCAGAACCGCAGCAAAAAGAATCCGCATACACTCTTCATCAAATTCCATGTAGCTTTTGTGATTCCGCACAGAATGTGGAAGGATTGAATTGCGAAAATCTCTTCCGGCCTGTACCATATCCTGAAACGGGAGAATAAAACTTTCCTCTCCATCATCTGTGAAAAAGTAATTTCTGATTTTCTGAAACCGCTGCACAGCGTTTAAAGGAACCAATTCCGAACCCATTGCATAAAAGATTGGAAGTGCTGTATGCTCGAATGTATCAAACCATCCTTCCGCTTCTTCTATTGACCGGCAATTTGCACTCACAGTCAAATAACGCTGTTTTCGAACGTTTTCCTGTCCCTTTTCAAGAGATTTTTTAATCATTTCGTTATTGTAGCGGGCCAGCTCTGGATACTCACTTTTATTTTCATCCTGCAACAGAGATTTCTGGAAATTTGTTACGTCCCGTGGTTCACACTGTATTGTGATCTTGAAATCTGTGTCCATGGAATTTAGAAATTTCCGTAGTTGAAACAGGATGCCGTCTTTTTGCTGCTTGTCCTGATCCACATAGTTTAAGTCTGAAAAAGAATACACACGATCAAATTTTCTCCGCTTTTTCCCTGCCCCGTTATTCGGTTCTATTTCAAATATTCCATTTTCGTGTACACCTGCAATATCCAGCATTTGTTGAATACTGGCCGGTGTCTGGTAAACTGGCTGTGTACATTTTTTATATCGGATAAATTCCTCATTCGAAAAAAATCCCATTCTGTTCCATCCTTTCCAAGTATATAAAAAAGTCGGGATTTTTCCCGATCATTATTTTTCTTTTTTCAAATAATTTTTTCTTGCCTGGTTATATTCGTCACTTTTCCAAACAAGTTTGGCTGTGGACTTTCTGTATTTTCTTGCCCGGTAAAACTCTATTGCAGAAAGCCCGCTACGTGACTTCCATACCTGACTGAAAATGATAGCTGCAGCAACAGCAGTTCCAATCAAAAATGATATATATAAGTTCCATCCAAGTATAAAATACAACAAGATAATGATAATACCACAGGAGACAGCAGAAACGGCCATCACACCTAACTCTCTTGCTGTAAGTCCTTTCCAGATGCTATCCTTATATGCACCAAAATCTTCATTCATGTTTACCATAAGCTATGTCCTTCCTACTATTAAAATCCAAATGCTCTTCGAACCATCGCATCCGTACCAGATACTGATCCCGTTATAATAAGGATACCAAGAATAGCTTGAAGTCCTTCCCATCCTTGTGATCCCAACATTCCGCCCAATATATCTTCTGATGCAGTAGGGAACAGCCCACCAGCATTTATTAAAATTGTTCCAAGTCGCATCATTAGCATGATTCCTGTCATTTCAAACAATGCACAAAGAAATGTACGGACCCAGCTTGATCCGGTATGTCCAATTTCATGTGGGCCTGCATAAGTGGAAAGTGCAAGTGGTGCAACAGCCATATAAAAAAACAATTTAAGGAAAACCCTATAAACCGTCCATAATGTAATAACTGCGCCACCCAGGCAGATAAACAAAAACACAAGGCCAAACAGATTTCCAAAAATAAGTCCGGATCCACTCATTTCCCAGTCATCCCCTACTCTTATAACCAGTGAAGCGGCATCTTCCGGAACAATAATCCCAAAAAATGCTTGTTCAATTTCAATCAAAAAAACGAGTATATTCGTGAGATTTAAAAAAACAGCATCCACAAGTGCCAGCTTGATAAAAAACTGGATGCTTGCTTCCATGGTCATTCCGTGTTTAATATCCGTTGTTTCTTTGAAAAAATTAATCATAAAGAAAACACTTACAAGTGTCGCACCTATAATCTGTAGTGCCAGGAAAATCCGGTATCCTTCATCCCAAAGTTCACCATCTGCCAAACTTTGTGGACTCGTTTGCAGCATATCAAACGCATATGCAATTAATGAATTCCAAACATTGCACCCAAGGGAAAAGAAACCACTTCCCGAAAAAACCGTTTTGAAAAAATCTAATATCTCATTTATCATATTTTCTCCATGAGAAAAAGGAGGATAGCTCCTCCCTTTTCATTATCCCTTCAGAGCAGTTGTAATTACCGGAGCAACCAGCATAACTAACGCACCGCCAACCCCTTTTAAAGATCTTGTAATAGCACCTCCGCCTTCCTGTGCCTGCATGGAAGCTCCAAATTCAAATGCATGCCATAATAAAATAACACCACCCACAGATTGTACCACAGCGCTGATCAGATTCCATAAAATTTCAAATTTCGCATTTATTGCGGTCGTTGCATCTGCAAAAACCATTGGCGCACCTACTCCCTGCAGGAACATCAAAAACGCAAAGCAAGCCGTATATTCCGTGACTTTTTTCAGTTTCTTTTTTACTTCGATTGGCTTTTTCATATCTTTTACCTCTTTTTGATCTAAAAATAGCCCGCACCAAATTTTGGTGCAGGCCTTATTTTCGTTTGTTCTTTCGTGTCAATCCTTCACACGACATTTTTTAATCGTCATCATCATCATGTTTGTGAAATCTTCCAATTAAAAATGCAATAACACATCCTACCATCGCTATAATCGGGATAATATACTGAATCGGCATTCTCTATTTTCCTCCTTTTTCTTCCTGTTTCAGAACCGGAAACTGGGGCAATCCAGTACACAATTCCAGTCCATTAAATTCTTGTTTTTCAATTATCTGCTGATAATCTACTGTCACAGTGACGAAATATACTTTTTGATTGTTGGCATCCCGGCCTTCCTCTGTATGAAGATGTCCCTGGACAAACACTGTCGTTCCTTTTTTTATTCTCTGAAATGTTATCATTGCCCGTTCTCCAAAGGCGACACAGTACATGTAATCGGAATAAGAACTTTTCGGTCGCTGCACGGCCAAGATGTACCGGCATGTTGGAACTGATCTCCCTCTCCTGTCTTTTTCATAGGAAAATTGTGGGACGCAGGTGCAAACACCCTGGATTTTAATCTGATTCATGTTTGCCCTCCTTATACCAGATTACCAGTTGTATTTTCTTGACGGTAAGGCAGCCTCCGGTATCGCAGAACTTCCATCCGCAGTAAATCATCCCGCAGGGTTTCTGCATCCATGCCCTCAAATAAAATGTCAAGGGTTGTCTCAAAATCCCGGTAACGACTGCGCTGGCTGTACATAAGTGCCTTTTCAATCCTTTCCAGAATCGGACCATTTTCATAAAGTTCCTGCAATTCTAAAAGGGATTGCTGCAGTGTGTCTTTTCGCCGGAAATGTTCTATCATCCGGCTTTTAAATTCTGCCACATCAGCCGGGTTTAACACTTCCGGTTCCGTGTCAATGTTTGACACGGGAACTTCTTCTTTATCATTCGGAAGTTCTTCCGGCGCATTTTCCGTTTTTTCCTCTTCTATGACAGGTATATTCTTTTTTCGTTTTAAATCTGGAACATTTAAAACATTTTTCAGCTTTTTGGTATCAACCCCAAGCTTTTTTTCCAACGGCTCTTCTTGAGTTTCTTCCTTTTTCTGTTTTCGCTCTTGTATTAAACTGATTCCAGCTGTTGCTGCAAAACCAAACGCTGCGATCGCAAGCACCGCGGTCATCAAGTAATATGGATTTCCCAAAAATGACTTTATACTTTCCATGGCCGATCTCCTTTACTTGAAATTCCGTGATGCATCTACCGCAAGTTCTACCAGCTCCTCTGCCGAAATTCTTCTGTCATACCATCCGGTCAGAACTGCCGCTTTTTCGTATTCATCATAAGATGCCTTATATTCCGGCATTTCTGCGTTCATCTGGTAGATGACTTCTTTTAAGTTCTTGGTTTCGCGGCGTGGAACACTGATTTCATAGCATGGAAGGGAATCAAAGCGGAAATGATAATTCTTTTCGCCACATACCGCATCTACAATAATTCCATCCGTATTATGGCGGGTTGTCACATTTTCGAACTCTGGCAGTGTCAGCAAGTATTTCTGCAGTTCTTCTGCACTTAAATCGTGGCTTTCCGGCTGATTACTGTTTTCTTCCAGCTGTCTCTGTAATTCTTCCTTGTCTTTTGCCTGATCATCCAGATCTCTCCGCAAAGATTTTACCTGCTTATTTAGTTCAATGACTTTTCCTTGGAGTTCTCCATTCCGTTTTCGCAACTTTTCTTCTACTTCCGGATCAGTGCTGCTATCCTCTGCTTTTAACTGCAGGTTCGCAAGTTCAGCTTCCTTTGCATCAAAATCTTTCTGTAATTTTTCCATCTGTTCCGTTTTGGAATCACGTTCTTTTTCTGCCATGGAAAGACGGCTCTGCAATGTTTCAATTTTCGCCTGCAGTTCTGTTTCCTTATCCGTTGGAAGTGACATATCCGGATACAGTTTTAAATTTTCCTGCATCATCTTGAGGTTATCCCTCTCTGCCTGCAGCTCAATACTTAAGTTCTGTGCCTGCAGCTTTTCCATTTGCAGTTCCTGCCGTTTCTTAATCAGCTCATTTTCCTGTTCCTGCTTTGCTTTCGCCAGGGATTCCTTTGTTTCCTGTTCCCAGTTTTTTAAAGCAGTTTCCTGTTTTTCCATGTCCTCTACTTTAGCTGCAAGAGCATCCTGGATCTGGTCCAGTTCTTTTTCCCGGTTATCCAGATCTGTTGCTTTCTGTTCCTGGCTATTTTTCTGCTTTTCCAATGCATTTGCAAGAGACTGCAGCTGCTTGGAACGGTCATCGAACAGCTTTTCACGTTTTTTATATTGCTCTTCTCGTTCCTGATACAGCTGATTCATTTTTTCGGCCATACTTAATGTATTTTCATCCATGACGTATCCTTTCTTCGGGCGCTTAGCCCAATATCTTTCTTACTCTTTTTTCGTATTGCAGTAAGAAACATCAATACACTCCAACTGCCGATAAAAAAAACGGCAAAAAAATAGGGCGTATCGATAATCTTCTTATCGGTACGCCCTCAACTTCTATACTAATTTCTTTATGAGTTTTTCACGACTTGGAATAGAACGGTATAAGAAGCCCATTTCAAATCCGTACTATCTTTTTCATTAATCGTATTTAGATAATTGACCTTAAGATTAAAAGACTTTGAATCTTTATTAGCCTCAGCGCTATTCACAGACTCCAATACAGACTTAACATTAAACGCACGGACTTCTCCTATGGATGATGCAGCAGAACCTGTTCCGTCCGCTACTTTAGCGACACGCAAGAACAAGTCATATGTCGGGACATTATCCACCATAGTAGGCTCCTTTGAACGATCCCAATATAAAGTATAAGAATTTTTCTGATCCTTAAACATATCCATTGTTATAAAGAAGAATAAATAACCGTCTACATACACCCCATAGTCGCCATTGCTAAATAGGTTTTTTACAGGTATCTCATTCTGAAGTAAGCTGGCCGAATCTGGCACATTATAAAAGACTGGCTGTCCTTTTGTTATCTCATCTGCCACAGAGATTGTCGCTGTTAAATAACCATTTGTCGCCGCATTCGCATTCTCCGGAGAATTTAGGTCTAATTCATAGTTGATCAAGTAGCAAGCTCCGTCAACTACTTGTGCCGATAAAGACGGAGAGTATAATGCTCCCATATTTGTATTCAGTACCGTTTTATATGTCTTTTCAGAAAGACCTGCGACACCAAAGCCGGCACGAGTCACCGTATTATTCGATTCTCCAAGACAAGAGGTCAACAACAATAATGACGCAGCCGCCGCTGCTCCAATTTAAATGCTTTCATAATTCAATTTTTCTATTTTTAAGTATTTGTATTTACACTGTTAATCTATCGAGTATTAAAAACCAAAACGAAATCCAAACTGAAGGCTCATGTTAAACGGCTTCTCCGAATGGATGGTTTCGATCTCGCTGCCATTATCAAAATAATAGCTGGCTCCCACCTCAGCGAAAGCGCTTACAAAGCGAATAATCGGATAACTTACACCCAGATC
>ERZ773181.1775-NODE-1775-length-15979-cov-4.129050_pt1 | contig 15979 bp, 12 predicted proteins | sample MGYA00581001_ERZ773181 | MGnify/ENA primary metagenome ERZ773181 (study PRJEB29015, sample SAMEA2737780) | human gut metagenome | biome: human gut; feature: human-associated habitat; material: faeces | place: China | collected 2012 ... | reverse complement strand
GTCGTTCCGTCGGGCTATTTGTTCTGCGTGATCGATCCGGGGCGCGGCATTCCTCCGGAGGAGCTGTCCCGCATCACCGATCCGTTTTATATGGTGGATAAATCGCGCGCCAGAGCGGCGGGCGGCGCGGGCCTCGGCCTGACGCTGTGCCGTAAGATCGCCGAGGTCCATGGGTCGAGCCTGCGCTTTGAGAGCGTGGTCGGCGAGGGAACGCGCGTGTCATTCCTTCTGAAAGGAGAGCAGAAATGAAGCGAATGCGAAGCTGGTGGCTGGCAGCCGCGGCCTGCGCGGTCCTTGCGGCAGCTCTTCTGCTTCCGCAGCGTTTTCTGCAGCAGAAGCTCGACCGCGTGGCCGAGACGGAATTTTCCGTCGATGGCGCAGAGCCGGATATGGAGGAAGTGGTGACTCTGATGGAACGGCTCCGCCTTGCCGCCGTCGGCGAGTTTATTGCGCAGAATACTGCCGATGGCACCGGCAATGACGGCGGTGCGCTGACGGCGCAGACGCAGCAGTGGCTGCTCGATGCGCAGAGTGTTATCCCGCAGCCGCTCCGGCCGTATATCGACCTGTCAGGTGAGGTATTTGCGGAAAGCGGATGGATCCTTGACACGGCCTCGGGCACGGTGTTTTCGGCGATCCGTGCGTCGCTGCACCATACGCCGTTTATTGACACGATCATTCTGCTCGATGCGCAGACCGGCAGGCTGCTCCATCTGGAGATGCTGTTCTATCAAGAGTCCGATTATCTGATCCTGCTGCAGGACCTGCCGGATAGTCTGGAGGATGCGGGCGGCTGGAGGCAGCGAGTGGCAGATTATTACGGCCTGACGGCCAATGCATTCCGGCTGGAGGACTCCCTTGTCAAGCAGTGGTATTCCACGGCAGAGCCCAGCGAACTGGGCTTCGTGCTGGGGGATGCCGACGGAAATGCGGTCACCTATGGCTTTCGGCACGGCGCTGCGCCGGGGATGGCGATCGCGCTGGGTTCGTTCGGCAGTTGACGCAGCGTCCCGCCTGTGGTAAAATGGGTGAGATTTCCGATACGGATACGCGCTCCCGCCGGTGCGGGGGCAGAAAGGAACGTACCATGATCGAATATGTGACCATCGATCAGGCGGCGGAGCTGGACGCCTTTGTCCTCCAGCAGCCAAACTGCCATTTCATGCAGACCTCTGCATGGGGCCGCGTGAAGGAGGGATGGGGCTGGACCGGCATCCTCTGCCGCGACGAGAAGGGCGAGATCATCGGCTCCATGGCCATTCTGGAGCACCGCATCCGGCATATGCACACGGGCTTTCTCTATGCGCCGCGCGGGCCGATCTTCCGGGACGGCGACTACGCCACGCTCGAGGCGCTTGTGGACGCCATGCGCGCGCTGGCCGAGAAGCGCGGCGACTATATGATCCGCATCGACCCGATGCTGGAGGAGACGGACACGGCGTTTCTGGACGAGGTGCGCCGTCTGGGCTTTACCGTCAATCAGGCAAGCGATTTTTCCCTGTTCCAGCCGCGCATGTGCTATGTGCTCGACCTGCAGGGCTTCACGCCGGAGTCGCTTCTGGCCTACTATAATAAAACAAAGCGCTATGACATCCGCCGCGCGGAGCGCAACGGCGTGACCGTTCGGCTGGGCGATGTCTCGGATATCCCGGTGTTTTACCGCATGATGCTCGCCACGGCGGCAAAGAACGGCTTTACCGCGCGGCCGCAGCAGTACTATGCGCACTTCCTCGAGGCGCTCGGCCCCATGGCCAAGCTGTACCTTGCGGAGAAGGACGGCGTCATCATCGCCGCGAGCATCACGGCCGAGCTTGGCAACCGCGTGTGGCATATGTATGCCTGCTCCGACCGTGCCTATCAGGCCGATTTTCCGAATGAGCTGATCCAGTGGCAGATGCAGCGCGATGCGCTCGAGGGCGGCTACCGTTACTTCGACTTCCGCGGCGTCGAGGGCTATCCCGTGCCGGAGAATCCCTATTACGGCCTGCATCACTACAAGCAGGGATTCGGCGCGCAGTTCCATGCCTATGTCGGCCAGTGCGACCGCGTGCTGCACCCGATGCGCGCGAAGCTTGTACATACCCTGCAGAAAATATTTGTACGCGAGTAATATCGAATTATTTGCTGGTTTCCGTTTTCCCTCTGTACAAAATCCGTAAGATACGCTATAATAATTTTGGCTGATTCCTACAAAAATTTTGAAAGGCGGATATCCACATGAACGCGTTTTTACCGGCAGACATTCTCTTCCCGCAGGTCGATTCCATGGAGAAGTGGGCGGTCATCGCCTGCGACCAGTTCACCTCTGACCCTGCCTATTGGGAGCGTGTCCGGCAGCATGCCGAGGGTTCTCCCTCGACGATCAACCTTATTCTGCCCGAGGCAGAGCTTGGTACCCCGCAGGAGGCTGCGCACACGGCGCTCATCAACCGCACGATGGCGGAATATCTCGATGCCAACGTCTTCCGCACGCTGAAGGATTCGTTTGTTTATGTGGAGCGCACGCTGGAAAACGGCTCCATCCGCCGCGGCCTCATCGGCATGGTCGATCTGGACGCCTATGACTATTCCACCGGCTCCGTTTCGCCCATCCGCGCCACGGAGCGCACGGTCGTTGAGCGCATTCCGCCGCGCATGCGCGTCCGCCGCGAAGCGCCCGTCGAGCTGCCGCACATCCTGATGCTGGCGGACGACCATGAGCATGTGCTCATCGAGCCGATCGCGGAGAAGAAGGACAAGCTCGAGAAGCTCTATGACTTTGATCTCATGGAGGACGGCGGCCACATCCGCGGCTGGCTCGTCGACGGCGAGGAAGCCGCTGCGTTCAATGCCCGCCTGACGGACTATACCGCAAACGTCGGCAAAAAGTATGAAGGTCTGAAGGGTGTTCCGATGGTGTTCGCCGTCGGCGACGGCAACCATTCCCTTGCAACGGCCAAGTCCTGCTATGAGGAGCTGAAGCGCAACCATCCCGGTGAGGACCTCTCCAACCATCCCGCGCGCTATGCGCTCGTGGAGCTGGAGAACATTCACGATCCCGCGCAGGTCTTTGAACCGATCCACCGCGTTGTGACGGGCTGCGACCCCAAGGCACTGCGCAAGGCGCTGGAGAGCCAGGCCTGTGCCGAGGGCGGCTTCCCTGTGACGTGGTATGTTGGCGAGGAGTCCGGCACGGTGCTGCTCGACCGTTCGCTCAGCGAGCTGGCCGTCGGCGTGCTGCAGGGCTTCCTGGACAGCTATCTGGCCGACCATCCCGGCGAGGTGGACTACATCCATGACGACGACGCCCTCATCGCGCTGGCAAAGCAGCCGAACGCCATCGGCTTCCTGCTGCCCGCCATGGAGAAGAGCCAGCTCTTCCGCGGCGTCATTGCCGACGGCATCCTGCCGCGCAAGACGTTCTCGATGGGCCACAGCCGCGAAAAACGTTACTATCTCGAAGGAAGAAAGATCAAATGACAACTCTGACCGAAGGCGCATTTGCAAAGATCAACCTCACGCTCGACGTGTTGGACCGCCGCGAAGACGGCTACCACGATATCCGCAGCATTCTACAGACTGTTGCCCTGCGCGACGATATCGAGCTCCTGCTGGACACCGGCACGGGCTGGCGCATCGAGTGTGAAACGGCGGGCATCCCGCTGGACGAAACGAATCTGGCCTGGCGTGCCGCTCGCGTGTTCTTTGACACGTTCGGCGGCGAGCCGGACGGCCTGACCATCCGCATCACCAAGCGCATCCCGTCCGAGGCCGGGATGGCGGGCGGCAGCGCGGATGCCGCCGCCGTGCTGCGCGCGCTGCGCGATCTGATCGCACCCACGCTCACGGACGAGCGGCTCGAGGAGATCGGCGCGCGTGTCGGCAGCGACGTACCGTTTTGTGTCCGCGGCGGCACGCAGCTTGCCGAGGGCAGGGGCGAAAGGCTGACTGCTCTGCGGAACGCGCCGAGGCTCTATGCCGCGGTCTGCAAGCCGGACTTTCCCATCTCTACGCCCGCGCTCTTTCAGCGGTCGGACCGCGTGTCGCTGACTGACCGGCCCGACACGGCGGCGATGCTCGCCGCGCTGGAGGCGGGCGACGCGGCGGCGCTGTGCGCGAAGGTCAAAAACGTCTTTGAGCAGGTACTCCCGGATGAACAGCGCGCACGCATCGAGGACATCAAGCGCGCTTTGCTTGTCCACGGCGCGGAATGTGCCGCGATGACCGGCTCGGGCAGCGCCGTGTTCGGACTGTTCCGCGAGGAGGACATCTGCCGCGCGGCCTGCAGCGTGCTGCGGAGCGCGGAACTGCAAACCTTCTGCACGATTTTTGTTTGAAAAACGAAAAAACCGTCCATACTCAAGCTATTACTTGAAACGGACGGTTTTTTCTTATGAAATTTCGGAAGATCGAGATATCCCTTGCCGTCGGCCTCCTTTGCGCGCTCGTGTGGTGCGCGCTGGAGCCGGGCTTTCTGATGAGCTGGTGGGGCGCGGCGTTCGAGCCGCTGTGCGACGGTGTGCTGACCGCCGAGGGCGAGGGCGGCGAGGTCGTGCTGCGCTCGTTCTTCGCCGAGCTGCTGGAAAAGCTGCTTTCCTGAAAGAGCCGCCTGCGGGCGGCTTTTTCTTATGCCTGAACGTTGAAGAGCATGATGACCACACCAAGGATGACGAGCACCACGCCGGTCGCGCGGTTGAGCGTTTTGGGAGAAGCCTTGTTGGCGAACACGGCGGCAATGCGCGCCCAGACGAGCGTGAAGAGCACGCAGAGCGCGAACACCGTCCAGTCCGGCGCGCCGCCGATGGCGAAGTGCGAGACCGCGCCGGTGAGCGCTGTGAAGGTCATGATGAAAACGCTGGTGCCCACGGCGGTCTTGAGCTCGTAGCCGAGCACGGAGGTGAGGATGAGCAGCATCATCATGCCGCCGCCCGCGCCGATGAAGCCGCAGATAAAGCCGATGAGCACGCCGCAGAGAATAGACTGCACGGCGCGCTTTTTCGCGCTCACGCCGGCCATGGCCTCCTTGGTCGTCATGACGGGACGGACGATGAACTTCACGCCGAGCAGAAAGGTCATAAAGACCGAGAAGCCGCCCATCGTGGTCGAGGGGACAAGGCTCGCGGCGTAGCTGCCGACCACGGTGAAGGCCAGCACGCTTGCCATCATGATGAGACCGTTGCGGATGTCGAGATTTTTGCTTTTGCCGTAGGTGTAGGCAGACACGGCGCTTGCCAGCACGTCGGACGAGAGCGCGATGCCGACCGCCATATAGGGGTCCATGCCGAGGAAGGTGATGAGCATGGGGCTGATGACCGCCGCGGCGCTCATGCCAGCAAAACCGGTGCCGAGGCCTGCGCCCATGCCGGCGAAAAAGGTGACGAGAAGTGTGATGACAAATTCCATTTTTAAGGCTCCTTTTCTAACATGGCGTCGAGATCGGCGTCCATAACGGCGAGCGTCCGGAAGAAGCTCGCGTGCATTTCTTCGTCTGTATGAGCAAAGAGCTGCTCAAAAAAAGCGGATTGCACCGTGCGGCCCCGCTCAATGACCGGCTGTGCCCGCTCGGTGCAGACGAGCAGGGCCTTTCGACGGTCGCCCTCGACCGTCTCGCGCCGCAGATAGCCCTCGCGCACGAGCTTATCAACGTTCACCGAAACAAGGTTGGCCTTGATGCGCCGAACCTCCACGATGTCGCCCGCCGTCCGGTAGCCGGGGTTGTTGGCGAGAAACATCAGAATGTCAAAGGCGGTCTGCGGCAGCTTCAGCTCGCGGCAAAGCGGCTTGCAGGCGGCGGCATAGGCGCGGGCAAATTTATGGGCAAATTCCTTACCGGCGTTCATACGCAGGACTCCTTTTCAAATAATGCAAAAATGAACAGTTCAAATTTGAACTAAAAGATAGCACACATCGGGCATCCTGTCAAGAAAAATATTGACGCCCGTTCAATTCGGGGCACGGCAGAATATCCACGGTTGCCGAACGGCGGGAATGATGGTAAAATAGAAAAAACGACGAAAGGGGGGGCGGTATCATGCTGCGTATCCTGCTGGGCCGCGCCCGCACGGGCAAGTCCGCGCGGGTGCTGGAGGAGATCCGCGCGCTGGGCGATTCCTCGCAGCAGATCCTGCTCGTGCCGGAGCACGCTTCGCACGTCGCGGAGGTGGACGTGTGCCGCGCGTGCGGTGTGACCGCGAGCCGTCACGCGGAGGTGCTGACCTTCAAGCTGCTGGCATCGCGCGTGCTGACGCTCACCGGCGGCGCGGCGGAGGTGACGCTCGACAACGGCGGCAAGCTCCTTCTGCTCCAGCGTGTGCTGGTGTCGCTTGCGCCGAGCCTGCGCGTCTATCGCCGACCCTCACAGCGCGCGGCGTTTCTGGAAAGTCTGCTCGCGCTCATCGAAGAATTGCAGGCCTATGCCGTCGCGCCGGAGGTGCTGGCGGAAAAGGCCGAGGCCATCGCGGGCGAGAGCGGCGAGCGGCTGCGCGATGTGGCGCTGCTCTACGGCGCGTATCTTGCCAAGCTCCACGAGGGCGGGCGCGACGCGCGCGACCGGCTGGAGAAGCTGGAGGAAAACCTTGCAGCCTCCGGCTACGCCGACAATAAGGACATTTTTCTCGACGGCTTTTCCTACTTCACGGGCCGCGAGCGGAACATCCTGCGCATTCTGCTCAAGCGAGCAAAAAGCGTCACCGTGACGCTGCTCGGCGACGGCAGCGACAGCGAGCTGTTCGCCGAGGGCCTGCGCGTACGCGAGCAGCTTTACGCTCTTGCGCGGGACGCGGGCGTTCCCTGCACGGAGGAGGTGCTGCGCGGCGGCGCGCCGCGCGATGCGCTCGGTCATGTGGAGAAGCATTTCTTCGGCGGTAATGTCCGCTGGGACGAGCCGACGGAGCAGCTGCGGCTGTATGAAGCCTCCACCGCTTACGACGAGGCGGAGCGGATCGCCGCGGAAATTCTGCATCTGGTGCGCTGCGAGGGCTACCGCTTCCGCGATATTACGGTCACCTCGCGCGATATGGATGCCGCGGAGCCAGTGCTGCGCACCGTATTCGCGCGCTGCGGCATCCCGCTCTACTGTGCGCGGCGCAGCGATATCCTGCGTCGCGGCGTGCCCGCGCTGCTGCTCGGCGCGCTTGACGCGGTGAGCGGAGGCTTTGAGTACGAGGATGTGTTCCGCTGCCTCAAGACCGGCCTCGCGGGACTTTCGGCGGAGGAGTGCGACCTGCTGGAAAACTACGTCATCAAGTGGGACATTCGCGGCGCAATGTGGATGCGCGATGTTCCGTGGACGGCGCACCCCGAGGGCTACGGCGTGCCGTGGCGCGCAGAGCATGAGGAAATGCTTGCGCGGGTGAACGCCGCGCGGGAAAAGGTACGCGCGCCGCTGAGCCATCTCTATGAGGGCGTGCGCGGTATGGGAGACGTTGAGGGTAAAGTAACAGCACTTTACAATTATCTGACGGAGATCGCGCTGCCCGAGGAACTGCAGCGGCAGACGGAGACGCTTTGGCAGCGCGGCGAAACGCAGCGGGCGGAGGAGCTGGCGCAGCTTTGGAACGTTCTGTGCGGCGTGCTCGACCAGTTTGTGGAGATGCTGGGCGGTACCGAGCTGGACGCGGAGGAGTTCGCGCGGCTCATGCGCCTTGTGCTCACGCAGTATTCGGTCGGCACGATCCCGGTCTCGCTTGACCGGGTGAGTCTGGCTGAAATGACGCGCAACGACCGCCACGCCGTGCGCGTGCTGTTTTTGATGGGTGCGAACGACCATGTGCTGCCCGCTGTGGGCGGCAGCGGCGGCATTTTGAAGGACGAGGACCGCGCGGCGCTCGAGGCGCTCGACGTGCGCCTTGCGCCCTACGGTATGGCGCAGTTCCGGCTGGAGCTGCAGAATCTCTATGCCGCGCTCGCCCAGCCGACCGACCGGCTCTACCTCTCTTATCCGCGCTTTGATAACGCGGGCGCCGAGCTGCGCCCCAGCTTTGTCGTCGGGCGCGTGCAGACGCTTTGCCCGTCGGTAAAGGTCGAAACGGAAGATGCCGACAAGGCATACCGCCTTACAACGGAGAGCGGTGCGCTCGACTATGCGGGCGAACACGTCGGCGGGGAAGCGTGGCGTTATCTGGAGCGGCGCGGCGGCTGCGCCGAGGCGCTTGCTGCCATGCGCGACGCTTCGCACTATACGCGCGGAAGGCTCTCGCGTGAGGCCGTCCACACGCTCTACGGGCGCAGCATCACGCTCAGCGCCTCGCGCATGGACAAGGCGCGGAGCTGCCATTTCGCCTACTTCATGCAGTACGGCCTGCGCGCGAAGGAGCGCACAGCTGCGGGCTTCGACGCGCCGCAGGTCGGCACCTTTGTCCACGACGTGATGGAGCACACGCTCCGCGCGGCGAGCGAGCGCGGCGGCCTCAAGGCGCTGGAGCGTCCGGCGCTGCACGCGCTTGTGCGGCAGGCGATCGGTGCATACATTGAAAAAAATCTCCCCGACCTTGACGGGAAGAACGCGCGCTTCCGCTATCTTTTCCGCCGGCTGTGCGAGTCGGTCTACCGCATCATGGATTCGACGGTGGAGGAGCTTTCCGACTCCGATTTCGAGCCGCTGGCCTTTGAGCTGGGCTTCGGCGCGGACGGACAGCTCCCAGCCGTGACCATCCGCGAGGCGGGGGAGGAGCTGCGCGTGGTCGGCAAGGTCGACCGTGTGGACGGCTGGCTCAAGGACGGTAAGCTGTATCTGCGCGTGGTGGACTACAAGACCGGCGCGAAGCGCTTTGACCTCGCGGAGCTGCGCTACGGGCTCGGCCTGCAAATGCTGCTCTATCTCTTTACGCTGCGGGACGAGGGTGGGAAGCTCTTCGGCGGCTATCCCATCGAGCCGGCGGGGGTCCTCTATCTTCCCGCACGGGAAAAGCTGCTGAATCTGCCGCGCAATGCCTCGGAGGCGGAGATCGAGCGCGCGATGCACAAGGAGCTGCAGCGCAGCGGCATGGTGCTGAACGATCCCGCGGTGCTGCACGCGATGGAGCACAGCGCGCTGGAAGCGCCGTGCTATCTCCCGGTGCGCGTGAAAAAGAGCAAGGACGGCGAGACGGAGATCACCGGCAGCATCGCCACGAGCGCTCAGCTCGGCAAGCTGGGCTTATACGTTGAGGAGCAGCTGCGCCGCATGGTGCGCGAGCTGGCGAGCGGCAACATCGACGCCGACCCGTGGGCGCGCAGCGAGCAGGACAGCGCCTGCACCTATTGCGAATTCGCGCCCGCCTGCCACTTTGAAAACGGCCGCGGCGGCGACCACATCGAATACATCCGCGCGACCGGAGCCGAGCAGCTTTGGGAGCACGTTGACCGGACGATCGGGGAAGGGGGAAAACGCGATGGCTGACATCCTGACCGCCGAGCAGCAGGCGGCGGTAGAGAACCGCGGGCGGAGCCTGCTGGTGTCCGCGGCGGCGGGCAGCGGCAAGACGAAGGTGCTCGTCGAGCGGCTTTTTTCCTACGTCGAGAGCGGCGAAGCGAACCTTGACGACTTTCTCATCATCACCTACACCCGCGCCGCGGCGGCGGAGCTGCGCGGCAAGATCGCCAAGGTTCTCGGCGAAAAGCTGCAGGAGGACCCGCTCAACGCGCATCTGCAGCGGCAGCTGCTGCGCGTCTACCGCGCGGACATCAAAACGGTGGACGCCTTCTGTACGGCGCTGCTGCGCGAGAACTGCCACCTGCTGCGTGAGGACGCGCGCGGTCATGCGCTGCGGCCCGATTTCCGCGTGCTCGACGAGAATGAGGCGCAGCTTCTGCGCGAGTGGGTGCTCGCGCGCACGCTGGATGAATTTTACGAGACGATGCGCGAGGGCGACGGCGCGTCGCTCCTGGCCGATACCCTCGGCGCGGGGCGGGACGACCGCGCGCTCGGCGCGCTGGTGCTCGAGCTGCACGGAAAGCTGCAGGCGCAGCCGTACATGGACCGCTGGCTCGCGTCGCAGGAGCAGCTTTGGCACGATCTGCCGCCACGCGTAGAGGATACGGTCTACGGCAAGCTGCTGCTTTCGACGGTGCGGCGCAAGGCGCTCCACTGCGCCGCGCTGCTGCGCGGCGCGGCTGAGGAGATGGCGACGGATAAGGCCATTGCGGATAAGTATGCGCCGCTCTTTCTCGGCGTGGCGGAGCAATTCGCGCTCCTCGCCGCGTCAGCGGAGGAGGACTGGGATGCGGCGGCGAAGCGCCGCGTGGACTTCCCGCGCCTGACGGCGGTGCGCAAATGCGGGGACGAAGCGCTCAAGGCCAAAATGCAGGGCGTGTGGAACGGCTGCAAAAAGACCGCCAAGGGCTTTGACGAGGTGTTTTCCGTCACCTCTGCCGAGGCGATGGAGGACCTGCGCGCGATGGCGCCCGCCATGCTCGCGCTTCTGAAGCTGACGGCGGATTTTTCCCGCGCCTATCAGGAGGAGAAGCGCCGCCGCAACGCGGCGGACTTCTCCGACCAGGAGCATGAGGCCATTGACCTGCTCCTCGGCGCGGACGGACAGCCCACCGACCTTGCGCGAACGGTCTCGCAGCGCTACCGCGAGATCATGGTGGACGAATATCAGGACACGAACGAGGTGCAGAACTGCATCTTCTCCGCCATTTCCCGTGAAGGGAAAAACCTTTTCACCGTCGGCGATGTCAAGCAGAGCATCTATCGATTCCGCCTTGCCGACCCGCGTATTTTCCTCGACCACTATCTGCGCTACCCGCACGCCGCCGACGCGGCGGAGGGCGAGAGCGCGAAGCTCCTTTTGAGCAAAAACTTCCGCTCGCGCGATACGGTGCTGGACGCGGCGAACTTCGTGTTCCGCAACGTCCTTTCCCGGGAAATGGGCGAGCTGGACTACGGCGAGGATGAGTCCCTGCACGTCGGGGCGAGCTATCCCGAGAACCCCGACTGCTGCACGGAGTTCCATTTTGTGGAGATGTCCGCGCAGGAGAGCGACACGGAAAAGCTCCGTGCGGCCCGGGCCGAGGCGAGCTTCGCCGCGGACTACATACAAAGGCTCATCGCCGGCGGCTTCACGGTGCAGGACGATAAAACGCACGAGCCGCGCGCGGTGCGGGAGGAGGACATCGTCATCCTCATGCGCTCGCCCCGCACACGGCTTGCCGACTATCGCCGCGCGCTGGAGAGCCGCGGGCTGCACTGTGCCGCCGAGAGCGACGGCGGCTTTTACGAAACGATGGAGGTCGCCGTGACCTTCGCGCTGCTCGAAATATTGGACAACCCGCGGCAGGACGTGCCGCTCATCTCTGTGCTGCGCTCGCCGCTTTTCGGCTTCACGCCGGACCGTCTCGCCGAGCTGCGCGCGAAAACGCCGGGCGGCGATTTTTACGATGCACTCGCCGCGGACGGGGGCGAGGACTCCGCACGGTTCCTCGCGCTGCTGCGCGAGCTGCGCGAGAGCGCGCGGACGCTCACGCTCACCGAGCTGGTCGCGGCGCTCTATGAGCGCTGCCATATCCCGGCGGTGTTCGGCGCGATGCGGGGAGGAGCCGCACGCCGGGAAAATCTTCGTGCGTTCTTCTCGCTGGCGGAGGAATTTGAGCGCGGCGGCGGGCGGGGGCTCTTCGCCTTTGTCCGGCATCTGCGCGAGCAGCTGGAATCCGGCGAGCCGCCCGTGCCGCAGACCACGCACGCCGCGCAGGGCGTGCGCATCATGAGCATCCACAAGTCCAAGGGACTGGAATTTCCGATCGTGATCCTTGCGGACCTCGCGCGCCCGTTCAGCCGCATGGACTTCCAGAGCTCCGTGCTCGTCCACCCGGAATACGGCCTCGGGCCGGTCTGCGTGGACACGAAACGCTCGATCAAATACCCCACGGCTGCGCGGCTCGCACTTGAGCGTCAGCTGCGCCGCGAGGCAAAGGCCGAGGAGCTGCGCGTGCTGTACGTCGCCATGACGCGCGCGAAGGAAAAGCTCGTCATGGTCTGCGCCCGCGCGGGCGCGGCGAAGCATCTTGCCGATCTTTGCGCCGTGACCTCCTGCCCCGTGCGGCCGGAGACGGTGGAGGAGCAGAAGTGCATGGCGGACTGGATCCTGCTGCCGCTTTTGTGCCGTCCGGAGGCTGCGCCGCTGCGTGAGCTGGCGGGCGCGGACGCGGCGGCGGTCACGGTAAGCAATGCGCCGTGGCGCGTGGAGGTCCACAACGGCTACGACTTTGCGCCCACCGAGCGCGCGGCAGAGGAGCGCGCGGAGGAGACTGCCCCCGAGCTGCCGCTGGACACGGCGGCGCTGGAGTGGCGCTATCCCTACGAACCGGAAACGACGCTCAGCGCCAAGCTGACCGCGACGCAGCTCAAGGGTCGCGCGCTTGACGAGGAGATCGCGGAGAACGCCCCGCTGCCTCCCCGCCTGCGGAGCCTCGCAAAGCCGAGATTTCTGGAGGGAGCGGCGGCGCTTACGCCCGCCGAGCAGGGCACCGCGATGCACGCGGCGCTGCAGTTTCTCGATTTCTCGACGCCGGCGGAGGAAGGTGCGGTGCGCGCTGCAGTCAAAAGCATGGAGGAGCGCCGCCTGCTCACGCCCGAGCAGGCGCGGGCGGTCGACGCCGCCGCGCTGACGCGGTTTCTGCAAAGCCCACTGTGCGCGCGCATCCGCGCGGCAGGGGAGCGGGCCAGGCGGGAATACCGCTTCTCGCTGCTTGAGAGCGCCGCGCGCTTTGTGCCGGAGGCGAGCGCCGGAGACGAGATCCTTTTGCAGGGCGTGGTGGACTGCTTCTTTGAGGAGGACGGCGCGCTGGTCGTGGTCGATTTCAAGACCGACCGCATCGCGCCGGACGCGCTCGCCGAGCGCGCGGAGCATTACCGGCCGCAGCTCGAGGCGTACTCACTCGCACTCGCGCAGGTGATCGGAAAGCCCGTGAAGGAGAAGATCCTATACTTCCTCCGCCGCGGCGAGCAGATCATACTCTAGTTATAAAAACGAAAAAACTTTGCAAAAATGCAAAAAGTGCTTGCATTTTCCTGCTTGATGTGATATTCTATCCGAGCTTGAAAAGGGCGGTCCTCTGCCGTGCGCGGGTGAAAGAACCCTGATGCGCCATGGAAAAGCGGTCACGAACGCCTATAAATTAGGAGGAAATATCCATGGATCTCATCAAGGAACTCGAAAGCCAGCAGATGAAGGCTGAGAAGCCCGTTGCCAACGTCGGCGACACCGTCCGCGTCCACGTCAAGATCAAGGAAGGCTCCCGCGAGCGTATCCAGGTCTTCGAGGGCATCGTGATCGCCAAGAAGCACGGCGGCATCGAGGAGACCATCACCGTCCGCCGTCTGGCCTATGGCGTCGGCGTCGAGAAGGTTTTCCCGCTGCACTCTCCCTCGATCGAGAAGATCGAGACCGTGCGCACCGGTTTTGTCCGCCGCGCGAAGCTCTACTATCTGCGTGACCGCGTTGGTAAGGCTGCCAAGATCCGCGAGAAGCTGTAAGAAAAGCAAAATAGAAACGACGTGGGCGACCGCGTCGTTTTTATTTTTGTTGTTTTTTCGCGTGGCGCGTGGTATCATACATCATGAAATATTCTGCGGCTCTGCGCCGCCTGAGCGATGGAGAAACGACTATGAACGATTTTGATAACGAGATCCTGCCCACCGATCCCGACGAGGGAGAGGAGATCACCGAGCGCGTCGCCGGGCGCGAGACCTACGAATGGGTGCGCTCTCTGGTGGGCGCGGTGCTGGTCATCACGCTGCTCTTTACCTTCGTGGTGCGCCTGATGGGCGTTGACGGCCATTCGATGGTGCCGACGCTGCAGGACGGCGACCGCCTGATCGTGGTCAGCGGCTGGCTGTGCGGCGATTACAAATACGGCGACATTGTCATTGCGTACAAGGAGAGCTTCGATGCCGAGCCCATCGTCAAGCGCGTTATCGCCACCGAGGGGCAGACCGTGGACATCGACTTTACGCTCGGGCGCGTGTTCGTGGACGGCGAGCTGCTGCAGGAGGATTATGTCAACGACCTGACCTATCTCGACGAAGGAACGCAGTTCCCGCTGACGCTTGGCGAGGGCGAGCTGTTCCTGATGGGCGACAACCGCAACCGCAGCAGCGACAGCCGTGACGAACGACTCGGCGCGGTGGACGAGCGGCTCATCATCGGTAAGGCGGTGCTGCTTGTATTTCCGGGCAGGGATAGCCTGACCGACAAGCGCGATTTCAGCCGTCTCGGTTCTTTGAAAATGAAGTAAGGGGGAAACGGTCATGCAACTGGAAAGTCTGAGCTGGTTCCCCGGACACATGACAAAAACGCGCCGCATGGTCGCCTCCGAGATCGGCAGCATGGACGCGGTGTGCGAGATCATCGACGCGCGCATCCCTCGCGCGAGCCGCAACCCCGACCTCGACGATCTGACGGCGGGCAAGCCGCGCATCGTGGTGCTCAACCGCGTCGATCAGGCTGACCCGAAGGCGACGAAGCAGTGGGCGGCATGGTTCCGCGCGCAGGGCTACGCGGTGCTGGAGGTAGACGCCAAGTCCGGCGCGGGCGTGAAGCAGTTCGCGCCCGCCGTGCGCGCGCTGCTTGCGGACAAGCTGCGCGCCTATGAGGAAAAGGGGCAGGTCGGGCGCGTGCTGCGCGTGATGGTGCTCGGCATCCCGAACGTCGGCAAATCGACCTTCATCAACAAGGTCTCCGGCCGAAAGACCGCCAAGGCGGAGGACCGCCCCGGCGTGACGCGCGGCAAGCAGTGGGTGCCGGTAGACAAGACGCTGGAGCTGCTCGATACCCCGGGCATCCTCTGGCCGAAATTCGAGGACCCGAACGTGGGCGTGCGCCTCGGGTTTACCGGCGCCATCCGCGACGACGTGATGGATATGGAGGATCTGGCCTCCCGCCTGATGGCGTACCTCGGTGCGCATTATCCAGACGCGCTGACCGAGCGCTACAAGATCACCGTCGAGCCGGGAGAGCAAGGCTGGGAGCTGCTGGAGAAGGCGGGCCGTAAGCGCGGCTTCCTCATGTCCGGCGGCGAGGTGAACACCGAGCGCATGGCACGCATTTTGCTCGACGAATACCGCGCCGGCAAGCTGGGACGCTTTACACTTGAGCTGCCGGAGGAGAACGCATGAGCAAGCATATTTCGCTCGCAAGCTATGAGCTGGAAGCCGCCGCCCGCGCAGAGGGGTATGCCCATGTCTGCGGCGCGGACGAGGCGGGCGCGGGTCCTCTGATGGGGCCGGTGTACGCCGCCGCGGTGATCCTGCCGGAGGGCTGCGTCATCGAGGGGCTGGACGACTCGAAGAAGCTCAGCGAGAAAAAGCGCGAGGCGCTGTTTGACATCATCCGCGAAAGGGCGGTCACTTACAGCGTCGCGTCCGTGGACGCGCGGGAGATCGACGAGATCGACATTTTGAACGCCCGCATGAAGGCGATGCAGCTTGCCATCGACGGTTTGAACGTCAAGGCGGACTTTGCCCTCATCGACGGCAACCGTGACCACGGTAAGTTCGCTGCCGTCACCACGCCCCACCGCTGTATCGTGGGCGGTGACGCGCACGCCGCCTCCATCGCCGCCGCGATCTTCTCAGCCTTCACCGCATCCGTGCAGCGCAGTACGCGCCAGCCCTTGGAGTGGCGATACCAGCTCTGTACGGACAGTTCCTTTCCCGTCTGATCGCCGGCCTTGCCGCCGTGCGCCCTGCCGTTTTCATCGATCCTCGCGGAGCCTACCTTTACAGCCATCTCAGATTTCCTCCTTTGCATCGTCGTTCTTTTCATCATTGCTCTTATCCTCGCGACCGTGAAGCTGCGCGAGAACATCCTTCATCCTGTCGGGAATGGGCAGGCCGATGTGCGCCGCGTTTTCCAGCAGCGACAGGCCCTCGTTGGAGAGATAAAACGCGATCACCGCGCCGCGAAGAGCCGAACCCGTGCCCACCACATGCACGTCCACCACGTTCGCCACACCCACCAGCATCAGGATCAGCACCTTCTTGCAAATGCCTCGAAACCCAACGGCGCTGGACAGCTTC
>ERZ773181.1755-NODE-1755-length-16119-cov-3.289592_pt1 | contig 16119 bp, 10 predicted proteins | sample MGYA00581001_ERZ773181 | MGnify/ENA primary metagenome ERZ773181 (study PRJEB29015, sample SAMEA2737780) | human gut metagenome | biome: human gut; feature: human-associated habitat; material: faeces | place: China | collected 2012 ... | reverse complement strand
CAAGACGTAGATGCTTTCCGCCTTCTGGTCACCGTGGGTCATCAGGCGTTCGCGGACGACAAGGCGCGCACCGGCTTCCAGCTCCGCCGTCGTTGTGCGGATGGTGCTGTCCACGCCGCGAATCTGCACCATTTCCATCTCCATGCTGCTGCCCTGTGCCAGATGCACCTCCGTGCCGGGATTCAGCAGGCGCTTGCCCGCGCCGTCGCCCGAACCGTAGTGCTTTTCGACGTAGCGGACGTGCGCGTTTTTCTCCACAAAGAAGCGGTGCAAGCCGTCGTGCTGGGAATCCTGCGAACCGCAGTTGTCGATGCCGCAGCCCGCGACAATCAGCACGTCGCTGCCCTCGCCGATGTAGAAATCATTGTAGACCATTTCCTTCAGGCCGCTTTCGCTCAGCACGACCGGAATGTGCACGCTCTCGTTGACCGTGCCGGGCTTGATGCGGATGTCGATGCCGGACACATCCGTCTTGGACTCGATGCTGATGTTCGCCGTCGTCTGGCGCGACGCCAAATGCCCATTCGCGCGGATGTTGTACGCGCCCTCCGGCACGCCGTGCAAATCCGCCACTTCTTCCAGAAGTCTGCGCTGAACAGCCGTAATCTTCTCGCTCATCAGCAGTTGCCCTCCTTCCCGGTGGTCTTTTCCAATTGTGCGCACGCGCTGACGGCGGACGGCGTGCCCAGCAGCGTCGGCAGAATCGCCGTGACGGTCAGCTCCGCCGCGGCACAGCTTGTCAGGTAAACCATGCCCCCTGCGACAAGCGCCGCCAAGACGGTCAGGGCAATCAGCAGCGCACGCCGGACGTGGTGCGGCTTCGTCATGACTGCCCACCGCTCTGCGCGTTCGGGTCGAAGAGGCTCATCAGGTGGGCGCTGCTGCTTTCGAGGGTCGACATGGCGCTCTTGATGGCGGACAGGTCATCCGCCGTCATTTTGTCGGGCTTAGCGCGCCCGATCAGATGGCGAAGGGCAGCTTCATCGTCCTTGACGCGCTTCTTCTCGTCCTTGTCCAGCTGCTTGCTGCACTGGTTCAAGGCAGCACTTACCTGCGCCAAAAGGTGCTGCGCCTGATTGATGGTGTCCATCAGGTCGCGGCGGAAAGCGTCCTGCGCGGCGTACTGCTCCGCATCGCGAATTGCTTGCTGAATTTCATCCTCGCTCATTTTGTTGTCGGCGGTGATGGTGATGGATTGGGCGCGTCCAGTGTCCTGGTCGCGCGCGGAGACGGTCAGGATGCCGTTGGTGTCAATATCGAACGTGACCTCAATTTTCGGCACGCCTGCCATTGCGCGGCGGATGCCCTTCAGACGGAACTTGCCGATGCTCTTGTTGTCCCGCGCCATCGGGCGCTCACCCTGCAGGACGTTGATTTCTACTGACGACTGGAACATGCCCGCCGTGGTGAATACCTGCTGATAGTGCACAGGCAGGGTGGAGTTGCGCTCGATGACGCGGGTCGCGACGCCGCCGACCGTCTCAATCGCCAGCGAAAGCGGGGTCACGTCCAGCAGCAGCAAGCCCGTGGAGTTCGTCAGCGTCGTGTGCTCATTCAGCGTGTCGCCCTGAATCGCTGCGCCCTGCGCCACGCATTCGTCGGGGTTGATACTCTTGCTCGGCATGATGCCGGTCAGCTGGCGCACCTTCTCTTGCACGGCGGGAATGCGCGTCGAACCGCCGACCAGCAGCACCTTGCCCAGCTCGCTGGCGGCAATGCCTGCGTCGCTGAGGGCGCTGCGGACAGGACCTTCCGTCCGCGCAACCAAATCCGCCGTCAATTCATTGAACTTCGCGCGGGTCAGCGTCTGCTCCAAATGCACCGCCTGACCGCCGACTGTGCTGATAAACGGCAGGCTGATGGTGGTCATCTCGGTGACGGACAGCTCCTTTTTCGCCTGCTCGGCGGCTTCCTTCACGCGCACCATGGCCGCCAAATCACGGTGAAGGTCAGCATGATGTTCCCGCTGGAAAGCATCGCAGACGAAATTCACGATGCGCTCGTCGAAGTCATCGCCGCCGAGGTGGTTGTTGCCGCACGTCGCCAGCACTTCGATAACGCCCTCGCCAATTTCGATGATGGATACGTCAAACGTGCCGCCGCCAAGGTCGTAGACCATGATTTTCTGCGGTGCGCCGTTGTTCAGCCCGTAGGCAAGGGCGGCGCTGGTCGGCTCGTTGATGATGCGGCGGACGTTCAAACCCGCAATGCGCCCCGCGTCCTTCGTCGCCTGACGCTGAATATCCCCGAAATACGCCGGGACGGTAATCACCGCGTCGGTGACGGGCTCGCCGAGGTAACTTTCCGCGTCCTGCTTCAGCTTGCGGAGAATCATGGCGCTGATTTCCTGCGGCGTGTAGCTTTTCCCGGCGATGGTCTTGCGCCAGTCCGTGCCCATATGGCGCTTGACGGACGCAATCGTGCGGTCGGCGTTGACTGCTGCCTGACGCTTCGCCGCGCTGCCGATGAGCCGTTCGCCGCTGTCGGTGAATGCCACGACGGACGGCGTTGTGCGCTCGCCCTTATCGTTCGGAATGATGGTTGCGCTGCCGACCTCAACCACGGCGACGCAGCTGTTGGTGGTACCCAAGTCGATACCGATGATTTTGCCCATAAAGTTACACTTTCTCAAGGAAACTGATTCCTTGACCTTTTGCGCGATTCAGTTGCGCGCATTGCATACAGTTTTTTGTGTTGCGCAGGGAATTTCACTCCGCAGAGGCGAAAACCCTGCAACAAAACAAATCAAGCAGCATAGGAAAATTCCGCCGAGTTAAGGGGCTTGCCAGCTCCTTAGCACCGGCAGCAAAGCGGACAGAACATCTGCAAGAAGCACAAGCTCATGCACAATTTCGACGGATCCATCGCCCAAGTGTTGTACCCGGATGCATTCGTCTGATACGTCTGCCCTGCCTGCTGATACTGCCGCAAAAGCGCCTGATAGGTCGCATTGTTCGGGCTGAGCTGCACCGCGCGCTTCATGTGTTCCAGCGCCTGAATCTGATTTCCCGCGCCGTGGTTCGCCACGCCGGACAGGTAGTACCAGCGCGCATTCCGCCCCGTGCTGGGGACGTTCTGCAAAATGGAACACGCCGACGCGTACCGTCCGGCGAGAATATCGCGGATGGCAGCGCGAACCGGCTCGGAATCGCCCGCCTGCTCCTGCGGCGGGTTGACCTGCGTCTGATAGCCGCCGTAGCCGAATCCGCCGAAGAAGTCGCTGAACGGGTCATAGCCGCCCTGCTGACCATACGGATTGCCTTGCTGCTGTCCGCCGTAGGAATTGCCGCCGTAAGAGCCGTATGGATTTCCGCCGTAACTGCTGCCGCCATACGGATTCCCGCCATACGGATTCTGCTGCTGCTGGCGGTTGGCGTACTTCTCCGGGTTCATCAGCATGTCGTAGGCTTCGTTGAGTTCGTTCATCTTTTTCGCCGCGTCGGGGTCGTTTGGATGCAAATCCGGATGGCACTCCTTGGCTTTGCGGCGATACGCGCGCTTGATTTCATCTTGGCTGGCGGTTTCGGATACACCCAGCACTTTCCGCGGGTCTGTGACCATGCTCGTCAGCCTCCTTTCACCGGGGAATCGTCCCCATTCTCTTTGGTTGTGTTGCCGCTGTGCTTCTTCTGTTTTTCGGCGCGGCGGTGGAGGGATTCGTTGTAGCTTTGCCAAACCCCCTCGTAAAGGATGTTGCGCAGAATATCCGCATCGGAGACGATAGGCAGCGACTCAAACGCCGCTGAGGCGTCGCCAAGCAGCAACGTCAGCACGTCGCGCATATCCTCTGGCTGACGCCCCATCAGCAGCACGGGATTGTAGCTGTGCTTGCGCGTGTCGGCATCGTAATCACAGGCGGCATCCACCATGTAGATGAACCGCCCCAGCGACGCGCCGAACAGCCGCAGTGTGCGCGACCAGTAATCCTCCTCGCGCACGAACAGCGACGCCATCAGCGCCCCGAAGCAGTTTGCCGCCGCATCGGGGGACTCGCTCTGCGCCGCTTCCACCTCGCTCAGCGCCCGCAGGTTCTTCTCCAAATCGGCGCACTGGCGGGGATAATCCGCGCTGACCGCCTCGTAACGCTTTTTCAGCAGCTGCGCGGTCAGCCCGCCCGGCAGGGAGCGGTCGTCCTGCCAGTCGTCCAGCGCCTTGAAATACGCCAGCGCGATGGTCATATCGGCAGCGTAATCCGTCATCGACGTGCGGACGAAATCGTGTGCTTCCTTCGGGTGCGGCAGACAGCGCATCTGCCCGTGCGCTTCCGCCGGCTCATAGAGCGCAGAGAGGAAAATCGCCAGAAACGTCATGTCGTAGGTGAGCGTCATGCGGCCGCGGAAGCCGTGGCGGTCGCCCAGTGATTGGCATAATCCGCAGTACCATGCCCGATAGCGCTTTTTCTGCGCCTCATCGAGCGATTCCAGACAGGGTCTGACATAGCCGAACATTGCTTACGCCCTTTCGTCGAACTTGTGCTGGCATTTGGGGCAGGTGACGTGCTTTTCACCGCAGCCGCGTTTGAGGCGCAGGCGCGTTTTGCACTGCGGGCAGCGGAAATACTTGTAGGTCTTTATGCCCCTGAGCCGCAGGAAAAACTGCCGGATTTCCGTCTGCACGTGTCCCGTCTTGTCCATGAACTGGCGATTTTCCTCCTGCCGCTTGGCGACGTTGCGGCTCAGCATCCGCCACAGAGCATACACATAGCACAGCATGGACAGGAAACTCGCCAGCGGCAGACGGAAAAGCGAAAGCAAACTGAAAACGATAGCGGCGACGAGTGCTGTGAAGCCGAGATTATCCGGGCCGTTGCGCCCCTGCATCCAGTTCGCGAGGGCGTTCTGCATCTTCGAGAAAAAGGACATCGGTGATTTCCTCCTTTGCTTTCGGAGCATAGTATACACCCCGAATTTGAGCCTAATGTGAACAAATGAAGAAGAAACCGCAACAAATTCGGCGGATATCCGCATTTTTGCAATTTTCGGATTCACCTGCGCCCGCTGCTTGCGCCTTGGCGCATTTTCATCCGAAAATCGCATGGTTTCAACCTATAAGAAATTCTGCGCCGATTGAAAAAAACCCTTCTTTGTGGTATGATAATTGCATGAGAGTTTCATGAGAAAATGAATGCGAGGTGCGTTGACGGTGCTGCTGCGGAATGGGCTGTTCTTTGCGGATGGTCATTTTTGGGAAAATTTGTGCGTCCGGCTGGAAACCGGGCGCGTGACAGCGATGGGCGAGGGCTTAGCGCCGTTGGATGGCGAAGCTGTGATAGACCTGCAGGGGGATTTTGTCCTGCCGGGGTTCGTTGACGCGCACATCCACGCCTTCCGCGGGCATGACACGATGCAGGGCGAGGACGCGATTCGCCAGATGGCACGGGAGTTGTATCAGGAGGGCGTTGCGGCGTTCCTGCCGACGACCATGTCCGCCAGCGTGGAGGATACGCGCCGGGTGATTGCCGCCGTCCGCCGCGTGATGGATACGCCGGAGCAGCGCGCCGCGCGGGTGCTGGGGGCGCATATGGAAGCGCCGTTCCTATCGCCGGAGAAGGCAGGGGCGCAGCGGAAGGAGTTTTTTCTGCATCCGAACTGGGAGGCGTTCCTTGACCTGACAGGCGGCGACATTCAGGCAGTGCGCGTCATCACGATGGCGCCGGAACTGCCCGGCGCGGAAGATTTCATCCGTAAGGCGGCGGAGAACGGCATCCACGTTTCCATCGGTCACACGGCAGCGACCGACGAACAGGTGCATCAGGCGGCGGAATGGGGCGCGACCCGCGTCACCCACACCTACAACGCACAGACACCGTTCACGCACCGCGCGCCCGGCGTTCCCGGCGCAGCATTGACGGATGACCGCCTGTTCGCGGAGTTCATTGGCGACGGCGTTCACCTGCACGATGACGCGGTGAAGGTGCTTCTGCGCTGCAAGGGGGCGTGCAAAGCCGTTGCGATTACGGACAGCATGGAAGCAGCGGGCTTGCCGGACGGTGAATACGCCTTAGGCGGGCAAGCGGTCACGGTGCGCGGACACGAGGCGCGTTTGCATGACGGCACGCTGGCGGGCTCGGTGCTGCTGATGCGGCAGGCGTTCCAGAACCTGATGGCGCGCTACGGGCAGACACCGGAGAAGGCCGCTCGCATCTGCACGGAGAATCCCGCGCGTTCGATTGGCGCGTCAGGGTTCGGGACGATTTGCGTTGGGGCAAACGCGCCCCTCACAAGGTGGGGGAAGGATTTCGCTTGGAAGGGAATCCTTGGGTAAAGGAAATTTTGGGTTTTGACATACTTGTCTTTCTTTTTCTGGCTGAATTTGATTGGAACAGGGGGAATCGCCTCTGCGGAGGCGAAATCCCAACGAAACACGCGGAAATTGCATGAAGAAGTCACCAACTCAATCGCGCGAAAGGGTCAAGGGGCAATGCCCCTTGCGGAGTCCAGAGGCAGAGCCTCTGGCTTGAAAGGAGGCTGCAACACCCATGATGAAAATCGACTTGAGCGGACAGTGGCAGGTGAAGCTGGACGCGGAAAAACAGGAGACCATGCCGCAAGCGTACCCGGAGACGATGACGCTGCCGGGGACAACATCGGCGGCGGGGCTTGGAATGCCGAATCCCGCCAAGGAAACGGGCTGCCTGACCGACGCGTATCGCTTCGAAGGCGCGGTGTGGTTCATGCGCACGTTCACCGCGGGCGACTGGACGGGCGAGCAGACGATGCTCACGCTGGAACGCACCCGCAAAACCACCGTCTACCTCGACGGTCGCCCCATCGGGCATCAGGAGAGCCTCTGTACGCCGCACCGCTACTTCCTGCCGCCTGTGCACGCTGGCGAGCATACCCTTGTCATCCGCGTGGATAATACCGATTATCCCACGCGCGGCGGGCATTTGACCAGCCCTGACACGCAGAGCAACTGGAATGGCATCACAGGCGAAATCAGCCTGACTGTCGCCCATACACTGCTGACCGACCTCACCGTGCGCCCGGACTTGCGGCGCGGCTGCCTGCGTGTGCATGGGCATATCATCGGCGCGCCCGACGGTGTGGCGGGCATCGTGCTGCCGGGGCAGATGGAGCATCTACTGCCGTACCGCCGGGGCGTGCTGGACGGGGAATGCCCGCTCAAGGGCAATGAAGCCTTCTGGGACGAAGCGCACCCCGAAATCCATACCATCTCCATTGACCTCGACGGCGATGTGTACGAAACGACATTCGGCTTGCGCGATGTGCGGACGGTCGGGCGGCGGCTGCTCATCAACGGGCGCGAAACCTTCCTGCGCGGCAAAGTTGATAATCTGCTGTACCCCAAAACCGGGTACACGCCAACGGACGTTGCGTCGTGGATGACGATTTTGGGCATTGCCAAGGAATATGGCATCAACCATTACCGCTACCACACAGCCTGTCCGCCGGATGCGGCGTTCACGGCGGCGGATCTGCTTGGCGTGTATATGGCGCCGGAGCTGCCGTTCTGGGGGACGGTCGCGGAAGAAGGCGAAGAAGGCTACGACGAGCGCGAACGCGACTTCCTCTTCCAAGAGGGCTTCCGTATCCTGCGCGAATACGGGCATCATCCGTCGTTCCTGTGGCTTTCGCTGGGCAATGAGCTGTGGGGCAGCAAGGACGTGCTGAACCGCATGATGCGCGCCTACCGCGAGGCGGACGACACCAAGCTGTACAGCAGCGGCGCGAACAACTACCAGTTTGTGCCGGACGTGCTGGACGAGGAAAATGTGTTCGTCGGCGTCAGGCTGGGGCGCGAACGGCTGATTCGCGGCAGTTACGCCATGTGTGACGCGCCGCAGGGAATCGTGCAGACGACCGCGCCGGAGTCCGTCAGCAATTATGATGCCAGCATCGTTCCGGAAACGCTGGGGCAGTCGGGTGAAGCCGGCAAGGTGCAGATTCAGTATGGCACGGGCGTGAAGGAAGTGGACGCGCAGTCCGCGGACGCCCTCATTCCGGATGTGCCCGTCATCAGCCACGAGGTCGGGCAGTATGTGTTCTATCCTGATTTCTCGGAGATTCCGCATTACACCGGGCCGCTGAAGCCACGCAACATCGAAGCCATGCGCGAGAATTTGGAACGGGCGGGGCTGTACGGCGAGCATGAAGCCTTCTTCCGGCAGACGGGGCATCTGGCGGTGGAATGCTACAAGCGGGAAATCGAAACGCTGCTGCGGTCGCGGGAGGTATCGGGCTTTCAGCTGCTGGATTTGCAGGACTACACCGGGCAGGGGACGGCGCTTGTCGGCGTGCTGAACGCGATGATGGAGAACAAGGGGCTGATTTCCGCCGAGGAGTGGCGCGAGTTCTGCGCCGGAACGGTTGTATTGGGCGAATTTGCGTCGTTCACGGGCATGATGGGCGAGGACATCCGTTTTGATGTGCAAATCAGCGAATGCGACCCGGAGAAGCAGCATACCTGCATCCGCTGTACCCTTATGGACGGTGAGCGCGAATTGTACGCTTGCGACGTGACGCCGGGTGCACGGCAGGGGCGGCTGACGGAGGCAGTGTCCGTCACGTTCCCAGCGGAGTGCTATCGGGACGCCATGCAGGAGCGCATCACGGGCTTGACCGTCGCGCTGACACTGGAGGACGGCACGCGCAATCATTACCCGATTTGGCTGATTCCGCAGGTTGACATCCGCATCACCCGCGAGGGCATCGAGAAGGACGGGCGGATGGTGGCGTTTGTGTCCGCAGAAGAGAAGGCGGACGGCGCGGCGATTGTTGTGCCGAGCGCGGAAGGGCAGCTTCCGGCGGAATACTGCACGGATTTCTGGTGCTACCCGATGTTCCGTTCAATCAGCGAGAGCATGGGCAAGCCTGTGCCGGTCGGGACGATGGGGCTGTCCATCGACACCGCGTCGCCGCTGCTGAAGCGGTTCGCGCAGGAGGATTACACCACCCCCGCGTGGTACGCTATCCTGCAAACAGCGCATGTGCAGCGCCTTCCGGCGGACATTTATCCCGCGGTGCAGATGATTGACAATACGGAACGCTGTGCGCGGCTGGGCATCCTCTATCAGCAGGAGGGCGTGTGGCACTTGACGGCGCGCTTGTGGGAAAAGCCGAATGACCCGGCGGTGCGCGCGCTGGCGTGGTCGTTGTGGGAGGCGCTGAAATGACGCTGATTTACCCCGCGACGGCGGATGCGTTCCGCTGCATTGCGGACGCTTGCCGCCACACCTGCTGCAAGGGCTGGGAAATCGACATTGACCCGGACACGCGGGCGAAGTATGCCGCCATGACGGGTGAAATCGGGCAGCGGCTGCGCGACGCGATTGCGGACACGCCGGACGGTGCTTCTTTCCGCCTGCGGGAGGATGAACGCTGCCCGATGCTGAACGACAGCGGCTTATGCGACATCATCACCGCTTGCGGCGAAGGGGCGCTGTGCCAAATCTGTGCTGACCATCCGCGCTACCGCAACGAGTTTTCGACATTCACCGAAGTTGGCTTCGGGCTCTGCTGTGAAGCGGCGGCGGATTTGACCCTGCACTGGCCACAGCCGATGACGTGGCATACGCAGGGTGGCGGCACACGCCCGCAGGGGTCGCCGGAGGAAGAAGCGCTGCTGCAGGCGCGGGCGGCACTCATCCGCATCATGCAGGACAGAACACGCGGCATTCCTGCCCGGCTGAATGCCTTGTGTGAAGCGGTAGGCACGGTAATGCCAACGCGTACGGCAGCGGAATGGGCGGACTTCCTGCGGACGCTGGAACGCCTTGACCCGGCATGGGACGCGGTGCTGGCGCGGCTGACGAATCTTCCGGACGATTTGCCGGATTTTTCCCCGCTGGCGGTGGAGCAGTTTACGGTGTACCTGCTGCATCGGCATGTGCCGGGGGCGCTGCTGGATGGCGATTTGCCGGGACGGGTGCTGTTTTGTGCGGTATCGGGGATGCTGTTCCTGCGCCTGTCGACGCTGCTGGGCGAAAACGAAGCGGCGCGGATGTACTCATCAGAAATCGAATACTCGGAGGAAAACCTCTGCTCGTTTCTGGATGAGCTGGATGCATAAGTTTTCATCAAGCAAAAACAGGCATCTGAAGCATGTGCTTTCGCTTCGGATGCCTGTTTATACTATTTCCAGATTCACCTGCGCCATCTGCTTGCGCCTTTTCCCTTCTGGCGTCCGCTCATTCCACTTAGCGTAGCGCTGCTACGCTGCGTTTCATTCACGTTAGCCAGAATGAAAAATTCGCGGCGCATCTTGGCGCATTTTCATCTGGAAATAGTATTACATGTCAGCTTGCGCTGTATTTGTGCAGCGCACGGGTGATATCACCGTGAATCAGCACGCTGAGCCGGTCAATAATCGCCGTTGGATCTTCCTTCATGCCCTCGCGAATCCAGTTCAGCATCAAGCCGACAAACGCGTATTTGTAGAAGTCGGCAATGAACGCCTTGTCACGGTCACTGACGGACAATCCGACGGCTTTTTCCTCAACCACGCCAATCAGCAGGTCGTACGTCAGCTGATAGAGATAGCGCTCCAAGTGCTCACGGCTGATAGAGTGGTAGACGTTCAGGACGAACGTTTTGTTTTCCAAGACAAGATGGAAGATGTTCAGGAAGCCTTGCTGCCATGTGCTGTACGTCTTGTTGCCGGCAAGCGCGACGCTCGCATCCTCTTGACACGTCCACTCTACCAAGTCGTAGATATCTGCAAAATGGTAGTAGAACGTCATCCGGCTGACACCGCAGTCCTCAGCAATATCGTTGATGGTGATTTTGCTCAGCGGCTTCGTTTGCAGGAGCTTTTTCAGGCTTTGCGCTAAGGCGCGTTTTGTGGTCTGCGACATGCTTCACCTCATTGATGCGGCGGGAGACGGCGGCGCTTTATTTCTTCGTCCAGTGCGCGCAAGGCGTCCCGCGAGTTAGGGAGTGCGGCAATTGCGGCGCGTATCTCGGTCAGCATGTAATCCGGTATGGCGCGGAGTGTTTCCGGCGCGTCGGCAATGTGTGCGGCAAGAAGCCGAAGCACCTCGGCATCATCCGGCGCATTGCCCATTTCATCTGCACCTTCGAATGAAGCATCGTTCAGATGGTCGTAAAGTTCGTCCAGCAGTTCATCCATCGGCGTCATGTCCGCCTGCACATTAACGGGAATACCCAATTGCTTGGCAATCGGCGTAATGAATGCCGTTGTGCGGTCATCCGCTGACCAAAACTCACGGGGAAGACCGTGCTGCTGGAGCAGGGGAAGGAAATCAGCGGAGAAGTGGGGAGCGTATTCGTCGATTTTGCGCGGCGGTGTGAGCGTCAGCATTTTGCCGCTGCCGGTATCGACAACACAGAGCAAATAAGGAAAATATGGCACTTGGGCTGGTTTGGCCTGAACAGGGGTGGGGGACATAAACACCGCCAGCGCCCACGGCGCACAGGGCTTCTTGCGCTTCTTCAGCCGCGCCAGCGCCAGTTCATCCTCAATTTTGCCCGCCGGGAGTGCCGGCGCGTCGGGCTTTTGCAGCGTGTAGGAATCCCAGCGATAGCCGTCGGGGGTCGCGGTCAGCAGGGGAATCGGGTGCGTGAATGGGTCGCCCTCAATCAGCCCCAAGGCAAGAGGCTCTTCTGTGCTGAGGCGACGCGATATTTCCAGCAGGGCATCCATTGCTTCCAATAGATGCTGCTGCTCGGTTTCGTCAGTCAGCGCCCACGGCATGCGCGATGGACGATAGCGATGGAAAACCGGAAAATTGTGCTGCCCGCGCAGGGAAATGCCGTGTGCTTTGGCGTAGGCGCGGACGGGCTTTGCCTCCTTCGCGAGGATTTCCTGCGCATTCTCGAAGGATACCTGAATGCAGTCCTGCCCGAGCATACATTCCTCCGCTCGATGGCGCGGCAGAACGCGCATGTCTGTGGTCATGAGTTTGTCAAGCGCGTACAGACCGTCCGTGAGGGAATAAAGCGCCAGCGCCAGATGTGTGCCGTTGCGCCCCATGACGGAGCAGCACGCAATTTCACCATCAGAAAAGCGAACTGCAAAAATATGCGTATCAAACAAATATTGCCATGGCTTTGCGGCACGGATGGCAAATGCGCGGTCAAACAGCACGTCTGTGTTCATCGTCGGGTGCCCTCCTACGTCATTTTCTTCAGTATACCATAAAAGCAGGGAACAGGCAAGAAGACGACGAAAAATGCAATGCTATTTTCAGATTAAGTAAGCGTCAAGATGCGCCGCAAATCCGGAAATCGTATAAAGAAACACAAAAAAATCCTCCGCTGTAAGAGCGAAGGATGATGCACCTCCGACGGGATTCGAACCCGTGTTTTCGCCTTGAGAGGGCGGCGTCCTAGGCCACTAGACAACGGAGGCAAACGCTGGGGAACTAGGATTTGAACCTAGACAATACGAGTCAGAGTCGTAGGTGCTGCCATTACACCATTCCCCATTGGCACTTCAACGATTGACTTGCGCCACTCGCTGACTGCGAAAATGATTATACCACGCTTTACCCCGCCTGTCAAGAGGGAAATTCACTTTTTTTCGCAATTTCCGCGTGCTTTTGCATGGAAACGCATTCGCACGGATACAATACGCGGAAACAGGCGCATGGAGGTGCAAAAAGCGGATGAAAACGATGGTGGGCGACGGCAATTTGGCAGCGGCACAGGTGGCATACGCGCTCAGCGAAACGGCAGCGGTTTACCCGATTACGCCGTCTACGCCGATGGCAGAGAACTGTGACGAGTGGGCGCACATGGGCAAACGCAACGTGTTCGGGCAGAAAATGCGGCTGACGGAGATGCAGAGCGAGGGCGGCGCGGCGGGCGCGCTGCACGGGATGCTCTCGGCGGGTGCGCTGGCGACGACCTTCACCGCGTCGCAGGGGCTGCTGCTGATGCTGCCGGATATGTGCAAAATTTCGGGCGAGCTGCTGCCAGGGGTGATGCACGTCGCGGCGCGGGCGCTGGCGTACCACGCGCTGTCCATTTTCGGCGACCACAGCGATGTGATGGCGGTGCGCAGTGCGGGCTGGGGGATGCTCTGCGCGGCATCGGTGCAGGAAGCGGCGGATCTGGCGGTCGTGGCGCATCTGAGCGCGATGGCGGGCAGTGTGCCGATGCTGCATTTCTTTGACGGTTTCCGCACGAGCCATGAAATCCAGCGGTTCGAGGCGCTTGACGAGGATGAATTACGCGGACTGCTGCCGCGGACGCAAGTCCAGCAGTTCCGGGCGCGCGCCATGAACCCGGAGCATCCGCATCAGCAGGGGACGAGCCAGAATCCGGACGTGTATTTTCAGGGGCGGGAAGCGGCGAACCCATACTACTTCGCCCTGCCGGAAATCGTGCAGGACACGATGAACCGCGTCGCGGCGCTGACGGGGCGTCCGATGCGGCTGTTCTCCTACACGGGCGTGCCGGACGCGAAGAAGGTGCTGGTGCTGATGGGGTCAGGCGCGGAGACGGCGGAGGAAACCGCGCGGGCGCTCATGCGGACGGGGGAGAAAGTCGGCGTGGTGCGGGTTCGGCTGTTCCGTCCGTTCTCAGCAGAAGCGCTGCTGACGGCTATCCCGGAGAGCGCGGAGAGAATCGCTGTGCTTGACCGCACGAAGGAGTCCGGCGCACTCGGTGAACCGTTGTATTTGGACGTGAGCGCGGCGCTGTTTGCTGCCGGACGGACGGCAAAGGTCTGCGGCGGACGGTATGGGCTGGGCAGCAAGGAGTTCACACCCGCAATGGTCAAGGCTGTGTTCGACACGCTGGAGACGATGGAAACCGGGCAGCACTTCACCGTCGGTATCGACGACGACGTGACGCACCTGTCCTTGCCGATAGACGCGCATTTTGCCTTGCCGGACGAGGGCGTTATCAGCTGCAAGTTCTTTGGGCTGGGCGCAGATGGCACGGTTGGAGCAAACAAGAGCACCATAAAAATGATGAGCGCGCAGACGGATCGGCAGGTGCAGGCGTATTTTGCGTATGACTCCAAGAAATCCGGCGGGTACACGGTTAGTCATTTGCGGATAGGGGCAGCGCCGATTCGCGCGCCGTACCTGATTGGGCAGGCGGACTTTCTCGCGTGCCATCAGCCGACGCTGATGAATCTGGACGTGGTGGCGCAGAGCGTCAAGCCGGACGGCACGGTGCTGCTGAATCTCCCGGACGGCATGGAGATTCCCGCGAAGCTGCGCCGGAGCATTGCGACGCGCCATGCGCTGCTGTACGCTATCGACGCGGACGCAATCGCGGAGCAGTGCGGCTTGGGCGGGCGCATCAACACGGTCATGCAGACGGCTTTCTTCCAATTAAATGCCTTTTTGCCGGAAGAGCAGCGGCAGCAGCTGCTGACCGAATCGGTTCAGGCAGCGTATGCGAAGAAGGGCGAGCAGGTCGTCGCGGCGAATCTGAATGCAATTGCGAAGACGGCGGATGCGCTGCGACGAGTGGACGTGCCGCCGGAATGGGCGGAACTGCCTGATACGCCGGAGGATGCGCCGCAATCAGCAGTCGAAGCCTTCATGCGCCCGATGCTGCGCCAGCCGATTTATCTCACGGCGGAAAGTGAAGCGACGCCCATCGTTCGCAAAACGCTGATGCAGCTGGTGGATGCTTACGAGGCGTACACGCCGCTGCGGAATTTGCGGTGCTATGCGCTGCTGATGGACGTATTCGCCACGCTGGGGGAATTGTATCTGCCCAATGTCGCCAACAGCGCGGAGATGAATGACATCCACCGGCGATTATCCGGCGAGGACGCTTTCAACCGTGCGCTGGATTACCTGAATAAAAACTACGCTGAAAACATCACGCTGGATGTGCTGGCGGACTACGCGGGGTTCAGCCGCTACACGCTCAGCCGCATGTTCAGCCGGCACACAGGCGCGACGTTCATCCAGTACCTGAATGCGCGGCGGGTGGATATGGCGGCGGAGATGCTCAGCCAGAGCGACCTGCCCGTGACGCAGGTTGCGCTGCGCGTTGGCTTTGGGTCGATTGCGACATTCAACCGCGTGTTCCGGACGCAGAAAGGGTGTACGCCAAGCCAGTATCGAAATGTGTATCTGGAGCTGAAAAAATAGCAGACATCAAATCACGATTTCATAATATAGGTAGGAGGAAAATATCATGATTGCGCAGACGCCCCCGATGGGATGGAACAGCTGGGACTGCTACGGCGCGGCGGTGGACGAGCCGACCGTGCGGCAAAACGCGGCGTACATGGCGGAGCACTTGCAGGTGTTCGGCTGGGAGTACGTCGTTGTGGATATTCAGTGGTATCAGCCGACCGCGACGAGCCACGCCTACGAGCCGTTTGCGGAACTGACGATGGATGAATACGGGCGCTTGCAGCCCGCGCCGGGGCGATTCCCGTCATCGGCAGGCGGAAAAGGATTCAAACCACTGGCGGATTATGTGCATTCGCTGGGGCTGAAATTCGGCATCCACATCATGCGCGGGATGCCGCGGATGGCGGCGCATCGGCACTTGCCGATTCTTGGGTGCGGGAAGGGCTGCCACGAGGTCGCGAATCCGAACAGCATCTGCACGTGGAATCCCGATATGTACGGCTTGCGGTGCGATATGCCCGAAGCGCGCGCGTACTATGACAGCATCTTTCGCATGTACGCCGAATGGGGCGTGGATTTCGTCAAGTGCGACGACATTGCGCGCGAATATCCGCACTGCAAGCGGGAAATCGAGGTCATTTCCGCTGCCTGCCGCGCCTGCGGGCGGGACATTGTACTGTCTTTGTCGCCCGGCCCTGCGCCGCTGGAACAGGCGGAGCATTTGAAGAAATACGCGAACATGTGGCGCATCACGGACGACTTCTGGGACGAGTGGCGGCTGCTCAAAGGGATGTTTGAGCGGGCGGAGAAATGGTGCGTCCATGCCGCGCCGGGGCATTGGCCGGATGCGGATATGCTGCCCGTCGGCGCACTGCGGCAGTGCTATGACCCGAACGGCTGGACGAACTTCACACAGGCGGAGCAGCGGACGATGATGACGCTGTGGTGCATGATGCGTTCGCCGCTGATGATGGGCGGCGAGCTGACGAAAAATGACGACTTCACGCTGAAGCTGCTGACGAACCGGGATGTGCTGGCGATTGAAAAGACGAGCGCGTGCGCCCATCCGCTGTGGACGACGGAGGACG
>ERZ773181.1751-NODE-1751-length-16161-cov-4.325717_pt1 | contig 16161 bp, 17 predicted proteins | sample MGYA00581001_ERZ773181 | MGnify/ENA primary metagenome ERZ773181 (study PRJEB29015, sample SAMEA2737780) | human gut metagenome | biome: human gut; feature: human-associated habitat; material: faeces | place: China | collected 2012 ... | reverse complement strand
GCACCGCAAAAAGGCCCGCTGTCCAGGTGCGTTGGGAGTTTTCAGATACACCCTAGGCAAATACCTAATTGATAACGTCAAAAACAGCATTGGTTTCCTTTCTCTGTGCCTTTGCAAACCGATAGGAATCTGCGGGATACGAGCCGACTGTTATAAGCAAGGCGACAGTTTCACATTCCGGAATATCCAATATTTTTCGTATTTTTTTGTCGTTGTCCGGCTCGGAACCCCAAATAATCGGACAGGTAGCCAGTCCATAATAATGCAATGCATACAACAAATTCATTGCAAATAGGCCACAGTCAACGTGAACTGTATTTCGTTCATACTCAGAAGTATATGACCCCAAAGCACCAGTAACAGCAAGGATTGCCTGCGGGCGCCCGAAGCCTTTCATGCCACCGTGAAACGCCATAATCGTATCGATTTTTTCGGTATTCACACAGGCGTAAATATGTGTTGGCTGTCTGTTGCAGGCGCTTGGCGCTGTCTGAGCCAAAGATACTGCTTTTTTTATCGTTTCAATCTGTATGGGCAATGAACCATAATATCGAAGGCTATGACGACTCATAGCAAAATCCGAGAACGTGAGGTTAGAGAAATCGCATAAAGAATCAGAAGAAACGCCAGCGCAGCCATTAGCCTGTACGTCTCTAAAGCGCGGAGGAATAAATTCTAAATCGAATTCCGGACAGCAGGCTTTTTGAAAGGCAATATAAGCATGAACTGTTCCGAAAACAAGTGCATCAATTTCCTTGGCATTTTTGCAGTTTTGGAGTTTGCAATAGTTATCATATCCTTGCAAAAGCGCCTCAATTTTTTCACGTCCAAATCCCGGACGAGCAGCAGGAAGAGACAGTGCTTTTTCAATCGAGTGGATCAACAATCGAATTTCTGTTTCAATTTGTACTTCGTCTGAATTTCGGCCCATACTGGAATAGCGGAAATACCTTCTCATGTCGTACTGAAATAAGAAATTTAAATATCTGCTCTTCCCGTATTTTGTATGACTTCTCAAATAGTTTTTTAGTTTGCTTAGCACATCAACACCCCCTTCAGCAGTTCCATAGAGCGGGATCGGGCCGCTTTTAATTTCTCTTCAAAATCATCAGAGGGAAATTCAGAATTCATTATAGTGTCAAATCTCTCCTGTGAAGTCGTTGCGCCGATCAACTTTTCACCAACTCCAAACCTGCGAACAACGTCTGCGACTTTGTTTCGCACAGGATAAATGCAGCATTTTTTGTGATTCAGCATCGTGATAATTGCGCCATGAAAAGTCGATGTAAATACACATTCCGCATTCTCAACCAGATAACTGAATTCAAACGCACTGCATGAAACAGTCCGATCACACCAATAATGCCAGAAGAATGCTGATATGACAGATAGCCCGCGTGCTTTCGCATAGGCCTTTATTCGCTGCTGAAGAAGATCGTCAACTCCATAGCTGTAGACCAGTAAGTACTTTTGTTTAGGCAACTGGCATGGCATAGAAAATACTTCTTTGGACACCAAAAGCGTTGGATCACAAACAATCTCCGATGGACGCCCTGTGAAGCTTTGGACCAGCATTTGCGTATAAGCGTCCCTTGTAAAAATCAGCTTAAAGCTTTTGAGGCCCATAGCAATATCACTGTTTTTCAAGAGTGCCGCTTCGCTCATTTCACCCATACTGGCGGCATATGCCACTTTGGGAATTCGGGGGACGTTTGCTCCGAAGAAAAAGGAATCTTTAAAATATGGATTATCCATATTCCAAATCTCATCGCTTCCGTAAATCAGCAAGTCGATACCTGATGAATCCAAAGCCTCTTGAGGCAGTAATTGAAGCTTATTCAGCGCGATTTTGTAATTTATGCACCTTTTTAAGCGCAGCAAGAAAGATCGTTTCGGATTTATATGCAGCGCACAGCTTGCGATCGTTTTCCAACAGGATTCTTTTTCTATAAAAACTACCTCATGGCCCAATTGCTCCAATACAGTCTTCATTGAAAACGCCTGAAGAAAGGATCCTATGTTTGTCACGGCATCATAAACGGTAATTATTCCAATTTTCATGTGTGATTCATTCTGTAGTCAGCTGCCTGCAAGCTGTCTGTTCATTGTATAGGCAAATACTTTATCAATGATATCCCTATCGACATCTACACTAAACTTTCTTGCAAACAATTTTTCAGAACTTATGAGCATATCCCAGTCATCAGAATCAAAAATATGGGGATTGTTCCCGTTCAGGCTGCGGCTCCAGTCAACGAGTCGAAGATCATCGTTGCATATTTCTAGTCCACGCTCTGAAAGAAAGGTTTGCTTGTAAACTTCATCTGCACAGAGACTGAGTCTGGTTAATTTGAGAATTTCTCGTTCCTTCTGAAGCAATATTTCAACTGCATTCTGCGTAAGACTGCACCAATTGTTTCCTTTTTTTACAACAATATCTTTGCTCTTCAATCTGTCCGTTTTCAATATATTTTGGCACAAGTCGATATACGCTGATATTTTGGACGCAAATGTTTTCGGGCGAGGCAGAAAATGATATCTTGCCACTCTCATGACATCATAGGGATTCAGCGTCTGCTTGAAATAAAGATATTCGCAATGCTTCTCCTCGAAGAAATGGTGAATTTCAGCTTGTGTCTTTAGTGGAAGATCTACGCCAGAAATCAAATGATAATACTGATATGGGCCGTTGCGGCAAGCTTCTTTATACAAAAGTAATTCTGTAATAACCTGGCTCTGCGTCCCCCAACGGACATTTATGCGTTTTTTGGGATATATAACAATTGCCTTTTTACACAAGCCTTTATAGTATGCGAAATCAAATTTTGACACTTTTTGTCAATATGAATATAGATATCGTTTCTTGGGTCATCTAAAAGAATAAGCAGCTTTTCAAGAATATAAAAGTTATTGTGCGCCATAATTAAATAGGCGTGCCGTTCAGATGGCATAAAGCATAAGCCTCCTCTCCTGAGCTGATTCATAGAAGCTCTATATAAGGCAGCTGGATATCGCCCCAATCGTATGGCTTCCACATGATAGCTTTGCTGCTTTCCCCTTGAACCTTTGTTAGCGTTAAGCCAGCAACGTGGTCGAGATCAGTTTTCTGTCCAAATTCATTTCTGCAAAACGGGGCGAAAACCAGTCTGTACGATCCTTCAACAAGCTGCGAAAGATTCAAGGATATGTCGCAGGTTTCGGTTGCACCTTTGCTGCCGGAATAGAAGTCAAACACCATAGCAGATGCGATACGTGTCATGTCAAGTCTGCAAATTTCAATCCTGAGACACATATTTTCAATGTTTTTTAAATTGTTCCATGACAATCGGATTTTTACCGGCTCGTCATCAACGTATGATGTGGTTTTTTTATCCAAAAAATCGGCTTCCAATAGCCGAACATCGTCCCGAAGCAACCAATTTGGACGCGGCTCGGCAGATAAATCCATAGAAATTCGCCCTGAGATATCGCTGCACCGCAAGTACAGATTAATCGCCTCCTCCACATTGCCGTCGTAGATCACCTTTCCGTGATCAAGGACGATGCAGCGTGTGCAGAGCTGGCGGATCGTATTCATGTTGTGGCTGACGTAAAGGACTGTGCGGCCCTCGTGGTTGGCGGCGTCGCCCATTTTGCCGAGACATTTTTGCTGGAACTTCATGTCGCCGACGGCCAGCACCTCGTCCATCACCATGATCTCGCTGTCAAGATGCGCTGCCACGGCAAAGGCCAGCTTGACGTACATACCGCTGGAATAGCGCTTGACCGGGGTGTCGATGAACTTCTCCATTTCCGCAAATTCCATGATCTGATCGAACTTCCGGTCGATTTCCGCCTTCGTCATGCCGAGGATCGCGCCGTTCAGATAGACGTTTTCACGTCCGGTCAGCTCCGGATGAAAGCCTGTTCCGACCTCGAGCATCGAGGCGATCCGGCCGTTATAGCAGATCGTTCCGCTGGTCGGCGCGGTGACGCGGGAAAGCAGCTTGAGAAGCGTGGACTTCCCGGCGCCGTTGTGCCCGATAATGCCGAGGGCTTCGCCCTTCCTGACTTCAAAGGAAATGTCATCCAGCGCAAGGAAGCGGTCGTTCCCGCTGTGCGCGGCAGTTCCAATTTTTCCGTTCGGATCTTCCTTTCCGCGCAGGCGTGCCCAGACGGACTGAAGATCGCCCTTCAGCGTCCCGCCGCCGATCGTTCCCAGACGATATTCCTTTGATATATGCTCTACTTTAATGATTGTTTCACCCATAGAGATCACACCGTATCCATAAAAGTCTTTTCTACTCTGCTGAACAGGATCAGGCCGAGAAACAGCAGCAGCGCGGTCACGCACCAGCCAATGGCGTAATAGGCCCATTCGATTGCCCCGATACCCAGATAGCCATAGCGAAACACGTTTACGATCGGCGTGACAGGATTCAGCATATACAGCGTATGCCATTTCCCGCCGGGCGCAAATGGCGTGAGCTTGAACATATCATATGCGACGGGCGTTGCGTACATCCAGAGCTGCAGGCCGAAGCCGACCAGCATGGCAAGATCCCTGTACTTTGTAGTCAGCGCCGAGATGATAATGCCGCAGCCAAGCGAGAGCATGGCAAGCTGCAAAATCAGCAGCGGCGTCATAAGGACGAGCGCGTTGGGCGCAAGCTGCCCATGGACGTGATACCAGATCACGAAAATCAGAAAAAACGCAAACTGTACAGCCAGCATGATCAGGCCCGATAATACGGTTGAAACCGGCATAACAAGACGCGGAAAATAGACCTTTCCCATCACATTGCTGTTTGAGACAAAGGTATTCGCCGTCTGCGACAGGCAGTTGGAAAAATACGTCCACAGGACCGTTGCCGACAGGTAAAACACAAAGGACGGGACCCCATCGGCAGCAAGCCCGGCAATGTTGCCGAACACCAATGTAAAAACGACGGTTGTTAGAAGCGGCTGAATAATTGCCCATGCCGGGCCAAGAATCGTCTGCTTGTACTGGGAAACAAACGTCCGCCGCACGAGCAGCACCACGAGATCGCGGTAACGCCAGAGCTCACCCAGATGCAGATCAAACAGCTTGTTTTTCGGGGTGATGACGGTCTGAAACTTTTCCATGGGGTTCTCCCTTTGCTTATGATTTTCCGCAAAACCGGCGGACGCAGTAGTAAAGCTCCGGTGCGTATCCTGTCAGGCGCGTCAGGCGGTAAAGCAGCCGATACTGGCCGGAAAGCCGCAGCTTCGGCTCTCTTGCGAGTGCGCGCAGCTTTGCCCGCAGCCGTTTGGCCATGTCAGCCGCTCCGAAACGGCGCGCCTGACAGTATAGCTGCGCCGCCGTGCAGAACTGCCTGCTGCGCGTTTCCTGAACAAATTCCCCGCAGCCCAATTTACGCAGGACATCCGCACGCGCATCCATGATATCCAGCGCGTCAAGCTTGTGCGGGTTAAATTGATCGTGGATGATGCTCCCGCTGCGCATGACGTAGCCGTACAGGACAAGCCCGGTATAGATCACACGGTGACATTGTGGAAGCAGCCGCGTGATCAATTCTTCATCCTCATGCGCGATCCCTTCCCGGAAGCGCATTTTTTCAAACAGTGACGCGCGGTAAAGCTTCGTACAGGCCGAGGCTGCAACGCCGCCGCGCTGATACAGGTACCGGAACATTTCATATAAGTCCGTACAGACCCGGGGCTCTACTGCCTGTGCGGGGTCTGCCTGCCAGCTGCCGTCCGTCTCGGCGTATTGGAACTGAATAAAATCAAAATCGGCATTTGCGGAAGCAATTTCCAGCAGGCTCTGTATCGCGCTTGGCGCGAGATAATCGTCTCCATCCAGAAACAGAAGATACGGTCGCGTCGCGGCGTCCAGACCGGCATTCCGTGCCGACGACAGGCCGCCGTTTTTCTTGTGTATGACCTGTACCCGTGCGTCCTGCTTCGCATACTGGTCGCAGAGCGCTGCGCTTCCGTCTGTGGAGCCATCGTCAACAAGAATGACCTCAAAATCCGGAGCCGTCTGCGCAAAAAGGCTGTTCATGCACTGCGGCAGATAGCGTTCAATATTGTAAACGGGAACGATGATCGAAACCATAACTCAGCTCCTGCCAAGCAGCTTCCGCGCAAAGGTCTTCAGTTTTCTCTGCCTGAGCGCCTTTTCGGTGATCAGGCTGCATTCTGCGCACAGCCGCTTCTGCTCCTGCCGGCTCAGCTTTGCGGCAAGGCGCAGCAATATGCTTTTGAAATCAGAACAGAGGAAGTCGCTGCGATAATAGCTGCATACATCGTTTGCAGCCGCAGCCTTTTCAAAGCAGCGCCCCAATGCGGCAGTCTGCGCGTAGTCTGCCTCAATGGTTCCGATGCAGTACGCCGCATATGCGCTGAATTCTTCCGGCTCTGCCGTAACGCCGAGCTGCGCCAGCTGCCGCCGCTTCAGGTTCTGCATCTGCTCTTTGAATTTCGGCGATGGATTCTGCGTCACCTGCCCGCTGTGAATTCGGTACCGAAGCAGAATCTCCGGAAGCACCGCGATCTTGCCCTTTTCAGCGACGCGGCACCACAGCTCGTAATCCTCCATCCCATTGAATGCAGGATCGTAGCCGCCAAGCTCCAAAATAGCGGCTCGGCGCATCATTACGGACGGATGCGCGATCCCGCAGGAAAAGAACAGGTCCTCCTTCAGCTTTTCCGGGCCGGCAGCCGGGAACCGGGCTCCGGTCACGCTTCCTTCGCAGAACAGCTCAATCGCTGTTCCGCATACCGTCACGTCCGGATGCGCATCCAGATAGGCCGCCTGCTTTGCAAAGCGTTCCGGCAGTGAAATATCGTCTGCATCCATGCGGGCGATGTACGCCCCGCAGGCGAGCTCGAGTCCCCGGTTGAGCGTTGCGGCAACGCCCATGTTTTGCGCGTTCGGGCAAAAGCGGATCCTGTTATCCGTGTATCCGGCAATGATCGCAGCTGTGCTGTCTGTTGAACCGTCGTCGATGATAATTAATTCAAAGTCAGACCATGTCTGCCTCAGGATGCTGTCAATTGCTTCTCGTATGTACCGTTCCGCATTGTATGCTGGCATAATGACACTGATTTTTGACATATTATATTCCTTCGTTAAACCATTTTACATAGTCGAACGCATCGTACCATTTTCGACCCGTGTGTCCGTTCACAAACTCGCTGCATATGCCGACGCAGGGTTCCTGTTCAAACCCGGATATATGGAACGCGGACTGAAGTTCAGGATATGGAACGTGCGTGAATACCACCTTGTTCGCATAGGGCAGCGCGTCAAATGCCCGCAGATCTTCATAGGTGCAGCCGTCCCGATCTGTCATCATGATAAAGAGCCTGTCCCACAGAATTCTCTTGCAGCGCCGCTTCCATGCAGCCTCCGCTTCTGCCTCGGAAGCATAATGTTCAAACCAGATGTTCAGATCGCCGAGCTTTGCAGCAGGGTACGGCACGTCTTTTTCCGCTTGAAACACAAGCGGAAGACCCAGATATTCCCGAGGCGCTCTGAGAAGCGCGATAAAATCATGCGGGCTGATCCAGAGGTCTACAAACGGGGAGTTGAACGCAAGCCCAAGGTCATGGCAGATGCACGCACCGTTGCAATTGCTGGAAAACACAGAGAATTCATATTTTTTGAGCGCTTTCTGATTTCTTCTGTCGATCTGCATACGAAGCAGATTGTTTAAATACGTGGCCATGTGCCGTTATCTCCCGTGCTTTAAATTTGCCGCCCGTGCATAGAGTCCCAGCATCGCGGCATTTTGCCGCATGATCCAGTCGGCGCGGATATCCGATATTCCGGTGCGTGTGATCGCAGCGCGAAGCGCACGGTTCTGGCAAAGCTGCCTGACGGCGGCTGTGCGTTCTGCTCTGCTCATAGGGGAGGTTTTGTAATAATAATTGCAGACCGCCGAAAACGCGCCGCCGATAAGCTGACGCAGATAGGCTGTCTGAAGCGCGTCGTTGTCGCCCCATGCGGCGCTGATGGCGCCTTTGATCGCTTCCGCAGCGTTCAGACAGGCTTCAAAATAATCCGGATGAAAGCGATGAACGGTACTTCTGGTGTTGACAAAGCGCCAGTAGTATGCCGTCTTCTCATAAGCCATGTGGCCGGCATAGCCGATGCTCAGAAGGTTGAATGTGCGGTCCTCCGAAAACTTGATTCCACGCGGGAATTCGATGGCGTGCCGGCGAAGCAGCTCCGCATGGTACAGGCAGCGACAGACAGAGCCCGCCAGTTCCAGAAGCAGCTCCGGAGACATATCCCCGCTGTTTAAAACGCAGCTGCTTTTGAGCTGTTTGATCGTGTCCGGTTCAGACCGGCCGTCCGCGTACACGGTCCTTGCGTCGCACATCACGAGCGGGCAGTCCGTTTCTCCTGCAATAGTAAGCAGGCGCTGGAACATTTCAGGCGCGATCCAGTCATCGGAATCTACAAAGCCGATGTATTTTCCGGCCGCCGCAGCAAGCCCCGCGTTGCGGGCCGCGCTGATGCCTGCGTTTTCCTGATGAATGACGCGGATGCGGCTGTCCCTGGCCGCATAGCTGTCGCAAATGGAGCCGCTGCGGTCTGTTGACCCATCGTCTACCAGAAGAAGCTCCCAGCTCTGCAGCGTCTGTCCCACGATGGAATCGAGGCAGCGGGGGAGATACACCTCTTCATTGTAGACCGGAATAAGAATGGACACATCTGGCGTCATCATGTCTGGTTCTCCTTCAGATATCGGATCCTTCCCAGCAATAAGCCGAGCGGAAGATAGATCAGCAAATTGGGCTTCAGCGAAAACATCCCCAATTCAAACGCCTGCTGCGCATTCATCAGCAAAAACGCCGTCACGCAGCCTGTTACGATCGGATCGGACAGGTACGGAGTCGCCCGTTTCAGCGGCAGATACAGGCAATTGAGCCAGAAGCCATAGCCTAAAATGCCGAAGCTGGTCAGACAGGCAACGGCGGTATTGTGCCAGTTGTTCGTGCTGATGTTGCCGGAGCCCAGCAGCGGCTGACGGAGGAGACTGCGGAAGCCATTCAGCCATAGCTGGTCCCGCCCGTTAAAAATAGGCTTATCGAAGGTTTTCAGACTCCATACCTCCATATCGTAGACAGCGCCGCAAAGGGAGATCACGACTGTGACAAGTGCCACAAAAAGGGGGATCAGCAGAAGGAAGATCACCCAGCCGCGCGACCGCAGCGCCCATGGGTACGGCTTCATGATCAGCGCCAGCAGCATGGTGACCGCCAGCACGACCATGCAGGATCTGGATTCCGTTTTGGATATCAGCCAGAGCACAAGCCCGCCTGCCAGAAGGATCAGAAACTTTGACCAGCCGGACCGCAGGTTATAGAAAGCGGCCATAAACAGGACATAGCTGAAAAGACCGATCATGGCGATGCTGTTTTCATTCCAGCCGGACAGCTGCGTCCCAAAGTCATAGATCACGAGGATCGCCATTCCCAACGCCAACACCGCAAGGCCGGATAACCGCATGGCGCGCTCCTGAACCTTGATCTGGCTGAAGATATAAATCAGCAAAAAGCAGCACAGATACTGGAGCCCGCCAAGGCCCGTTCCGTGAAGGATCCCCGACATGGCGAAAATGCATACCGTTCCGCCAAAGGCAATAAAGACGTCCTTCGGCACCGTCCGCTGACGGCGGCGCAGAAGAAGGATCACCGTGAGGCCAATCAGTGCGGCAGTGGTGATTCTGTCTGTATGATACGCGTTTCCAAGCCCGGTTCCGTTAAACAGGGAAGAGAGCCACACCAGCACGACTCCGGCGGTGAAAATGACTGAATTCATAGTATCTCCCGCGATTGGGGATCAGATCCCCCTGCATAATTTGTAATACGCCCGAAACAGCAGACCGATCGGATAACAGGCCGCTGCCAGCAGTCTGTGCGTTCCGCGATATGCCGTGCGCTTCTTGCGCGCCAGCATACCAAAGCATTGGTACTTTCCGGCCATGAGCAGCCGCTCTGGAACGCTGTTGACCAAATCAATGCGCTGCATAAAGTAAAGACAATATCCCGCCGGATTGCGCTTCATCAGCTCGGTCGCTCTGGATGACAGTCCGTCCGGCTGATATTCGCAAACGGTGATGGTTTTTGGCAGCAGGCGAAGCCTGCACAGCTTGTCCAGCCGATCATACACGACGCTCTCCGTAACAAATGCTTCGCCCGGAAAGACAGGGAACGGCGCTTTTCGGGCAATCTGCAGGGGATACAGAAAGGTGTACTCCCCGCGGCAATGAAGCTCCGAATAAAGCCCGAAAAAGGTCGTTTCTTTTATTTCAGGCGGAAACTCCGTGCTCAGGCTTTTTCCGTCTGCCGCAGACTTATATGCGCATATGCCGCATTCAGAAGACGCAGCTTTCCGCAGCGCTTCCATTGCATCCGGCACGAGAAGGTCGTCCGAATCCACGCAGAGGAAATACGTGCCCGTGGCCTGCTGCAAGGCGAGATTATACGCCGTGTGTTTCCCGCCGTTTTCCTTTTTGATATAGCGGACCGGAAACCGGGCAGACGAAAAGCTGCCTGCCGCAGCCTCCGTGCCGTCCGTGGAACCGTCGTCAACAATGAGCCATTCAAAGTCGAATACAGTCTGTGCGCAAAGGCTGCGGTAAAGCCGCTGCAGCGTATCTTTTCGATTGTATGTAGGTGTAAATACTGTAATTGTCGGCATAGCTCCCGCTCATTTCCGCTTCAGCCAATCAAGGCAGTTCTTCCCGAACAGTCTCCGGCAGGCTCTTGTAATTTTACAACGAAACCGCATTCCCTTCGGCAGCCATGATTTATTGAACCAATGGATTGCTGCCGTATTGTCCGTTTTGCGCAGAATACCCGTCTCGTTTTCAAACGGGCAGAAAAAGTCTGCTGGATAGAACGTAAAATCTTCAATGGTTTGCAGCTTGCCATCCAATTTCAGTCCATGCGAAAGCATAATATTAGTTATGGATACACAGTTAGTCGTAGTGTCTTGGGAACCATTTTCTTTCAGGAAATGCCTCCCGGTATAATACTCTAAAAGCTCTTTTATAACCGGAAGTCCCTTTTCGGATGCCATAATTCCGGTTGGCACATAGTGTGTGGACTCAAACCCGGAAAACGCCCTACAGGACAAGAACTCGTCCAGCGGTCGTACGACCTCAACATCCGTATCCATGTAAATGCCACCGCACATATACATAGCGTACAGGCGGACATAATCTGTAACGAAAGCATACTTTTTACTTGTATATGCTTCTTCAACATATGGGCAACAATGGATATCAAAGTTGTCCTCATTCCACTCGCGGATCTCAAACTCTGGGCAGAATTTCCGCCAGCTGGCAATGCAACGCTTCGCCAGCTCCGGCTTCTCGCCGCGGCCAAACCAGCAGTAATGGATGATCTTTGGGATCATGGGCGTTTCTCCAATCTTCTCTTGTGCAGCGCCTGATAGACCGGCCCCGGCAGCAGCCCTATCGCAAGGGGGCGCAGCGCGTAAAGATATGCGTTCAGCGGCAGATGCAGCAGCCGTGCCGCTTTTATGCGGACGCGAAATTCATTGATGCGATATTTGAATTTCCGGCGGGCAAATGCATTGCGGTCGTCCCGCATGGCATAGAGCGGCTCCGGGATATTCTGGCCGCGGAAGCCGGAGGCGTACAGTTTGATCCAGAGGTCGTAGTCCTCCACGCGCAGATAGCGCGGGTCGTCCGTATAGCCGTTTACCGCCTGATATGCCTCCCTCCTGACCATGCACGGCGCGTGGCAGAAGGGCGTTCCCGCGATAAAATCTCTGTTTTCCGGAAACAAAACAGGGTGGCTCTGTCCCCATGCACCGTTCTCGTCAAAATAAGTCATTGCCGTGCTGACAATGGCGATATCAGGGAACGCGTCGAGAATGGCCGCTTCCTTTTCGAATCTGGTCGGCATGGACACATCGTCGCCGTCCTGCCGCGCGATATAGGCTCCATCCGCGATAGAAAGGCAGCGGTTCAGCGTGTAATTCAGGCCCATGTTCTGCTCGTTTTTCAGAAGCGTGATTCTCTCGGGATATGTACGCCGATACCGCTCCGCGACCTCATACGTCGCGTCGCGTGACCCGTCGTCGCACATGACGAGGTTCCAGTCCGTAAAGGTCTGCGCAAGCAGGGAATCGATCGCTTCAGGCAGTGTATCCGCGCAGTTATAAATACCCATAATGACGCTGACGTTTGCCATAGCTTACTCCTCACCCAGCAGGCGCTTGCGATCCTGCAAAATCGCCTGAAACAGCCTTTGCTGCTCAAATTTTTCCGCTGCAAGCTTATGAGCGGCCAAGCCGAAGCGCTGCCGCGTTTCCGGCGAACCGGCAAGCGCCTCCATGGCGGATACGAGAGAAACCACGTCCGCTTTTTTTACGACCAGGCCCGTTTCATCGGGGATCATCGCATCCGTTGGGCCGGGAATATCCATCACGATCACAGGCACGCCCATTGCCTCCGCCTCCACCACGACCATACCGAAGCCCTCGCGATAGCTGGGCAGGATATACGCATCCATCGCTGCCAGATACTTTTCTACCGTGCTGGTTCTTCCGCAGAATATCGTATGCGCCTGTTCCTGCGCCCACTGATACAGGGACATATCAACGGCAGCAGAAAGCTCCGGATTGCCAACGATCAAAAGGTATGCGCCGCTGTTTTTTTGCAGGAATGCTTTGAACGCCGCCAGCAGCTCGTTGATGCCCTTGTCGCGCGTAATACGGCCGACAAAGCCAAAAACAACCGCATCGTCCGGGATCGCATATTTTTCCCGGATCTCAGCGCGCCAGACCGGCTTCTGCGAATTGTCAAATTTGTTCAGATTGACGCCGCTGGCACTGCCGTTCCAAATCACAGAGCCTTTATTTTCCGGGTACAGTCCCTCGGCATGGCTGAACTTCAGATTCCCGAAGCTGTCCGGCTCGATCCATGTTGAAATCGTACAGACCAGCTTTTCAATCCGCTTAAAAATGACGCGTTTAATCCCGTGGAAGCCCACGTAGGCCATTCCCCACTGACAATAAAGCCGCACAGGGACTCCGGCAAGCTTTGCCGCCAGCGCAGCATACAAGGACGCATTCGGCGTGGAATACTGCACCATGTCGAACCGTTCCCTGCGGAAAACCTTCACCATCTTCAGCATTGCGCCGATCCCGCCAAGGCTGACCCCGCGCTTCATGGGAATGGGGATATAATGCATATACGGCGGCAATGAGGCGGCAAACGCATCGTCATTGTCGCAGATGAAGGTAATATCATAACCAGCCTCCCTGTGAAGGAACTCGGCAGTCCCTACAACAAAGGAACGAAGTGTGCCGGAGATTGTTGTGATAAAGCAGATTTTTTTCATGGTTGCAACAGTTTCAGCTCGTTGTATTTCATCATAACAACATCGTTTTCATATGCTCCGATGGCGGGCTTGTTCCTTTCCCCATTCAGGTTGTTTACAATCATTTGGGGCGTTTTTACACCGCATTCATAGGCGTGCGGATAGCCGCCGCCGAAACGCGGATTGATCTCGGAGATGTAGTACGCATCGCCGATTTTAAAAATGTCCATGTCGATCTGCGCACGATAGCCGCTTTCTTCTGCAAACCGGGAAATCAACTCGAACAGCTTTTCGTCCTTGAAGGATACGGCTTTGTCGGTCTCGCCCGCACGCATTACCAGCTTGTTCTTTGTAAAGATAGCCGCGGTTTGCCCGGAAAGCATATCGATGTAGACATCAGCGCCAATCTCCTGCCCATTCAGGAACTCCTGAACGATCATGTCTGGCTGATGCTTGAAGAGAAACGCTGCTGTCTCCAAATCATCCGCTTTGGAAATATGCAGGCTGGCGCTGCCAAAGCGGGGCTTCACAAAAACCGGGAAAGCCACTTCTGCATTCGCAAACGCCTGTTCAAAGTCCTCAAACCGCACATAGGTTTTCGCACAGCGATAGCCGTGGGCCGTCAGCCAGTTATACATGGCCCATTTGTCCAGCGCCATCTCGCACAGCGCATAGGAAGAACCGATCACTATCGTCCCGGTCGCTTCAAAAGCGTCTTTGTGCCGTGCCAAAAGTGACAGTTCCGGGTCGATCAGGGACAGAACGCCGTCAATGTGTTCGTTTTTACAAATTGCCAATATCTCATCGATATAGCCGGGCGCGGTCATTCGAGGAACGATATAAAACGCGTCTGCATCATAAAGCGCCGGGGCATATCGGCTGCAATCTGTCGCAATGACTTTTCCGACAGGTCCAACCGCTTCTTTAAAATACTGAACGACCTTATTCCTTGTGCCGCAGCTCAAAATTAGAATATTCATTATGACTCACTCCGCTTTTCCGCCAACACAGCTTCTAATTCTCGCAAGATTTCCTTCGCCGCTTTGGGTATTGACTTGAACACCCGTCCGATTAAGTACCTTGCCAATCGTACGCAAAAAGATGCTCACATCTGTGGCAAAGCTGATATGCTGAACATATGCCAAGTCAAATGAGAATTTTTCTTCCCATGTCAATGTGTTTCTTCCGTTCACTTGGGCTAAGCCTGTGAGTCCCGGCCGTACATCGTGCCTGCGGCGTTCCTCTTCCGTGTAGTAGGGCAAATATTCAACCAGCAGCGGTCTCGGCCCCACAATGCTCATCTTGCCGCGGAAGATGTCAAACAGCTCCGGCAGTTCATCTATGCTTGTGGCTCGAAGCCAACGGCCAAATTTGCCCAGGCGCTCCTGATCCGGCAGCAGCTCGCCAGTTTCATCCCGCGCATCGCTCATGCTGCGGAATTTGTGGAGCTTGAAGATCTGCTCGTCCTTTCCCGGACGCTCCTGACAGAAGATCACGGGGCTGCCCAGCTTCACGCGCACCAAAATCGCCGTCACGAGAAGCACGTGGGACAGGATGATCAGCGCCATTCCGGAGAGAAAAAAATCAAGAAAGCGCTTACCGTATTTCTCGTAAAATCCCGCTCTGTGCCGCATCAGAAGCGCCCCCGGATGGCCGCGCAGACGCGGTCCACGTCGTCCATGGTCATCTTCGTGTCGCTCGGCAGGCACACGCCGCGGGCAAACAGGTCATTGCACACCGGTTCCTCTGCGACGCTGACGAAGGGACAGTCCGCAAAGACAGGCTGCAAATTCATCGGCTTCCAGAGGTGGCGGCCCTCGATATTTGCCTCGTTCAGCCTTGCCAAAAGTTCAGCGGGCGTTACGCTGCAGTCCTTGTCCAGCAGCGCGACGGACAGCCAGCGGTTCGGCTCGGCGCAGTCCAGCTTCGGCTGCATGACGAGCGGCAGGCCCTTCAGCCTTTCGGCGTAGCGGGCGAAAATCGCCTGCTTCTGCCGCACACGCAGGGGCAGAACCTTCATCTGGCCGCGGCCAATTCCTGCGGAAATGTTGCTCATGCGGTAGTTGTATCCAATTTCCTCATGCTGGTACCACGGCGCGTTCTCGCGCGCCTGCGTCGCCAGCTTCAGGGCGTGCCTGGCATCCGCCTCCGTCCGGCACAGCAGCATACCGCCGCCGGAAGTGGTAATGATCTTGTTGCCGTTGAACGACAGGCCGCCGAATTCGCCGAACGTGCCGCACTTTTGGCCGTTGTATGTAGAACCCAGCGCCTCGGCGGCGTCCTCGATCAGGGGAACGCCGTGCTCACGGCAGATGGCAGTGATCTCGTCCAGCTTGGCGGGGTTGCCGTACAGATGCACCGCAACGACCGCTTTGGGCGTGCCATGCAGCTCGAACGCGCGGCGAAGCGCGGCGGGATCCATGTTCCACGTCTCACGCTCAGAGTCGATGAACACCGGCTTCGCGCCGCAGTAGGCGACGGGGTTGGCCGATGCGGAGAAGGTCAGGCTCTGGCAGAACACTGTATCGCCGGGCTTTACGCCCGCGAGGATCATCGCCAGATGCAGCGCCGCCGTCCCGGCGGACAGCGCGACGGGATAGCCCTTCCCCATGTATGCGCCCATGATTTTTTCGAATTCGTTCACGTTCTCGCCCAGCGGCGCGATCCAGTTTTTCCGGAACGCGTCGTGGATATATTCCAGTTCATAGCCCTCGTCCGACATATGCGGACTGGCCAGCAAAAGCCGTTTATCCATGCCCTCTCCTATCCTTTTCTCCACTGCATCCCAATGCCGAACGCACGAACAGCGCGCGCTTTTCTCATCAA
>ERZ773181.1747-NODE-1747-length-16173-cov-3.110001_pt1 | contig 16173 bp, 17 predicted proteins | sample MGYA00581001_ERZ773181 | MGnify/ENA primary metagenome ERZ773181 (study PRJEB29015, sample SAMEA2737780) | human gut metagenome | biome: human gut; feature: human-associated habitat; material: faeces | place: China | collected 2012 ... | reverse complement strand
CGTTTTCCATCGCCATATTTAAACAGTTCCCTGCCATATCTATAACGGTATCTAATAGATTTTCAGAGGTAAGTTTTTTCAAAGCAACAGAAGGCGACGGAACAGAATCGTTCATCTTGTTAATCTCACATAAAATAACAGAAATTGAATAAAGATGGTGATATGGAGCATAAGCTTTCATTGCTAAAAGCGTTTCATTTAACCCCATTGGGTTATCTTTATTCCACTTTTCATAAAGTTTGTTAAACATCACATTTAAAGCTTGAACATTTTCCGGAGAGTATTCTCTGTGAAACAGTTGGTCAAAATACTTGTCGAATATTTTTGTTTCACTATATGAGATTGTAGGTCTTTGTGAATGCCAAGCAATAAGTTGTTTTCCTAAATCGGTCAAATTAACAATATGAGAAGTATTATACTTGACCGAATCCACTTTTTCGCCACGTTTAGTAACAAAGTATCCGTCAGTATAGAATTGTTCGTAAGCTTTTTTCAACGCAAGAACCGATTTATCATTACTACGAAGGTCTCTTGCTTTAACAGCATTTTGGCTGTTAGTCGAGGTGCTGATATTATCCGCTCTATCCGAATCGCTAATTTCATAAAATCTAAACATTACATAAGCGTCATCTGCTTTTTTCGCCGATTCACTGCAGCTGAACATTGTGTTAAGCGACTGACAACCGTTTACTACATTCAGCTCTTTAACCGATAATATATTATCGTGAATTGTCATTTGTGAACAGATTGCCGTTATACCGTTATGTAAGAAGAAAAAGTCACTCGCGTTCTTTTTTATGGTTTGAGCAATGCCTTTATTTACTTTATTGCTTGTACCTAACGATTGACGAACATTTTTACGAAACAAGCTTCCGTCTTTAATTCCCGGAATTTTAATACATTCTTTAAGTGGTAAAGCAACTATAACAGCTTTTGTATCTCCGATAGTAAGTTCCATATATTTTCCGTCTTCAAGCACAAATTCGTGATTAATATATGGTCTGTTTTTATTTAATGCTTCATTATATTTGAATTTTAGAGTATCATTATCAATTACATTGAGATTAGCTTGCAACACTTCACTCTCAGCAAGTTCTCTTTGAAAAGCAGAGAGGTCTGCTTTTGCCGACTCTGTAAGTTCTGATGTAGTAATAAGCTCAAAACAAATTTCGTAATCATCTTCAATAGCATTTGCCATTTCATTAATTTTAACTTGAAGTTTTTGATTTGCTCCATCCTGCAGATGAATTAAATCCTTTACTTGAATCCAAGAAGAAAGTACTTCTCGTAAAGGTGCAGAATCTACAGAATCACCACTATAAAACTTGCCCTGAATTATGTAAATAGTTGACGATTGATTATCGATATATACAGCATCAATTTGCTTATCGCCTGCACCATCGGTAATGCAATCTTTTGTTTCGTATGTATCAAGGTTATGTATGTTGCGAAGATACCAAGCAACAAATCTCTGTCCGTCATTTGGATAATTTTGTTGGTAGTATTCTTGGGATATTTCTGACAGGATTTTATTATACATCGTGATTACCTCCAAAATTATATCATCTTAAAACGCCTTAAAGCATTCATAATAGCTTCTTCTTTATCTTTCGTACATTGTGGCTGTTTAGTTTTTTCGGATTTCGGATTATTGTAATTCTTTCGCTCAATAATTCCACACTTGGTTTTTACTTGCGCTACGTTGAGTGAGGAAACCTTTAAACCATATCTTTCAAACACATAATCTTTGATTTCTTCATAGGTTGCTTTTGATTCCGACGAAGTTAAATCCAATTAGTCCATATCAACGGTAATGTCGATATATGTGTCGGGAGTTTTTCTAACCAACTGAACAACCGTCTCAACGTGAGGGGTTCTCGGAAACAAATCAACAGGAATGACTTTGCAAATTTTATATTTTTCTGTGCAAAGCTTTTTTAAATCTTTTGCAAGAGTCGCAGGATTACAAGATATGTAAAGTATCTTTTCGGGAAAAACTTCAATCAAATCTTGCAAAACACTCTCTGAGCAACCTTTTCGAGGAGGATCCAATATTACTGCGTCAATTTTTAAATTTGAAAAACTTCTAAATACTTCCTTTGAATCCGAACAAATAAACTTAGCATTTTCAACATTATTTAACAAAGCATTTTCGCGAGCATCCATTACTGCTTTTTCGACTATTTCCGCTCCGATTATTTTAGCAGCATCATTTGACATAGTAAGTCCGATAGTCCCTATTCCGCAATATAAATCCAAAAGTGTTTCGTTGCTTTTAAGATTTAAAACTTGTCTGCCTAAAGTATAAAGTTTTTCCGTTTGGTCATGGTTTACTTGATAAAAAGATTCCGGAGAAATTTTAAATTTCATTCCGCAAAGAGTATCAGTTATACTACTTTCTCCCCAAATATTTTGAAATTTTTTTCCTAAAATGACATTCGTGCGTTCAGGATTATAATTTACAATTATGCTTTTAATGTTTTCAAATTTTTTTATAAGTAAACTTACAAGCTCTTTAGAAAACGGCAAAACTTTTTTATTTACAACTATACATACCATTATTTCTTCGCAATTTTGCGAACAGCGAAGATATATGTGCCTCACAACGCCTTTTCCGCTCTTTTCGTTATAGGAAAGTATTTTATATTTTTTCATAAACGATTTTATTTCTGAAATTATCTTATCAAAAACTTTCGGATGAAGTTTACAACTTTCACATGATATAATATTGTGACTATGTAAACCGTAAAACCCGGAAATTATATTTCCTTCTTTATCGTTACCAACAGGAACTTGCACTTTATTTCTGTATCCAATATTTTTTAAAGCACCGCAAATATTTTGAATCTGTATGTTTTTAAAACCTCCGATACGTTCCAAGCAATCCTTAACGTGCTTTTGCTTAATTTTAAGTTCAGCTTCATAAGAAATATGTCTAAACGCACATCCTCCGCATTTACTGTAAACAGAACAGTCAATCGTAATTCTGTCAGGTGAATAATTAATAATTTCTTGCAGTTTTCCTATAAGATAATTGCTCTTTATCTTTATAATTTTAGCTAAAACTTTATCCCCAACCGCACATTTGGGGACAAATACTGCTATATTATTCCATCTTCCGATTCCAATTCCCTCAATAGTAACATCCTCTATGGCAATTTCTATAACATCATTCTTTTTTATCTCTAATTTCATCACAGCATATTCCTTTTATCAAACTTTAAAGCGTATAGTACCACAAATAAAAAAATTTTTAAACCATTGCACTTTTATATATTCCTAATTTAAACTAAAGTATATAAAGTTTAATACTTTTGTAGTTTGAAGATATCCTTATAAATAAAACGCTCATTTAAAAAAATCTTTTCAATTAACATTTCGCAAAAATTCGGTGTGAAAAATTACTTCCTTACCAAGATTTTGAGCAAACGCCATCTCCTTCTTTACCTGCGAACCAATATATCCTTGAATATTAACCACATAAACAGCGTCTGATAATTCTATTTTTTTAAAATGTGCCGAATTTAAAGCAATTATTTCATCTTCGCTCAAATTTAATTTCCCTTCGTTATACACACATTGTAACACATTCATATCATATTTCGTCTCTAAAATAAAAGCGATTTCTTTCATTTCTTTTTCAAATTTCATGCTCCCGCAGACTGTAACAGTTTTCAATTTTTTACCTCCACAAAGTGTGACTTGTACTTCTTTTTACTTTAAAAAATGGGAAACGTCAATCGAAATTACCTATTCATTCTATTAACAGAGAATATCATTTTACTTTGTATTAAATTGTAAATGTTTTTATCGGGAAAATCAATCTCAGTAAACTTTTGTTAAACCGTTATTCATAGCCAAACTTCAACATCATTGTGCTTAAGCAATATGGAGTTTTGGCTTTTTATAGTTTAAAAGTATACATATAAATAAAAAGCCCTTTTGAGAAAGAATTTCTCCTCTCTCAAAAGGTAAATTTAACAAAATTTAATAGTATATGACTTTCACAACTGTTTAAATATATCTTATTTTTTGCTTATATCATAAGTATTACTGCTTACACTAAGTTCATATGCAGTTTTATTACCATTTTCATCTACGACTATTAAATTGGTTTTTCCTCCTCTTATAAACGATGCATTTACTACATAACCCTCAAAATTTTTATCATATTCTATGTTAACTTTACCCATCGAATCATTTTCTAAATATGCACTGCATTTTTCATTCAAAGACACACCATTATTCAAAAAAATCGTAGTATTATACACAATTTTGTTCGTAAATGATATTACAGACGCAACAAGAATAATTATAGTACTGATTATAACTCCTGTAATTTTAATTTTTTTATTATTGAATATACACAACGGGTATAACAATAATGTAGCCAAACAAAACAGTGTACTCAGCAAGTGAAAAGGAAAATTAAATATAGTTTCTCTCATGTAATAAGCAAGCTGAATACCTAACAGCAATAATACAGGTGTTAATATTAACAGTCCCCACCATTTATCTTTTTTCATAAAATACCCGATAAATCCCATTGGTATGGTAAGAAGCGACAATATAAGCAAATGTTGGTAGTTTTGAAATAGACCGAAGCCCCTACCGTCAAAAGGAACCTGAATAAGATATACAAGCGGTTGACTTATTAAAAAGAATACAAAACATTTTAATGCTGAATCAATCGCGGATTTACTGTTCATAATAATTATTATTCCAAATAAAATCCACACTTCAAATATTGCAGTTATATCTCTGAATGAAGTATTACGTGTTGCAGGTATTATTGCCATAATTGCAGTGTATACACCTGCGATAACTGAAAAAATAATTAACCTTAACCAAGTTAAATTAAGTTCGCCAAATAATTTTTTTATTTTACTCATAACTATAAACCTCCCCAAATTATAATTTACATTTATTTTAGAAGATGAGCAATCCCAATTGGAATTGCTCACTTATTCTATTGATTATAAAATTTTTTCTTGTACCAATATCTTCATCAAATGATGTAAGTCTGATATAAATCTACACTTTTTACTAAACAGAGTATATCATATTTATCTCGCAAAACAATACACCTTAGTAAAGCTTTGCTCCCGCAGGAATACGGTTGTCCACCATGAGAAGATTTAGCTTTTCTTCGCTTTCTTCTTTATGAACGGCAGAAATAAGCATGCCGCATGAATCAATACCCATCATTGCTCTCGGAGGAAGGTTTGTTATTGCTATTAAAGTTTTTCCGATGAGCTCTTCGGGTTCATAGTAGGCGTGTATTCCGCTTAAAATTACACGCTCATTTTCAGTTCCGTCGTCTAAAGTGAATTTTAAAAGTTTCTTTGATTTTTTCACAGCTTCGCAATTTTTTACTTTTACGGCACGGAAATCACATTTGCTGAAAGTTTCAAAATCTACATAATCTTTAAAAAGCGGTTCGATTTCAACTTTGGAAAAATCAATTGCACCGCTAAGTTCACCTACACCGTTCAAAGAACTGCTTCCTCCCAGAGGCTTCATTGTCGGGAAAATAATAACATCACGAATGGAAGCACTGTCGGTAAGGAGCATTGCCAAACGATCTATTCCCATTCCGAGTCCTCCTGTGGGAGGCATACCGTATTCGAGAGCAGTTATGAAATCTTCATCTATCATATTCGCTTCGTCGTCTCCGGCGTCGCGAAGTTTCATCTGGTGCTCAAAACGTTTTCTTTGGTCGATGGGGTCATTTAACTCGGAATAAGCATTGGCAATCTCTCTTTTTGCTATGAAAAGCTCAAAACGTTCGACCAAATGAGATTCATCTTTTTTACGCTTGGTAAGAGGAGAAACTTCCACGGGATAATCACACACAAACGTCGGCTGAACAAGATTTTCTTCAACTTTTTCTTCAAAAGCTTTATTTAAAATATCGCCCCATACATCTGTATCTTTTATTTCTATTCCTAATTTTTTTGCATACTCTTTGGCTTTTTCATCGTTACCGACAAACTCAGAAAAATCCACTTCGGTATACTTTTTCACTGCTTCAATCATTGTTATTCGTTCAAAAGGTTTGGAAAAATCTATTTTTTCGCCCTGATAATCAACAACTGTATCTCCGCAGCAGGCAACAGCCGCATTTCTAATAATATTTTCAGCTATTTCCATCATTTTTTTGTAATCTGCATAAGCTTCGTAAAGTTCTATAGTGGTAAACTCGGGATTGTGGCGTGTTGACATTCCTTCATTTCTAAAAAGGCGTCCGAGTTCATAAACTCTGTCCATTCCTCCGACTATAAGTCTTTTTAAATAAAGCTCAGGAGCAATTCTTAAAAATAGGTCTATATCGAGAGTGTTGTGATGAGTAATAAACGGCTTTGCGGCAGCTCCTCCGGGAATTACGTTCAAAATCGGAGTTTCAACTTCCACATATCCGTTATTATCAAGATATTTTCTGATTTCTTTTATTATTTTGCTTCTCTTAACAAACGTATCTTTTATTTCAGGGGAAGAAATTAAATCCAAATATCTTTGACGGTATCTTGTGTCGGTGTCTCTAAGTCCGTGAAATTTTTCGGGAAGCGGCAAAAATGATTTTGAAAGAAGTTTAATTTCTTTTGTATGTACAGAAATCTCGCCTCTTCTGGTTTTAAATACAAAACCGCTCAACCCCACTATATCGCCTATATCCCAGGAAGAAGACATTTGTTTATATGCATTTTCTCCCACATCATCAACTTTTACATAAATTTGAATTCTTCCGCTGGAATCCAAAATATCCATAAAAGACGCTTTCCCCATATTTCTCCAGCTTACTATTCTGCCGGCAATGGAAACGTCTTTTCCTTCCAGAGTTTCAAAATTTTCTTTTATGTCACGAGAAAAATCTGTTTGATTAAATTCGGTTTCTTCAAACGGATTGTTGCCTTCGTTTTTAAGGGTTTCAAATTTTTCGCGTCTTATTTTCATCATCTCGTTTACATCGCAGTCTTCCTGCGGTACCGAACCGTTTAATTCTTTTTCATTTTCCATATTTTTAATTTCCTTTATTTGTAAATTTCGAGTATTTCGTATTCGCAAATTCCGCCCGGAGTTTCAACTTTTATTTTATTTCCTTCTCTGTGACCGAGAAGTGCCGCACCGACAGGAGATTCATCCGAAATTCTTCCTTCACGAGGGTCAGCTTCGCTTGAACCGACTATTCTGTAATCTACAACTTCATCGAAAGTAATATCTTTTACTTTGACTTTTGAACCTACGTGAACATAATCGGTACTGAGCTCATGCTCGTCAATAACTTTAACATTTTTGAGCATTGCTTCTATCTCGAGTATACGAGATTCCATTATTGCTTGTTCGTTTTTGGCTTCGTCGTATTCACTGTTTTCCGAAAGGTCACCGAAAGAAAGTGCAACTTTTATCTTTTCGGCTATTTCTTTTCTTCGAACACTTTTTAAATTTTCAAGTTCGTTTTCTAAATTTTTTAATCCTTCTTCGGTTAATATAACTTGCTTTTCCAATTATTACCACTCCATTTTTATATCTGAAGATATACCATATGCTTTCCCTCCCACTTTTTGCAGGAGGGAAGCTTTAGAATCTGTCTTTATCATATAATTATAAGGAATTACTTCACCGAATGTCAAGGATAACGATAAAAATAAAACGTTTTAATAATTGTAAATTTTAATAAAGCAGAACTGTTATTCATAATTTTTTAATTCACTGACATATAATTTCATATCAATTAAAAAAACGAATACCAAAAATTGCTCCGAAACATTATTGTTTCTTACTTGTTATTCCTTACTTTTTTCATCTGTTCCTACCGAACACATTCCGCTAGGAGCAGAGCCTCCGTAAAAATTCGGAACTTTTCCGATTATAACCGTTTCGGCTGCCAATACAGTAGTGTCTACCTCTGTAACGCAAGAGCATCCCGGCATTACGACGCTTATTTTTGAATGAACCAAAATATATATTCTGTGAAGAGTTTGATTGATTCCTGCGTTCAAAAAATCACTTTTGATATCTGTGTTTACGCTTCCTGAAGCAGAAATTTTCATGGGAACGGGCGGACCTTTTCCGTTAAGAAGTTCCCAGCCTGTAAGTGTTCCGAATGCAATGGATGTTTTTTTCTCTTTTAATTCGTAAAAATTTTTTTGAATAAGCAGACTTATGCGAGATTTAAGATTATTTATTTTTTCCATATTCGCAGAAACTGCTATAATTTCATCTTCTTTATTTTTACTTAAAACAACTATATCCGAATAGTATTCTCCGTTATTTTTCATGTCCTGAATCACCGCGTCGTTAACAACGTCCGTTATAAACATTCTTGCTTTGCTTGCGGACACGCTCTTTATCATCGGGCGGAATTGAAAATCAAAAAATATAAACAAAACAATTACAAATACAAAAAAAGCAATTATTTTAAATCTTAATCTCTTCAGTGCAACTTTGTTCAAACCTCCATCAGCTCCGAAAAAATTCTTGTAAATTAATACAGTATATCCGAACTATTATAAATTTGTGATTTTCGGGAATGCTTATTTATGAAGCAGACAAAAAGATTTGTTTCAAAAAATTAAAGGAGAGGATAAAAATGTGCGGAGAGTCTCATGAAAAAAGTCACGACTGTGTTTGCAGTAAATTTTGCGGAATCGTAAAACTTGTAATGGCAGGAATAGTTATAGGAAGTGCCGCGGGAATGGTACTCATGTATTTTTATGACCGCGACAAATGGCTTCAATGCAAAGCTCGCAAAATGGTAAAAGACGTTCAAAATACCGTTCAAAACACTGCTCAAAACATTCAGTCGGGAATCAAATCCACGATAGGGTTGGGAGAAAAAGACGACTAATTTTCTTTTTTAAATCCCAAAAAATTTTACAAATCGCAAACGATAAAATTCTTAATTTTAAGATTTTTATCGTTTTATTTTTTTATTTGCCTTTAACTATGCAAAAATAAGTCGTTTTTTGACGAAGTATATAACCAATAATTTTATAGGAGGTAAATAATGGCAAAATCAAAAATCCGAAAAAACCTTACCAAAAAAGAAATGGCCTTTTGCAGACATTACGTAGAAACAGGCAACGCCAAAGAAGCGGCAAAAATTGCAGGATACAAAAATAATCCGCAAAAAAAGGCTCTGTCATTTTTATCCAAAGATCAAATACTTTGTACTATAGAAAAATTATTTAAAGAAAAAAAGAAAAATCTTGCGTATAAATCTCTGATTGGATACGAACGTCTGGCTTTCGGAAATATTTCGGACTGCATAAAACTTTTATTTTCGGAAAATCTCAGACCAAGCGAATTTTCCAAGATGAATCTTTTTAACATATCTTCGATTAAAAAAACCAAAGACGGAGGCATGGAAATTAAATTATTTGACAGGCTTCAAGCTCTTCAAAAAATAGAGGAAACATCCGAAATTCAAAAAGAAGATAACGAACCGTTTTATTATGCTCTGGAAAAAAGTATCAAAAATTTGGAATTATCCAAAAAAACTCAAGCGGAGAAATAGATGACAATAAAAAACTTTTCCGAAAAACAAACCATCGCTCTTACGTGGTGGGTTTACGGTTCGGAATACGAAAAATTTGATGCTATCATTTGCGACGGTTCGATAAGAAGCGGGAAAACACTTTGCATGTCCGTTTCGTTTGTGTTGTGGGCTTTTTATAAATTCAACGGCTCGGCTTTTGCTTTTTGCGGAAAAACAATACGGTCTTTAAGAAGGAATCTCATAACTCCGATAATTCCGATTATTCAGGGAATGGGTTTTAAGTGCCGCCAAAAAATTTCCGAAAATCTTATAGAGATATCTTTTAATGGTAGAACTAATCTTTTCTATTTATTCGGAGGCAGAGACGAATCTTCGGCTGCACTTATACAGGGAATGACGCTATCGGGAGTATTGTTCGATGAAGTCGCCCTTATGCCCCGCTCTTTTGTAGACCAAGCTCTTGCAAGGTGTTCGGTTGCGGGCTCGAAATTTTGGTTTAATTGCAACCCCGAGTACCCCGGTCATTGGTTTTACAAAGAATGGATATTAAAGGCAAAAATGAGAAACGCTTTTTACCTTCATTTTACAATGGACGACAACCCTTCTCTTTCCGAAACAATGAAAGCAAGATACAAACGATTGTATACGGGGAATTTTTATCAGCGGTTCATAGAAGGAAAGTGGGTAGCTGCAGAAGGACTTATATATCCCTATATGAGCAGCGATTCGGCTTTTTGCGATGTGCCCCGAGATAATTTTTCAAGATATGCTTTGTCGTGCGACTACGGCATAGTGAATCCTACTTCTTGCGGCCTTTGGGGGGAGCTTGACGGCACTTGGTATCGAATAGATGAATATTATTACGACTCCAGAAAAGAAGGTGAAACCAGAACGGACGAAGAGCATTACCGAGAAATTTGCTCCATGATAGGAGATAAATTTATCGATTCCATGGCAGTCGACCCATCGGCCGCAAGCTTTATAACACTTATAAGACGATGCGGAAAACTAAAAGTTATTCCTGCAAAAAACAACGTCACAGACGGAATAAAAGATGTTTCCGCAGCTCTTAAGAAAGGAGAAATAAAAATATGTAAAAACTGTATAAATTCCGTAAGAGAATTTTCTCTTTACCGCTGGAATGATAACGGAAACAAAGACACACCCATCAAAGAAAACGACCACGCAATGGATGATATACGATATTTTGTAAGCACCATAATGAGTGCGGGCGACGACACGTTTTTTGCCTTTGCAGCCCGCAGATAACAAAGGAGTGTAAAAGTGGAATTTTTTAAAAAGAAAAAACCGATTCCTGCCGCCGTTCAAACAGCTCCGGCACCATGCAGAAACAATCACCCGTTTACAGTACTGGAAAAATATATGGGTCTTTCCAATCCCGAAATTAAGCTTTACAAAACTTTAAGAGAAGCCGTACCGATTATTGACGCGGCTATTTCAAAAATTTTAAGGCTCACGGGCGAATTTAAAATCAAGTGCGAAGATGAGCAAATCGAAAAACAAATCAATGATTTTATAGCAAACGTTCAGGTTAATTCATGCAGTAAAAATGCAAACGGATTTATTATTTCGCATCTCAACCAGCTTCTTACATACGGAACCGCCGTGGGAGAAATAGTAATAGATTCAAGCGGAGAAAACATTGTCGCACTTTACAATTCTTCTTTGCTTGACATTGAACTCAAATCCGGAGCAAATCCTCTTAAACTGGAAATCTTTCGTAAAAATGAGGACGGTTCTTACAAATCGGTAAATTATCCCGAATTAATACTTATCTCAACTCTTAACCCCGACCCGGGTTATGTTTACGGAAATTCAGTAATGAAAGGTCTTCCTTTTGTAAGCAACATACTTTTAAAAATTTACCACAGCATAGGCATCAACTGGGAACGACTCGGAAATATTCGGTTCGCAGTTACGTACAAGCCTTCGGGAGATGCAGGAGAACGTGCTTATTCTCGTGAAAGAGCAACTCAAATTGCTTCGGAATGGAGCAAAGCCATGCAAAATTCAATGACTCCCAGCGACTTCATTACTATAGGCGACGTAAACATAAAAGTAATCGGGGCCGACAACCCAATTATGGACAGCCAAGTCCCCGTAAGGCAAATGCTCGAACAGATAGTCAGCAAACTTTCAATTCCTCCGTTTTTGCTCGGTCTTAACTGGTCAACTACAGAAACCATGTCAACTCAACAAGCAGAAATCCTCAGCAGTGAACTTGAATCTTATCGCAGACTTTTAAATCCCGTTATTAAAAAAATATGTGATACATTTCTTATGCTTCAGGGAATACAGACGGAATACAAAATCGTTTGGAACACAATCGACCTTAAAGACCAACTTCAAATAGCAAACACAAGACTTACCAATGCAAGAGCTCTTGAAATTGAAAAACGCATTGAAAAAAATACTCAAAATGAAGGTGAAAAATAATGAAAGACGGTTATGTAATAAAAAACAAGTCTGAATCAAAAATAACCGACAATGAACTTGCTCTCATAAACAAATTTACACGAAGAAATTTCTCTAAAGAAGAAATCTATACTTTTACCGTCGTACTTTGCGACAACGATATCGACAGAGAAAATGAAAGATTTTCAAATGAAGCTTTGGAAAAACTTGCCGAACTTTTCGTCGGAAAAACAGGAATAATCGACCACAATGCTTCAAGCGAAAATCAAACCGCAAGAATTTACACATGCAAAACGGAATTTGTTGAAAAAAAACTTAACAAATTAAAAGAACCGTACAAACGACTTGTAGCCAAAGCATATATGCCCAAATCCAATAAAAATAAAGATATTATTCTTGAAATAGATTCGGGAATAAAAAAAGAAGTAAGCGTTGGATGTATGGTCTCGAAAAAAACTTGCTCCGTTTGCGGAAAGGATATTGTAAATGAATCGTGTTCTCACGTAAAGGGACGCAGGTACAAAAAAGACGGCGTTTCAAAAATCTGCCATGTAATTCTCGATAATCCGACAGATGCGTATGAATGGTCATTTGTGGCAGTGCCTGCACAGCGAGAAGCAGGAGTAATAAAAGCGTTTATCCCAACACAGAACGGAGGTGATACAAAAGTGGAAGACATTATCAAAAGTTTAAATTCCGGAGAATCAATAACTTTAAGCAAAGAACAGTCACGCAAATTATTCGATTTGATAGACTCTCTTAGCAAAAAAGCCGAGATCGGAAATTTTTACAGAGAAGAATTGAAAAATGAAGTAGTAAAACTTTCCGCAATGGTTCAGCCCGAAGTAAGCTTAAAACTTATGAAAAGTGTAGCTGAAAAGCTGGATATTGAAGAACTTAAATCTTTCAAAGACAGTTTCAAGTCAAAGCTTTCGCATTTAATTCCATCAAAGCCACAGCTAAGCACAGAAAACACAGACTCAATCAAAAATCTAAACACTCAATTTAAAATATAAAACGGAGGAATGTAAAATGGCATTTTGTGATTCAATAAAACTCGAAAAAGGTATGTATTCTGTAAGCGGTAAAGGATTTACTCAAGTTCTTGAAGAATTGGATCCTTCAGAAAATTATAAAGGAACTCCAATGGAAAATTTGGACGCATATCAACGTCAGTTAAAACGTTTTGGCATAAAAGTCAACGGACCCGGATGCGATAAAGTTGAAAAATTCTTTAGTGCTCCCGACTCTGCGGTTTTGTTTCCTGAATTTATTTCAAGAGCTATCAAAAAAGGTTTGGAAGCTTGCGACATCTTGCCTTCAATAACAGCAGCTCACACTTTTATAGACGGAATTGACTACAGAACAATTTCTTCAGCAACCGAAACATACAATGAAAGCACAATGGGTGGCGAAGGAAAACTTATAAGAGCTGTAAACGTAACCACAAACGATTCGCTTATCAAATTACAAAAATACGGCAGATTATTCTCTTCTACATATGAAGCTTTGAGATTCCAGAATCTTGATGTTGTTGCAATAATTTTTAAACAAATCGGTATGGACATTGCCTACGAACAACTCGGAAATGCAGTTTCAACTTTACTTCCGGGAACTTCTGAAACCGATGCTGTCGAAAATGCATCTACTTTAGGCACGCTTACATATGCTGATCTTCTTAAACTTTGGGCAAAATTGTCTCCATATCAACCAAACGTAATGATAGCAAACGCAGATACAGTAAAAGACATACTAAGCCTTTCAAACATGCAGGACGCACAAGCAGGACTTGCTTTCCACGGCACAGGCCATTTGGTAACTCCTTTGGGAGCAAAACTTGTAGTAAGCGATAAAGTCGAAGCTCAAAAAATCCTTGGAATAGACAAAAACTTTGCTCTGCAGATGATTCAATCGGGAGGAGTAACCGTAGAATACGACAAAGTAATAGAAAAACAACTCGAAAAAGCAAGCGTAAGCATGACGGTAGGATTCTCCAAGATATTCAAAGGTGCCGTAAAAGTTCTTAACTACAAGAGCACATCACAACCGGGCGGCTAATTAAATATTAAACCTACATTTTCCCCGGTATATGAGTATCGGGGAAAATAAAACGTTAAGAAAGGAGAATCTTTTTGGATTTACATGAAATTATTAAAAAGTTTTCCATAATTACGGGACTGTCTGACGAAGAGGTTTCGCCGTGGACTTCGCTTTGTGAAGACGCGTGCTTGGAGATAAGAAAAAACCTCCGGGAAGACGCCGATGAAGAAAGCAACTCAAGGAGATTAAACGCAGCAGCCGCAGCTTTAGCTTTTTACAGATACGTGCTTTACTGCTCTTCGGGAGGCGGAGTTGAATCTTTTACCACAGGAGAAATAAGAGTTAAAACTGATGCTCAAACGAGCGTTAAAATAGCTTATACCGCGTGGATTGACGCAAAACGTTCCATTGCGGACATTTTGAAAGATGAAGATTTTATGTTTGAAAGGATAATTTAAAATGAAATCACGAGTTGAAACTCTCATTTCAAAATTTGGTCAAAATGTTGAAATTGCTCTGTCTAAAGAAAAGAATTCGATTAAAGCAAAAGCTTTCATTCAGCCTTTAAGATCCAACATGCAAAGCGAGCTTTACGAAGATTACAGAGATTCTGGCAAAACCGAACAACATCTTTATATAGGTTCACCAAATATAAATCTTTCGGATACTCCATCTGCAACTCTCACCTTCGGAGGCAAAAATTATGTAATAAAAAAAGCTGAAAAAGTTAATGTTTTAGGTGAAAATCTCTATGAAAGAGCTGTAATCGAAGAAGTCAAAAGCTAAAAATTCAAAAAATACAATACCAAGACTGCTTTTTTAAAGTCTTGATATTGTTTTTATTTGCTCACAGAAAAATAAGAAAGGGACATCATAAATGCATATAAATGAAAAAAATAACACGATTAAAAAAATATCTTTATCAGAACCTATAATCGTATCCGGAAATTATTACGGAATAAAATTATTATCCGCATATGATTTTATGCTCTGCACAAAAATGTTCGACAAACTTATGAATTATATGACATGTCAGGGCTTTGAAAAATCAATAAGTTCAAAAATAAGTCAACAGGCATGTGTAATTTCAATGTGCCTTTATGATGAAAAAAATCAAAAAGTATTTAAAGACGGGTTGGAAACGATGAAAAATCTTACTTCTGAAGAAATTAAGTTTATCCATGATGAATATATTAAATTATTCAAAAAAACAAACAAACGAAACAAAATCACACAATATATTTTAGATAAAGTAAAGAAAAACGAATATCAAAATACAATAAAAAAACATGTATTCAAAGAAAAATAAATTATTTAAAATTACTTGACTTTATTTTGAATTGCGTTTAAAATATCTAAGTAACTTGTGAGCATAGAGAGTGGGTTAATCCCGCTCTCTTGTCCGTATTGGAGGCATGAGATGATTAAACCCATAAAAGTAACAGGAATATCCGAAAAAATTTATTCCATCGCAAAACCAATTGCCGAAAGCATAGGTCTTGATATTTGGGATATAAAATTTGTAAAGGAAGGACCAAACAGATACTTAAGAATTTTTATAGACAATGATTCAGGCATAACTTTGGATGATTGTGAAAAAATGAGTCACGCTATAAACGACCCGCTCGACGAATTAGACCCTATCCCCTATTCTTATATTTTGGAAGTGTGTTCACCCGGAATCGAACGCGAACTTATTAAAGATGAACATTTTAAAAAATTTATAGGACATGAAATAAAAATAAAGCTTATAAGACCAAATGAAAAACACGAAAAAGAAATAATAGGAAAACTTACTGACTTTGACAAAAACATAGTTAAAGTAGAAATTTCACCCGAAGAGTATTTATCAGTAGAAAGAAAAAATATATCACATGTAAATTTAAATTATTAAGGAGAAATAAGCATGAGCACAGAAATATTTGAAGCACTCAGAACACTTGAAAAAGAACGCGGAATATCAATGGATTTTATGCTCGAAAAAATTAACAAAGCAATCGTAACAGCTTGTAAAAACGGATACGACGGCAACGAAGACGTTATAGTCAGGATGGATGAATCCCACGATATATTTCAGGTTGAACTTCTCAAAACGGTAGTTGACGAAGTGTATTTGCCCGGAAAAGAAATTTCCCTGGAAGATGCAAGAAAAATAAACAAAAACGTTAATATCGGAGAACAGGTAAAAATTATACTTG
>ERZ773181.1746-NODE-1746-length-16176-cov-3.624837_pt1 | contig 16176 bp, 10 predicted proteins | sample MGYA00581001_ERZ773181 | MGnify/ENA primary metagenome ERZ773181 (study PRJEB29015, sample SAMEA2737780) | human gut metagenome | biome: human gut; feature: human-associated habitat; material: faeces | place: China | collected 2012 ... | reverse complement strand
AAAAGATGGAAAAATATCCGTTCCCTTCCGTATCCTATGAAGTGGCTGCGCAGATCCAGGAGAAGACCGGCAGAGAAGTACGTGTCACCGTACCCGGCCATATGCAGAGAGGCGGAAGCCCCTGCCCTTATGACAGAGTATTCGCCAGCCGTCTGGGCTCCGAGGCAGGCAAGCTGATCCTGGATAATCAGTATGGATTCATGGTAGGTTACAAGAACCGTGAGATCGTAAGAGTTCCGTTAGAGGATGTAGCGGGCAAGTTAAAGACCGTGGATCCCGATGCTACCATCGTACAGGAAGCGAAGCTGCTGGGCATCTGCTTCGGCGATTAAGACAGAAAATGAATGAGTAACTATTTTCGCCAAGCATCTGCTAATATTTGATGGCTCTGAATAGTTACAAGATATTAAAATACCTGTTCGCACTCTTCACACATCAGCAGGAACGCTCCGACACCGTGCAGATCGTTGGCAGATACGGGGCGGTGAATGTAGTGCTCATAGTCACCGACACCGGTTCCGATGCAGACATTACCGATAATGAGGTCATCGCCTTCCCAGGTCAGGGAGCGGATCACACCCTCATAACCCTTGCGGGCATATTCCAGATAAGATGCATCCAGCAGACCTTTGCGGATCGCTTTGCACAGAGCCGCTACATACAGGCAGCTGCAGGAATTCTCCAGCCAGTTGGCGGGATCATCGCCCCGGTTGACTACCTGATACCATCTGCCGTCTTCAGACTGGAATGCAAGCAGAGATTTTAACAGATCTACCGCCATTTTTTCCAGTTTTGCTCTGTCCGGATGATCGGCGGGAATGAAATCCAGTTCGTCCAGGAGGGCTACAGGCACCCATCCCATGGCTCTGCCCCAGAATTCGGGGGAGCAGCCGGTCTCCTTATCAGCCCATTCTACTTTCCTGTCATAGGACCAGGCATGATACAGCAGACCGGTCTTGGGGTCACGGGTATGTTTCTGCATGGTCAGAGCCTGGAAGATAACCTCATCAAAATATTCGGGGTGATGGAATTCTGCGCCATACTGCGCGCGCAGCGGACCTTCCATGTACAGACCGTCCAGCCACATTTCTTCCGGCAGATCAGCCTTGTGGAAATAGCCGCCCTCGGGAGTGGTGGGATAACGATCAATGGCAGCCATCAGAGAGTCCAGGGCTTTCTTATATCTGGCATCACCGGTACAATGATAGAGGGGATATAACAGAATACCCGGCTGCATATCGTCGAACTGCCCCATATCAGCCTGTTTGATCACACCGTCTTCGGTGATGACGGCATCCACCCAGGATTTGATGTAATCAAAATATTTTTCCTCTTTGCAAAGTTCATAGCTTTTGTACATTCCGGACAGGAATACTCCCTGATGATAATGGAATCTTCCTTCGGGCGGAAGCTTGGGGGCTTCCCATTTGCGCATCATGGTATCCATGGATGCTTTTGCATAGTCTAAAGGTCTTTTCTCCATAAGTTATCTCCTTCCCATATACTTCACATGGCACAAGATTTATTATATAATCCCATTATAATCTTTTATTTTTAAGATTGTTTAACATATCTTGCGGTAATAAAAAGCAATCGAATGAATCTTGCCGGAATGATTCCGGGAAAGGAAAACTATGCTTCGTACGATTTTTGACCCTTATTCCGATCTGTTTCTGGAATACATAGAGACAACCAAAAAAAATGATATGCAGACCAATCATTATCACGATACTTACGAACTTTTTTTTGTGGTGAAGGGGATACGATACATCTTCCTGGATGGTGTCTGTCATGTGCTGAATCCGGGAGACATTATCCTGATCAAACCCTACCAGACCCATTATATGCAGAGTCTGTCCTCGGATTTCTATGCCCGGTATGTCTTGAATTTTGCACCGGATTATCTGGATGGAATGTTGAAACCTGCGGAGAAGCAGCGGTTCCTGGAGGTTCTGCAGAATGATATTCTGCATCTGACAACGGAACAGTCCGGAGAACTGGTAGAGGTCTTCGAACGGCTGCGGAAATATTATAACCGCCACGATGCTGTGGCCGAGAAATTAAAGCAAAACTATTGTCTGGAACTGCTGCTACTGTGCAGAGACTACTATACGAGGCAGGAGCGGACACAGATGCCGGAGCTCTCCGCAGCTCCCAGACAGGAGATTCTGGATGCCATCGCCTATATCAATGCCCATTATGCGGAAAAAATAGATCTGGAGACCATCGCATCCCAGATCCATTTAAGTAAATACTATTTTTGCCGTATTTTCCGCGAGGTGACCGGAGCCACCGTTCTGGAATACCTTACCAATGTCCGGCTGACCAGAGCCGGAAGACTTCTGGTGGAATCTTCTCTGGCGATCCAGGAGATCGCGCAGAAGACCGGATTTGCGTCATTGGTGCATTTTTCCAGAACCTACCGAAATGCTTATGGTGTCAGTCCCAGTGATACCAGACGCCGGCGAAAGGCGTAGAAGCTACTGAATCCCACAGGCGAGACATGCTGACATTTGTGACGCAAAAAGTCAAATCATCCACAAATTGATTTCTCGTTGAGAGTCTTATATAATAAAGTCGAGGTCAAAGGCCCCCGGCTTTGATGCCTACGTGCTACGCACTCCCACAATCCTACCCTCTATTCGCATATCGGGGTGGGTCATATAACAGAAATGGTTTATACCGTAAAAAATGTATGGTAAGAATACGAAAGAGAGAAGAAAATGGTACTACAGATATTAACATATACACATCATATAACGACAATGCTGTTTGGAATCTTCCTGTCGGCATTTTTTCTGGGAGTGAAGCAGGATAAGAAAAATATATTGCAATTGTTGTCATTGGCGGTTGTTTCAGGAATTCTATATGTTCTGTGTGTACTTCTCTTTGGAACAGAAACAGTAGATCAGATTTATCCGCTGATCGTGCATGCCCCATTGTTATTTGTACTGGTTTTGTATTACAAATTCCGTGTTCTTCCTTCCCTGATTTCTATTTTCACGGCATATCTGTGTTGTCAGTGCAGTAACTGGATGGGACTGTTTGCTTTGGCTCTGACAGGACAGGAATGGTGCTATTATGTCTGTCGTATTCTGGTGACGGTGGGAGCTTTCATCCTTTTATGCCGGTATGTATGCCAGACCACAGCCATGCTGTTTGCCAAAACGGACCGGGAACTTCTGATCATTGGAAGCCTGCCGATCATTTATTACATTTTTGACTATGCCACCACGAAATTTTCCAGTCTGCTGTATACGGGAAATAAGGCGGTTCCGGAATTCCTTGGGTTTGCCATGTGTCTGACGTATCTGCTCTTTTTACTGGTATATTTCCGGGAGTACGAGATGAAGAACAAGGCAGAGCAGTACAATGAACTGATCCGGATGCAGCTGAATTCATTCCAGACAGAAATGACCAATACGAGAAAAAGCGAGAAAAAGATGTCCATTTTACGGCATGATACGAGGCATCATCTGTCGGTGCTGCGAACACTGATCCAACAGGGAGAGACCGACAAGGCGCTGGAATATCTGAATGAGGTCAGCCAGACTTATGATGATACAGTGATCAAGACCTATTGTAGAAATGAGATGGTGAATTCCGTACTGTCCATCTATAATATGCGGTTTGAGGAGCAGAGGATCCGATGGGAGATACAGGTCAGCATTGGAGAGAAACTTCCCTGCTCTGAAATGATGTTCTGTGCGATCCTGTCAAACGTACTGGAAAATGCCATGCATGCCGTACAGGAACTGCCGCAGGAAAAGCGGCTGATACAGCTGGCTCTGTCCGAAAAGTCAGGACATCTTCTTCTGATGGCGAAAAATACTGTGCAGAATGCCCCGGTATTTATTGACGGTGTCCCGGTGACGGAGCGCTCCGGGCATGGACTGGGGGCCAGAAGCATCGTATATTATGTAGAAAAGCTGAACGGACAATACCAGTTCTTTATGGAGAACGGGGATTTTGTGGTCATGATCATCTTGTAAAATCAATAAAATGTTTTTAAGGCTCTTTCTGTCAGAGAAAGAGCTTTTCTTGTGGATGTATTGGGAAATTAATGCTATTATTAGGATAAAAGATACAGAAATATAGATATAACAGGAAGGGAGCAAACAGATATATGAAATATACATTGGATTATGAGAAATATGCGGAACTGGCAAGACGTGTGGCGGCGGAGGGAAGCGTACTGCTTCGAAATGAAGACGGTGTGCTGCCTCTGCAAAAAGGACAGAAAGTATCGATCTTCGGAAGGACACAGTTCGAGCATTATAAGAGCGGTACGGGTTCCGGAGGTATGGTCAATGCTCCATATGTGACCAATATTACAGACAGTCTCAAGGAAGACGGCACCGTACAGGTGAATGAGGTACTGGAGGCACAGTACCGGGAATGGCTGAAGGATCATCCTTTTGATATAGGAGAGGGATGGGCCATGGAGCCCTGGAACCAGGAAGAAATGCCCGTCAGCGAAGAACTGGCGAGACAGGCGGCGGAACAGTCGGATCTGGCGATTGTGGTTCTCGGCCGAACCGCAGGAGAAGACAAGGATAATAGTGCTGCGGAAGGCAGTTATCTGCTGACAGCTGCGGAGGAAGAAATTCTTCGTAATGTCTGCAATGCATTTGCCAGGACGATCGTTGTGCTGAATGTGGGTAATATCATGGATATGAAGTGGGTCGACCGGTATCAGCCACAGGCTGTGCTCTATGTATGGCAGGGCGGCCAGGAGGGCGGCAGAGCTACAGTAGATGTCCTGACAGGAAAAGTGAATCCCGGTGGTAAGCTCAGCGATACTATTGCGGAAGATATTGAGGATTATCCTTCCACGGAGAATTTCGGGGATCCGGTGGAGAATTTTTATACCGAGGACATCTATGTAGGTTATCGCTATTTTGAGACCTTTGCCAGAGACAAGGTAAAATATCCCTTTGGCTTTGGACTGTCCTATACCCGGTTCCAGACAGAGAGCATGGGACTGGCAGTGCAGGGTACCGAGGCAACTGTCATTGAGAAAGTGACAAATGTTGGCAGTATGTCCGGCAGAGAGACCATACAGGTCTATGTGGAGGCTCCTCAGGGAAAGCTGGGAAAGCCGCTGCGTCAGCTGGCAGCTTATGCCAAGACGGAAGAACTGAAGCCCGGAGCAAGTGAAGAACTGATCCTGAAAGCAGAACTGACGGAGCTTGCGTCCTATGATGACAGTGGTGTCACTGGACATAAATCCTGCTATGTATTGGAAGCAGGAGACTATATCTTCTATGTCGGTACCGATGTGCGGAGTGCAAGAGAAGTCGGAAGAGTGACATTAGCGGAGCTGCAGGTCGTACAAACCGTTACGGAAGCACTGGCTCCGGTGCAGGCATTTAAACGCTTACGACCGTTCTTCTTCGGAGAAAACAAGCATGCCATTGCTAATTGGGAGGATGTTCCCCTACGGACGGTTGATCTGGCGGAACGTATTTTGCGAGAAAGACCCACCCAGAGCGAATATGTGGGAGATCAGGGCTGGAAACTGGCGGATGTTTACGACAAAAAAATCACGCTGGAGCAGTTCCTGACACAGCTGTCAGACGAAGATCTGATCTGCATGACCAGAGGAGAAGGCATGTGTTCCCCGAAAGTTACCCCCGGAACAGCAGCAGCTTTCGGCGGTGTGACGGATGGACTGCAGCAATTCGGTATTCCGGTGGCCTGCTGTTCCGATGGTCCTTCCGGCATCCGTATGGACTGCGGTACCATGGCCTATGCACTGCCGAACGGTACGTTGCTGGCATGTACCTTTGATCCGGAGCTGGTGGAAGAACTGTATGAGATGGAGGGCATGGAGCTTCGCAAGAACAAGATTGATTCCCTCTTAGGCCCCGGCATCAATATTCACAGAAATCCGTTGAATGGACGTAACTTTGAGTATTTTTCCGAGGATCCGTACCTCACCGGTACCATGGCGGCGGCACAGCTGAAAGGCATGGGAAAATATGGAGTTACCGGAACCATCAAGCATTTTGCATGTAATAATCAGGAATTCAAACGGCATGATGCCAATGCTATTGTATCCGAGAGGGCGTTGCGGGAGATCTATCTGAAAGGATTTGAGATCGCCGTAAAACAGGGCGGAGCCTACAGCATCATGTCCACCTATGGCCCGGTGAACGGACTGTGGACCGCAGGCAGCTATGATCTTCTGACAACCATTCTCCGTAAGGAATGGGGCTATCAGGGTATTGTCATGACCGACTGGTGGGCAAAGATCAATGAGGAAGGTGAGCCGGGCTCCGGGAAACAGACGATTCCCATGGTACGGGCGCAGAATGATATTTACATGGTGACCGCAGACGCAGCATCCAATTCTAATAAGGACAACACTGCGGAAGGACTGGCAGACGGCAGGCTGACCAGAGCGCAGCTTATGCGGAATGCTGCAAACATCTGCTGCTTCCTGTTACGTTCCGTTGCCATGGAGAGGCTGCTTGGCAGAGAGGAAGAGGAGTGTACGGAGCTTCACAGTCCGGTAAGCACCGAAGGAGCCGGAGACAGCGGACAGGTGCTGGCCCGGTTGGAACTGCCGGAGCCGAAGACCGGCGAAGAGATTGAACTTCCGCTGGAGAAGCTGTCCACGAAGAAAGGTACCGGTGCGGTATACCAGCTGCGTTTCACGAAGATCGGACGGTACGAACTGGTATTCCGGATGAGTTCCACGTTGGGCCCGCTGGCGCAGCTGCCTATTTCCGTGTTCCTGAATAATACATTACAGCAGACCGTGACCATCAACGGCACAGAAGGAAAAATCGTGGAACAGACAGTGATTCTGGCAATCCGACAGGACGGCGAGAAGTACATGAAGTTGTATTTCGGAGAAAGCGGCATTGACATGAGCCGGATGTTTTTACGTTATGTGGGAAAGAACGATATCGAAAGTTTTCGAAATGAATAAAACAATATAAGCAATAAAAAGGCTCCGAAAGATCGGTATGCAGGCAGGATCTTCCGGAGCTTTTTATGCGTCGCAATTTGTAAAAAAACCTTAACGGAATATTTATGCATAGAAACCAAAAGAAGAATTGACTTATGCCGATATTTCGGATAGAATCTACTCTTGTATGTTCTAAAGAAAAATTAGCAAGGAGGCAGGGAAAGTGGTAGCACAAATACTTGCAGTAATCATATTTCTGGCGATGTTTGTACTGATCGTCCTGGAAGTATGGGAGAGACACATTATCACATTAGGCTGCGGCCTGCTGACACTGGTACTGGTATTCGGACTGGGAATGCACAGTATGAGCGCAGTGTTGGAGACTTTGAACTTAGGCAGCTTTTTCACAAGTCATTTCTGGTACACGGCGGGACAGTCCGCAGAGGCTTCCAGTGGTATCAACTGGGAGACCATCGTGTTCGTAGCAGGAATGATGATCATGGTAGAGGGAATGGCCCGGGTGGGATTCTTCCGCTGGCTGTGCATGCGCCTTGCCAAGATGGTCAAGTATAAGGTTGTACCGCTGTTTGTCACCTTTATGGTATTATCCGGTATTCTGGCAATGTTCATTGACAGTATTACCGTAATCCTGTTCCTGGCAGCCGTTACCATTGAACTGTCACAACTGTTGAAATTCAATCCGGTGCCTATGATTCTGGCAGAAGTGTTCTGTGCGAATCTGGGAGGATCCGCTACCATGTGCGGAGATCCGCCGAACATTATCATTGGAACATCACTTGGATTTTCCTTTGCAGATTTCGTGACAAACACAGGTCTGATCGCGGTGATCGCACTGGTACTGGTTGTAATCTATTTCTACTTTATTTTCCGCAAAGAGCTTACTGAAAATGCGGGAAAAATTGATCCGTCTACCTTGCCGGATCCGGAAGAAGCAATTGTAAGCAAGAAGGGCTTCACCATCAGCTGTGTGATCTTCCTCTGCGCTGTTGTCCTTCTGGTAACACATTCCCAGACAGGACTTACCGTATCCTGTATCGGTGTATTTATCGCAGCAGTGACACTGATCACTTCCGGAAAAGATGCTTTGGATCTTCTGAAAAAGGTTGATTACAAGACACTGCTGTTCTTCGTAGGACTTTTCGTAGTTGTTGGTGGTCTGGAGCAGACTGGAATCCTTACCATCCTGGCCGGATTTATTGGCAAGGTCAGCGGTGGCAACCTGAAGGTAATGATCGCCATTATTATCTGGGTATCTGCTGTCGCAAGTGCATTTATTGATAATATTCCGTTTGCAGCTACCATGATCCCGGTTATTGACAGTCTGGCAGCCGCACAGGGAATTGATATTTCCATTCTGGCATGGGCTCTTGCAATGGGTACTGACATCGGTGGAAGCGCAACCCCGATCGGAGCTTCTGCAAACGTAGTCGGTATCGCAACAGCAGCCAAGAGCGGTCACATGATCAAATGGGGAAAATACTGCAAGGCAATGGCACCTGCCACGATCCTGGTTGTCCTCGTTTCCATGCTGATGATTTATGCAAGATATTTATAATGCCATAAGGGGGAATGCAGAACTGTCAATTATCGGAGAAAAGGCAGTGCCAGGGATCTGGCATGCCATGAATAAATGACAGTTGGTCTTGCCCGCTTTTAATGGCATTTTATCCGGAAAAATCCGTGAAACAAGGACGGATTTCTCTGGTTAGAAGGGAGGATACCATGAAAACACAAAAACAGGTGATCATTTCCATCGGACGAGAGTTCGGAAGCGCAGGCCATGAAATTGCAGAGCGAATCGCCAAGCGCTATGGACTTTCTTTATACGATCACAATCTTTTACGCGAGGTGGCAGACAGCCATAACGTAAATCCAGAAGAACTGGAAATCTTTGATGAGATGAAGCACAACAAATTTCTTTACCGTACAGTGAAAGGAATGAGCAGTTCTCCGGCAGACAACGTTGCTATGATGCAGTTCAATTTTCTTCGGGAAAAGGCTGAAAAAGGAGAATCCTTTGTAGTTGTAGGACGTTGCTCTGAGACAATCCTGAAGGATTATGAGGGCCTGATTTCCATCTTCATTATTGGAGATATGGATCAGAAAATTGCCCGTGTAGCCCGTCTTTATGGAAAAACCGATAAAGAAGCTGAGCGTTTCATCAAAGAGAAAGACAGAAAGAGAAAGAAATACCACGACAGTCATTGCAATTCCAAATGGTCAGATTCCCATACCTATGATCTGAGCCTGAACAGCCACTGCAAGACCAAATGGTCTGAGCCGCACGTCTATGATCTGAGTCTGAACAGCAGCACTCTTGGCGTGGAGGGAAGCGTTGAATTTCTTTCATCCTATATTGACAAAAGGATATCAAAAATGAAATAATAAGCTTAATGACAAAAGGTTCTGCCAGGACGCATACAAGTGTCAGGGCGGAACCTTTGTGGTTTTTGTGACCGTAGTCAGTAAGAGTAGTCAGAAATAGTTCTGATGTTGGGAAGGTGCTACCCTAAAGCCACGAACTCTCATTTATCCAGGAGGAAAATTTATGTTCACTGATGACGAAAAAGACTACATTATGCGTATGATCAAAGAGATTGCCCGTGTCCTTGCCAGTGTCATGCTTGGGAAAAAATATGTCCAGGTGGAATTGCCGGTAGAATCCAAATACCAGATTTCCGGAGACAAGCTTTACCATATGAAAACCATGGTGGACAGAGGCGAGATCAACGAGGCAGAGAACGAACTTCTTGACCGGATCGATTACGCTGACAAAGAAGCTCTGGCAGAAGCTATGTTTTTCTACGAATATGCTGCATCCAAAGGGGATGAATTTCTGGAAGCGCACAACTATTCCCTGGAGGAAATAAGGGATGGGATCCAGCAGCTGGCAGAAGATGCAGGATATGGAAATATTATAAATATGCTTGATATAAAATAGAATCTCTTGTGATATATGAAATACTGCGATTTTATTAAGTCTGCTCCCAAAAGTATTTTTGCCAAGTGGGAGCGCCATAGGCGTGGAACAGCTGACTTTCCTATATGGAGATGTCGCCGACAGGCGGCATGTCCGTTTAGAGTGAAATTGTGATCACGCTTAAAATGATGAGGAGATTATAAGATGTTTCTTGAAAAAAACAGAGACCGGATAGAAAAAGACTTTGAAGATTTTTCCAGGGAACTGCCAGGAAAAGCGGAAGAAATAAAGAAGAGAATGGAAGCACTAAGTCCTGATATTGTGATCGGAATGAAATATCTGTACAGCAATATGCCCTACAGCGATGTGGGAAACTATACCTTTGACACTTATCTGGATTATGTGCAGCAGGGAATCTATCTCTGGGAAAATTCCCCTTATGTAAAGAATTATCCAGAGCTTTATTTCCTGAATTACGTGCTTTTTCATCGGACAAATGATGAAGAAATCAAACCATGCCGTACCTATTTCTGGGAAAAAATAAAGGATAAGGTCCAGGGGAAGACCATGGTGGAAGCTGCACTGGAAATCAATCACTGGTGTGCGGGAGAAGTGATGTACCAGGGAACGGACATGCGTACCGGCTCCGCACTGGAAATTTACAGAAGCGGTGTAGGCCGCTGTGGTGAGGAAGCCGTCTTTGTGGTAAATGTAATGCGAAGCGCCGGAATTCCTGCAAGACCGGTGTATGTGCCAAGATGGTCCCATTGTGATGACAACCACGCCTGGGTAGAGGTCTGGTGCGATGGCGACTGGCATTATCTGGGAGCTTGCGAGCCAGAAGCTGTTCTGGACAAGAGCTGGTTTACCAATGCAGCATCCAGGGCCATGATGATCGGCTCCAGATGGTATGACCGCGCTATGCCAGACGAAAAAGTGATCGGAAAAGACGGAATGAACCGGATCATTAATCTTCTTGGTAAATATGCCAAAACCAGGTGGATCACTATTACAGTGGAAGATCTGGATGGAACTCCGGCAGCTGGGGCAAAAGTACGGGCTGAGGTAATGAACTATGGGGAATTTTCCCCGATTGCAATAATGGAAGCAGACAAAAATGGCTGTATTTCCTTTGAAACCGGTTTTGGAAGCCTGCTGATCTGTGCTGTTTATGATGGTGCTTACGGGGAAAAGGTAATCGACACAAGAGAGGACGACCATTTTACCTGTACTCTTGGTGAGGAATATGAAGATGAGCTTTGGGTGGATTTTGACATGAATGCACCGGAGGATACCGGCAGAATAAGCTGGAATATTACCCAAGAACAGGAAGAAGAGAATAATCGCCGGATTGCCGCTGAGGCAGAACACTGCCGACGTAAGATTGAGAAATTCCAGCCGCTGTGGAAGCGCTGCCTTTTTGGACATACCATGAAGGAAGTGGAGCCTATGATGGCTGTTTTGTCTGAGAAAGACAGAAGGGATGCTTTTCCAGAAGTGCTGGAGGGCCATTATCAGGAGGCCTCGGTTTATCGCGAATTTAATCCAGATGAGATTTACATTCCATATGTATGGAATCCCCGCGTGGAAAATGAGGTTCTTACCAGGTGGAGAAAGAAGATCCTGGGCTATTTTGACAAGGGGCAGAGGGATGCCTTTGAAGCAGATCCCAAGAGCATCTGGACCTGGATCGAAGAGAACATTTCAGTCCGCAATGACAAAGAGCGCCTGACTGCATACACCACTCCTGGTGCAGCACTGGAGCTTGGAATTGCCGGAGAGAAATCCCACAAGGTGCTTTTCGTGGCAATCGCCAGAACTCTGGGAATCCCGGCACGTCTGAATCCTGCTGATGGAGCTATTGAATATTGGGATGGAATGAGGTTTGTAGCAGTATTGGAAGAGAGCCGGAAGGAATCCCATCTTACAGTCTTCGCCGGGGAAAAAGGGGACTGGAATTATTTCCAGAACTGGACCATTGCGGTGACAGACGGAAGAGGATACCTTACCCTGGATTTCAGCGACCGCAAGTGGGAAGCTGGAAAACTGGAATTGGATATTATGCCGGGAGATTACCGGATCCTGACTGGAAACCGTCTGCCAAATGGAAACATTCTGGGAAAAAGATACGATTTTCATATTGAAAAAGATGAGACGAAGCGGGTGGAACTGGAGCTTCGGGAGTATTGTCTGGAGGAAATGTTCAACCGTCATTCCATTCCGGATTCCAAGCTGACCGATCGGGCTGGAAATCAGGTGCTGGTGTCCAAATTGACGGGAAAAATAAGCGGAGACGCTGCCAAATGTGAGAATGGCATAGCTGAACGAGGCATCCTCTTCTGGCTGGAAGAAGACCGTGAGCCTACTGTGCACATTCTTAATGAAATAATGGAATTGAAAGAAAAATATGAAAAAATACAAAAACAGATTATATTTATCCTTCGCAGCGAAGAATCTTTAAAGAATGCTACTCTGGTGAAATGTCTGGAACTGCTCCCTGAAATTCAGGTGTACTTCCACGATTTCGGCAAGGACAAGGAAATGACCGCCCGCCGCATGTACGTAGATTCCGGGAAGCTGCCGCTTATGACCATTACCGAGGGCCAATGCCAGGGTATCTTTGCAGCAGCTGGATACTCTGTGGGTATGGCAGATATGTTGGTGAGGATTTTTGAGGCATGAACCGGGATCAGATCAAATACGTAGCCATGTTTACCATGCTATTAAACCATATTGCAAACGTTTTCCTGGAACCAGGTACCTTCCTTTTTGAGGTGATGGTGGACGTGGGGTATTTTACCGCTATTACCATGTGCTACTTCCTGGTAGAAGGCTACGGCTACACCCGCTCCAAAGAGAAATACGGCAAACGGCTTCTGCTGTTTGCCCTGATTTCCGAAATCCCCTTCTGTCTTGCATTTACAGAAGAAGGAACCATCAGTTTCGTAAGCATGAACATGCTATTCACTCTTTTCCTGTGCTTCCTGATTCTCTATGCAATGGAAAAAATCCCTTCAGGAACCCGGCAGACACTCTGCATCTTGGGCCTGGTATTTGCCTCCGCCTACAGCGACTGGGCCTTTCTTGCCCCTATCTTCACCTATTGGTTCGCAAGCTGTGGCCTCCGGGATGCACAGGGGAAAATGCTGTCAGCCGGCGGCCGGAATGCTGATCAGAAAAGCTATCTGGCTGGCGGCCAGAATCCTGAACGAAAAAAACTTTTATGGAAGGTTTTCAGAAAGGCAATGCTGTTCTTTGGTCTGTTAAACCTTGTAGAAAACATGGAGCAGACCACTCCTGCCAGGGCTGTTATCCAGTCCCTCGGCGCCACCGCCGGAATTCCGCTCTCAGCACTTTGCATCATCTATCTCTACAACGGAAAGCGCTCCGAAAAACATCGAACCTTTTCTAAGTGGTTCTTCTACATTTTTTATCCGGCACATTTGCTAATATTAGGTATATTGAGAATTGCTATTTAGTGTGTTGAAAGTTGTTCAAGGCGGACGCATTCGGACAATGGTGATTGCTCACTCGCCGGCGCAACGCTCCAGCGAACTAACTGCTAACTGCGACTAAATCGTTCAGGAGAGCCTTCACGATTAAGTCTCCGTAAGCAGTGGATTTCGCCTACGCTAAAACCGCGCCTGAAATGGCTCGCTAGAGCAATCACCATTGCCCGAATGCTGTGTACTGGCTGGGACTTATTTGTACATAGGAACTTTCAACAGGTGGGGAGGGGGAGTGACTGGTTTCCCTATACTGTATCGCAAACGAAAGTTTATAGGGATTTTGCCCGAAATTAGCGGCTTTTACAATTTTGATGAAGTATTTGCACATTTTTAGGGCTGTTTTACAAGTAAAAAACTTGACATATTATTTTATGTGCCTTCGATATCCCATTTAGATGGTTGATACTTCGCAGCTTTATTAGTTTTACCTAATCTATCATTGCCAAGAAAGTATCGGGAAACCAATCACTCCCACCACCTCCTTGTTAAAAGTTCCTAAACAGCATCAGTTTCAGCCGACACACAGCATTTGGGCAATGTGTATTACTCCAGCGAGCCATTTCAGGCGCGCTCTTAGCGTAAGCGAAATCCAGCGCTTACGGAGACTTATGCGTGAGGGCTCTCCCGAACGCATTAGTCGCAGTTAGCGATTAGTTCGCTGGAGCGTTGCGCCGGCGAGTGAGTAATACACATTGTCCAAATGCGTCCGCATTAAAGAACTTTTAATCAACTAAATAGCAACTTAGAAAACCTTGTACAATAAAACCGGCTATGCTAAAATAAAGAAAGATTTCAGGGACAAAGCAGTTTGTCCCTTGTTTTACGTTTGAAGAAAGGATACCCTATGTTTCACATAATCCCCAACAATTTTTTTGTTCCGCTATCCTCGCCAAACCGAATTGTGTACTGGGAATGTATCAGCCGCCTTTTTGCCATTATGGAACACCAGCTCTCCTTTGGCGTGGAAAGAGAAGTGCTGGTAGACGAGCTGGAATTTTATTTTGGGCAGGAAAATGCGGCCCAGCTGGTGGAAGAAGAATTCCAGGCTGATGACAGCCGAAGCCGGGCTAACGGCATTTTGCGCCGCCTGGAATACTACGGCTGGATCGAAGTGGAAACAGACAAAAGCTACGTACAGCGTGTAAACTTCAAGGAATACGCTGTGAAAATAATCAAAACACTCCTGGATATCGCAGATGGGAAACAAATTGAATACCAGGGGTACATTTATACCATTTACAGTCTGGTAAAAGGCACCATGGATAAGCCGGGTATCGTGCTCATGCAGATCTGGGAAAACACCGACTACCTGATCACCGGTCTGAAAAACCTCAATTCCAACATCAAACACTACATAGATGACCTTACCAGACACAGCACGGTTGCCCAGATTATGGATGCACTGTTTAACGACTACATTACCAATATTGTAGACAAAGCCTACCACCGCCTGTTGACTTCTGACAATGTTTCCAAGTTTCGTCCGGAAATTATGCAGTGCCTGGAGAAAAGAAGCCACAATGAGGAATTTCTGGAAAAGGCATCTGCAGAGATTGCAGCTATCCGGGAGGTTTCCGAGGAAGAGGGGCGGGAACTGACCTACCGTTATCTTCACGAAATTATTGAGGCTTTCCGCAATATGGACGAGATTCTTCAGGAAATCAACCAGAAAAATACCCAGTACCAGCGAGCTGCCATCAACCGTGCCAAATTTCTCCTGGCTGGAAATGAAGATGTGCGGGGGCAGCTGAAAGAAATACTCATGGGAATTAATGAAGAAATCAACCGGGAAAATATGGATCTTGGGGGAATCTACCGCATTGATTTTCTGGATGATCTGGTGCGTATTTACCAGTGTTCTATTCTGGAACAAAGTTCTCTGTATCTGGCAGTAGAAGGGAAAAAGGAATTCATCCCCTCCAGTCTGGAGAATGAGGAACCAGACGAAGAGCTTCGCCGTGAGAAAATGAGAAAGATGGCAGAAAAGATCCGGAAAGTGATCAGTGTAGAGAAAATTCAGAACTACGTAAACCGTTATCTGGCGGAAAAGGATGAGCTGGAAGCAAGCCAGCTTCCTCTTAATAATGAAGAGGATTTTATCAAACTGATCTATGTGCGCCTTTACGGTCAGCGCAAAAATATGGGATATGTAATAGAAACTCTGGAAGAACGGGAAGTAAACGGCTACCGTTTCAAAGATTTTCGGATACGGAGGAGAGAAAATGGAATATCTGGAAGGAATGCTGCAAAAAGAAAAGGATAATTTCAGCAGGGTTTGCAACCGTCTTCTGGGAACCTGCTTTTTGTGCAAAGGAAACCAGAATACCAAAGCAGATTATTATTTTGTGCTGAAATACAGAAAAGAATTTAAAGAATATCTGGGCGTTCTTGGCTATCGCCTTGAGATAAACGAGGAATATGGAGTGATTCAGCTGACCAGTCCGAGAGGGTATAACCGGATGAATCTGAAGCTTTATGATTCCATTGTACTTCTGATTCTGCGAATTCTTTACGATGAAAAGAAGCGTGAGCTTTCCGCAATAGAGGAAGTAATCGTGAACCTTGGAGACATTCAGGATAAGTTTGTGAGTCTTAATATCCGTGACAGATTAATCGACAAAACCACCATGCGAAATGCCCTGAGCCTATTCCGAAGATATCAGATCGTGGAGCTTCTGGATAAGGATATGGGAGATGAAGAATCTCGTGTTCTGATTTACGACTCCATTCTGATGGTGGTACGTGCAGAAGACATTAAGGCAGCATATGAGAAACTGGAGACATACAGAAAGGGAAGAAACGAAAGC
>ERZ773181.1741-NODE-1741-length-16202-cov-7.802502_pt1 | contig 16202 bp, 17 predicted proteins | sample MGYA00581001_ERZ773181 | MGnify/ENA primary metagenome ERZ773181 (study PRJEB29015, sample SAMEA2737780) | human gut metagenome | biome: human gut; feature: human-associated habitat; material: faeces | place: China | collected 2012 ... | reverse complement strand
CGGGCAGGCAAACCCTGCCCCTACAGCTGACGATGGGATAGACCGGTTTAGTTTTTTTTTGCCTTCCTTCCCCTCGAAATCCGGAAATTATACAATACGGGGTGACCGGTCATCTACTTTTTATCTGTAAACAAAAGGAAGATTAAGTTATTTCTTACCACTGTCTAAGACCTTTTAAGCGGAAGATTATTACAGTCTGTTATAACAGACTGTACAGTCCACCGTAACAGACTGTACAGTCCATTGCAGCAGACTATACAGTCCACAGCCGAAGACTATAAAAGTTTGCCGTACGCGAAGACTTAACCTAAAAGGAAAAAGGAGTTAATCCGACTGATGAAAGGACTTATCATCCGGTTATTCTTGGCTTATGTGCGGAGATGAATCAAAATAGAACAAAACCGGCATTTTATTCAAAAGATGAGAATGCTCTACTTGTTCTCTTTATCCAGTTCCTGCGGAATGCGGAATGCTGTATACAGTTCGAGTATGGCAGCAATGGAAAGACAGACAATCCACTCATTACGGTTCATCGTAAACATCAGTACTCCCGCAAAAACCAACGCAATGGCACCAAAGATTTGCTGCCTCCTCAATCGCTTGACGATAAAGTTCTTGCCATCATACCGATTTCCCATCACCTGTACATAGCCGAACATCACCGCACCCACTGTGTATATAAAAGGAGCAAAATCCCAACGGGTTATTTGCAATACTGCACCAAGCAGCAACAGCCCGGCACCTGCCATAAATATTATATTATAAAGATTCTTCATTGTTCAAAAACGTAAACATCCTCATTTGGTTTCTTCATCAGATACTTCTCACGGGCTATTTTCTCCAAAGCCTCGGGATTGCTGGTCAACTCTTTCAGCTTCTCGGTATCCTCCTCATATTGCTTTCTGTATTTTTCTATTTCACTATTTAACGTACTTATTTCATTACGGTGCTTTGCGCGCTGAATCAGACTGTTTTCATCCAAAAAACCAATAACCACAAGAAATACCAGCAGCGTAATCATATACTTATGGTGCCGGATGTAGTTCCAAATAGTCAGCAATTTACTCATATCTAACGTTCTTTTTTCTCCTTTGCGCAAAGATAGAAATATTTCAGGCAACCATACATAAAAACACCGATAATTTATGTACTTTTGCAGAACTCATATTTAGTAAAGGAACTCCGCTTATGGAAAATTATATCGTATCGGCACGAAAATATCGTCCCGCTACATTCGAATCGGTTGTGGGCCAACGTGCTTTGACCACTACCCTGAAAAATGCGATTGCTACCGGCAAGCTGGCACATGCCTACCTGTTCTGCGGTCCACGCGGTGTGGGCAAGACAACCTGTGCGCGTATCTTTGCCAAAACCATCAACTGCCTGTCTCCCACTGCTGACGGAGAGGCGTGCAACCAATGTGAATCGTGCCTTGCCTTCAACGAGCAACGCTCATATAACATTCATGAGCTGGATGCCGCCAGCAATAACTCCGTAGAAGACATCCGTTCGCTGATAGAGCAAGTACGTATCCCGCCGCAAATCGGCAAATATAAAGTATATATCATTGACGAGGTACACATGCTGTCCCAAGCTGCCTTCAATGCTTTTCTGAAGACCCTGGAAGAGCCTCCTCATCATGCCATTTTCATCCTTGCCACTACCGAAAAGCATAAGATATTGCCTACTATCCTGAGCCGTTGCCAAATCTATGATTTCAACCGCATCGGCATTAAAGATACCACAGAGCACCTGCAATATGTGGCAAAGCAGGAACATATCAATGCCGAACCCGAAGCGCTGACCGTCATTGCCCAAAAAGCGGATGGAGGTATGCGTGACGCGCTTTCCATCTTTGACCAGGTAGTAAGCTTCACAGGGGGAAACATTACTTATAAAAGTGTCATCGAGAACCTGAACGTATTGGATTACGAATACTACTTTAAATTGACGGATTTATTACTTGAAAACAAGGTACCCGAAGCAATGCTGCTTTTCAATGATGTACTGAAAAAAGGATTTGACGGCAGCCACTTTATTACGGGACTTTCTTCACATTTCCGCGATTTATTGGTGAGCAAGGATGCCTCAACTTTACAACTGCTGGAGGTAGGTGCAAGTATCCGTGAGCGTTATCAGGCACAAGCCCGGAAGTGCGAGGCCAAGTTCCTGTACAAAGCCATGAAGCTGTGCAACGACTGCGATTTAAACTATCGCGCCAGCAAGAACAAACGCTTGCTGGTAGAGCTGACACTGATACAATGTGCGCAACTGACCTTGCCCGACGCTGACGATTTGGCCGGTGGGCGCAGCCCTAAAAAGAATCACATAAAACCCATATTTACACAGCAAGCAACTCCTGAAGTTGCCACGCAATCGCAGCCTCAGGCTCCGGTTGCCGCTGCACAGACCGGTGTTGCTCCGGCTGCTTCATCACCGACTGCAACACAAGGTTCTACAAACGGAATGAATACGGGTGGACGTCCCAACCCGCTGCCTACGACAAAGGAAGAAAAGAAAATTCCAGTATTTAAAGCGGGTACGTTGGGCATGTCCATACGCCGTCCCCTGCATGAACAAACAGCTGAGAAAACAGATGCAAAAAACACCTCTGCCGCCCATGCAACCGCTACATCAAGCAGTGCGTCGTATGAGGATTATATCTTTAACGAAAAAGATTTAAACTATTATTGGCGTGAATTTGCAGCTAATCTGCCGGTTGAAGAGAAAGCGAACTCGGCACGTATGATGAATATGCATCCGAAACTGCTGAATGATACTACTTTCGAAGTATTGGTAGACAACGAGATGGTAGAAAAATATATGACGCAGTTGGTTCAGGCAATTCAAAACCACTTGCGGGAACGTCTCCATAACCGAAAAATAACGATGACAATACGGGTAAGTGCCCCGACTGAAAACATACGTGCCTATAGCCATGTAGAACGTTTCCAGATGATGAGTAAAAAGAATCCCAATCTGCTAAAATTAAAAGAAGCATTGGGGCTGGAATTATCCTAAAGATATTTTGCTTCCACCGAAAGGAGTGAACGACTTTAAGTTCATCTTCCCCTTGGGTGGAAGCCCGCCGTTTATAAATCGTGGTTACGCAAACGATATTGCGCCAATTCTTCATATTTTGTTCCCGGACGTCCGTAATTGCAATACGGATAAATAGAGATGCCGCCACGTGGAGTAAAGATACCTGTTACTTCGATATATTTAGGCTCCATCAGTTTAATCAAGTCCTTCATAATGATATTTACACAATCTTCATGAAAATCGCCATGATTGCGAAAGCTGAACAGGTAAAGTTTCAGGCTCTTGCTCTCTACCATCTTCATGTCAGGCAGATAAGAAATACGAATCTCAGCAAAATCCGGCTGTCCGGTGATGGGGCAAAGACTGGTAAATTCGGGACAATTGAAACGCACCCAATAATCATTCCCGGGGTGCTTGTTAACAAAAGACTCCAGCACCTCAGGAGCATAATCCTGCTTGTATTCCGTCTTCTTTCCTAATATTGTCAGTTCATCTTTTCTTTCCATATAGTTATTATTTTTTAGTTTCAAGTAAATCACTTCTTACTTGCCAGATATTTTTCCAAACCTTCACGGCGAAGTTTGCACGCCGGACAATGTCCGCATCCATCACCCTGAATGCCATTATAACAAGTTAAAGTTTCCCTGCGAATCAAATCAAGAACTCCCAGTTCATCCGCCAGTGCCCATGTTTCTGCCTTGTCAATCCACATCAACGGAGTATGGAGAACAAATTGTTCGTCCATGGCAAGATTGAGTGTGACATTCAATGACTTGATAAAAGCATCCCGACAATCGGGATAACCGCTGAAATCAGTCTGAGACACACCGGTCACAATATGGTTAATGCCATGTTCGCGAGCATAAACAGCTGCAATGCTCAAGAAAAACAGGTTACGCCCCGGAACAAAAGTATTCGGGAAACTATCGGCCGGCTTATCCTGGTCCATTGCAATAGTGGTATCCGTCAATGAATTCTTACCCAAATGACCGATAAAAGAAACATCCATCGCTTCAAACTCTACTCCTGCCCCGGCAGCTATGGAACGTGCCAGTTCCACCTCTTTCACATGTTTTTGTCCGTAGACAAAACTCAACGCATATACTTTACTAAAATGTTTCTTTGCCCAAAACAGACAAGTAGTTGAGTCCTGCCCACCGCTGAACACAACCAATGCATCACTCCTATTCATGATTTATAGTTCTTTGATTTTTAATACATTGTAGGAAATATTCTCATCATAGACATCACTTCCGTCCACCTTCTTTATATAATTCACTACACGGATGGTAACAGGAAGGATAATGATTTCATAAACTGTTTTTAAAAGAGCTTGAAGAATCATCATTTTAATCAGCTCACTCACCGGCATCAACCCTCCGAAAGCAATCGGAAAGAAAATCAGCGAATCGGCACTTTCACCCACCAATGTAGAAGTGATGGCACGAAGTGAAAAATTCTTGCCTCCCGAAGCCAGTTTCATCTTACTCATGACATAAGCATTGAGAAAAGAACCAACCAAAAAGGCAGTCAAACTTGCCACAGCAATACGCGGTGCCATGCCGAAAACAAAATTAAATCCTTCTTCCCCTTCCCAAAAGGGTGCTGCAGGCATCATAATGGCAAGTTGCCCCAACGCGACAACCATAAAGTTCATGGCAAAACCCATCCAAATAATCAGTCTTGCTTTACGAAAGCCCCACACTTCGGCTATGCAGTCATTGATGATATAAGAAATAGGGAATACGACAAGCCCGGCAGTTGCAGTAATTTTCCAAATCCGGACTACCTTGGTTTCCAATAAGTTTGCTGCAACGAGACATACACAGAACAGTATGCCAAGCAACATAAAAGATACAGATACAGTGTTATTATTCTTCATTTTTCCTGTTTTTTACGTGGTGTTCTAGAATACACGACCGCTATTCACGGCATCATACGTCTATTTTTTCTAATTCGGATGCAAAGATACGCACTTTTTTGAGAAACAGTATTATCTTTGTAACTAATTTAAATTAAAGACCTCGGGAATAAGTGAAGGACAATCATGAGAAAAAAAGAATTATATGATAAGGTAATAACGTATTTTCAAAATGCAATGCCTGTTGCAGAAACGGAACTGCATTATAACAATCCGTTCGAGCTGCTGATAGCAGTCATCCTCAGCGCACAATGTACAGACAAACGCGTAAACATGATTACCCCGCCTCTCTATCGGGATTTCCCTACACCGGAAGCCCTGGCAGCCTCTACGCCGGAAGTCATTTATGAATACATCCGCAGTGTGAGTTATCCTAACAATAAAGCAAAACATCTGGTCGGCATGGCACAGATGCTGGTTAAAGATTTTCATAGTGAAGTGCCCGGTACACTGGAAGAGCTGATAAAATTGCCGGGAGTAGGAAGAAAAACCGCCAATGTAATTCAAAGCGTGGTATTCAATAAAGCAACAATGGCAGTAGATACTCATGTTTTCCGCGTAAGCCACCGCATCGGCTTGGTACCGAAAACTTGTACTACTCCGCTGGCCACAGAAAAATATCTGATGAAATACATCCCGAAAGAAATCGTTCCGACAGCCCACCACTGGCTCATCTTGCACGGCAGGTATGTATGCATGGCCAGAACTCCCAAATGTGAAGAATGCGGGCTAAACGGACTTTGCCAATATTCATTAAAACCGACAGTCTAACCGACAGAAATTACTTCTCCGTCATAAGCAAAGTGCACATGAGGGGGAAGCAGTTTCTCAACTTCCGAATGTAATCCCATGTGATGGCTCATGTGAATAAAATAAGTTTCTTTAGCTCCGATACGCTTTGCATTGTCCAATGCTTCCTGTAGATTTTGGTGTGTGCTATGAGATTGGGGACGCAAAGCATTCATCACCAGTACATCCAGTCCATTCAGAAGCTCATACTCAGACTCCGGCATGGTCAGCATATCTGTAATCCATGCCATATTACCAATACGGTATCCCAAAATAGGAAGTTTGCCATGCATCACCCGAACGGGAATAATCTCTACCTTAGCTTCCTTCGAGTTGCCAACCGTAAAAGGTGAATCCGGCACAATCTCCTTCAACAGGATGCGAGGTACTCCCGGATAAAGATGCTCTGCAAAACAATAAGGAATACGTTGACGCAAACGCTCTGCCGTATATCGTTCCGCATAAACCGGCACATCACGAAAGCGACAGAAGGGACGTAAATCATCCAAGCCACCCACATGATCATAATGCTCGTGACTGATGAATACAGCATCAAGGGGTTTAAAATCATTCAGACGTATCATCTGTTCACGAAAATCAGGACCACAATCCATCAAAATCCGCACTCCCTCTGTTTCTATCAGTCCCGAACAACGCAAACGGTTATCCCGAGGATCATTGCTGGTACAAACCGGGCATTTGCACCCTATTTCGGGTACTCCCGTAGATGTTCCACTGCCTAGTATTGTAATCTTCATATAACAGTTAAATAAAATTCACTTCAGGAGAAACAGTTATCCCGAATTTCAAAAAGACAGACTCTTGTATCTGCCGGGACAAATCTACGATTTCTCTTCCGGTAGCTCCTCCACAATTTACCAATACCAAAGCCTGTTTGGAATGAACACCTGCATTGCCTACCTGTTTACCTTTCCAGCCGCAACGATCAATCATCCACGCTGCCGGAATCTTGACCCTATCTTCTCCCATATTATAATGAGGTATCTCAGGATATTCTCTTTGCAATGCTTCGAATTGCAGACGCGATACAACAGGATTCATAAAAAAACTTCCGGCATTGCCTTGCACCTTCGGGTCCGGCAACTTTGCTTCACGTATCTCAATTACTGTATTACGCACATTGTCCAATGTTATCTCGCATCCGCGTTTCTCCAATTCACCTCTCACATTACCATATTCGAGATTAAAAAGCGGATGTTTTCCAAGACGGTAAGTCACATGAGTAACGATATATTTTCCTTTCAATTCTTTTTTGAATATACTCTCACGATAGGCATAGTGACACTCATCATTAGCAAACACACGTTCCTGCCCCGTAGAGACTTCCAGTGTTTCTACCGAAACAATCAAATCTTTGACCTCCGCACCGTATGCACCAATATTTTGCACAGCCGAAGCACCCACTTCTCCCGGTATCAAAGATAAATTCTCCGCACCATACCATCCGTGCCGCACGGCAAAAGCCACAAAATCATCCCATACCTCTCCGGCTCCTACCCTTATGTCGACAGTTTTATCATTCTCATCCACTACTTCATAACCATGAATGGCCGAATGCAGAACGGTTCCTTCATAATCTGCCGTAAACAACAAATTACTGCCCCCGCCAATATGCAACCATGACGGTTTTAAATAATCCTTATTTGATAATATAGCCTTCAATTCAGCAACCGACCCATATTCTACAAACACAGACGCCTTTACATCCATGCCGAAAGTATTATGCGGCAACAATGAATACTCCTTTATTTCTTTCATCAGTCATTAACAGGGTTAATCGCTTAAATCTTCAAACTGCACTAATTTCCACAACCCATTGCGCCGTTCAAAGTAAAGCGTATTATTAAATCCATTACCGAATCCTTTTATCTCAATTACCTTTGTATTCGATTTAGAATTCTCATTCTGTCCATAATTTACATTTGTCAGAAACTCGCGGGGAAGTACCGGCTGAAAAGCAAACCACTGTCCTGCCTCAAGGGTAGTTTCAATTATTTGAAATTCATCGTCCGGGTCTACCGTAACAAACTTCAATGGATTATGAAGGCGTGTTTGCTGGAAAAGAGAATCATTGGCAAAATGTTCATAGAACTCATAGAAGCTCTCCTTGCTGTCCTCATTCTCCGGCATATCTGCAAAATCAATGGCTTCCAACTTCCACAACCCCTTCAAACGTTCAAAATAATATCTCTTAATCTTGTTTGTCTTCAGATAAATCCACTCAATCTTCACACTGGTAGCAGTAGTATCCTTTTCCGCTTCCATATCCACCGCCTTGTCAAAAAGAACAGTATAAGAGTCCAATTGGCTGAACAACGGATCGTGTTTCCAATCTTTCTTTTCGATATGTTCCTTCTTATCCATCGTATAATAAGGCAAGGGGAACACAATACGCGACACTTGCAGCTTTTCGTCAATTGCAAAATTGTAGATAAAGTCGGCAAAACTTTCATCTGCGGTAGCCGGAACCATCGGTTCTTCTTCCACCACTTCCATCACTTCCACCGTATCAGGAACGGCAGCCAGCGAATCAATCTCTTCAGTGAGCATCTCGAAGGGGTCTATTTTCTTTTTACCACCTCCACAGGAGCTAATCAGCACAAGCAGACAAACTCCGATAATCAGTTTCTTCATTTTCTATTTTTAGAAAAAATCAATGCAAAAGTATCTCTTTTTTTAGTTTTCAGCAAAATATTCGGTTTAATTCGCTAACTTTGCGGTCATTAAAAAAATAAAGAAGAAAGTATGTTAGCTAAAATAGAACAATTACTTCAGGAAATTGAAGGCTTACACGCTGCTAATGCAGAGGAATTAGAAGCCCTCCGTATTAAATATCTCAGTAAAAAAGGAGCAATTAATGAGTTGATGGCAGACTTCCGCAATGTACCTGCCGACCAAAAGAAGGAAGTGGGAATGAAACTGAATGAGCTGAAAAACAAGGCTCAGGAACGTATATCCACATTGAAGGAAGCTTTTGAAACACAAGACAACGGTGCCGCTGAAATGGATCTTACCCGCACGGCATATCCTATCGAATTGGGAACCCGCCATCCGTTAAGTATTGTCAAGAATGAAATTATCGATATTTTCCACCGTCTCGGTTTCAGTATTGCCGACGGACCGGAAATAGAAGATGACTGGCATGTTTTTTCTTCCATGAACTTTGCCGAAGATCATCCGGCACGCGATATGCAGGATACTTTCTTCGTTGAAGCCAACCCTGAGCATGTACAGGGCAATGTCATTTTGCGCACGCATACTTCATCCGTACAAAGCCGGGTAATGGAAAGCACCCAGCCACCCATCCGAATTATTTGTCCGGGGCGCGTATATCGCAACGAGGCTATCAGCTATCGTGCACATGCGTTTTTCCATCAGGTAGAAGCTCTCTATATTGACAAAAACGTGTCATTCACCGACCTGAAACAAGTATTGCTTTTATTTGCGAAGGAAATGTTCGGTGCCGAAACTCAAATCCGTTTACGTCCTTCTTACTTCCCCTTCACCGAGCCAAGTGCGGAAATGGATATCAGCTGTAATATCTGCGGTGGAAAAGGATGTCCGTTCTGTAAAGGAACCGGCTGGGTAGAAATTTTGGGTTGCGGTATGGTAGACCCGAATGTACTGGAAGCCAACGGCATTGACAGCAAAGTTTATTCAGGATATGCATTGGGTATGGGTATCGAACGTATCACCAACCTGAAATATCGCGTAAACGACCTGCGTTTGTTCTCTGAAAATGATACACGTTTCTTAAAAGAGTTCGAAGCTGCCAATTAATCAGTCTTTGTTTTGAATTTCATAAAACGATTAATAGACGGAACATTCTTTTGTCTGTTAATCGTTTCTTTATATGACAATATATGAAAGATAAGCTAGTAACAAAAAACTATATAGAAATTCTCGCAGCCAACTTTCTGCTCTACTTTGGTTTCTATTTACTAATGCCGGTACTGCCGTTCTATTTAGCCGAGATATTTAACAGCGAAAAAGGAACCATTGGTATTATCCTTTCATGTTACACAATAGCTGCCTTATGTATCCGTCCGTTTTCGGGCTATCTGCTGGATACTTTTGCCAGAAAACCGCTTTATTTATTAGCTTATTTTCTTTTTACGGCTGCCTTCGGCGGATATCTGTTGGCGGGCACCCTCACTTTATTCACACTTATCCGCATCTTCCACGGCTTAGCCTTCGGAACGGTCACGGTAGCAGGAAACACGGTAGTCATCGACATCATGCCCAGTTCACGGCGTGGAGAGGGACTGGGATATTATGGAATGATGAACAACACGGCAATGAGCATCGGCCCGATGGTAGGACTATTTCTACATAATGCATACTCTTTTGAAGTGATATTTTGGTGTGCACTGGTCAGTTGCGCTTTGGGACTGGTCATGGCATCATTGGTGAACCCCCCCGTCAAAGAGCCCGTGAAAAGAGAACCGATATCGCTCGACCGATTTATTTTATTGAAAGGCATTCCTGCCGGAATCTGCCTGCTACTACTGTCCGTACCTTACGGAATGACCTCCAACTATATTGCCATGTATTCGCAACAAATAGGAATTACGGCTGAAACAGGTTTCTTTTTCACATTTATGGCTTTTGGAATGGCTACCAGCCGACTATTCAGCGGACGATTGGTTGACCGTGGCAAGATAACACAAGTTATCGAAGCCGGACTTTATTTGGTTTGTTTCTGCTTTTTCGGGCTGAGTGCCTGTGGGTGGTTAATCGACTTCAGCCTACAGTGGACTACCTATTTCTTCTTTTTCATAGCTTTATTACTGGGTATCGGTTTTGGAACCATGTTTCCGGCATTCAATACATTGTTTGTCAATCTGGCTCCCAACAGCCAACGAGGTACAGCTACCAGCACTTACCTTACTTCATGGGATGTAGGTATAGGAGTGGGTATGCTGGCAGGCGGATATATCGCACAAATAGCCACTTTCAAAATAGCTTATTTATTCGGAGCAGTATTAACGGTTATTTCTTTATTCTACTTCCGGACAAAAGTAGCTCCACACTTTCATCAGCATAAGCTACGTTAGTCCTTGTACGTCAGCACCATAATATGAGAAAGACGGTCCTCTGAAATTGACAGTTGGGTAGACAGAATAAATGAATGAAATAAAGTAGCATTCTCTAAAATAAACGGCGGCAGATAAGGGCGAAAACGCTCAGGATTTTCAGAAACCTTATGCATATCGGCCACTAACATGAAAGAAGCGTCACGAGAAAGATTCGCCACACACTCGTCAAACAGTGTCCGACCACTACCGTCGTTTTCTTCTATTGCTTCATCCATATACCCGTTCATCGAATCTTTATTGCCCGAAATAACAACGCTGTCTTCCTTGACATCGGGCACTGACTGCATTTTTGCCACAAACTCGGAAGTACAGCTGCAAGTATCAGGCATAAAAGTATCCCCCGTAAGATATACCACATCACTATTCATATGAAAATCAAACTCACTCCAGCAACGATTATTATTCTGCAGGAAAGGCATTGAAGTCGTACGACCATATAATGTGAGGAAATTATGAGACTTCTTTTTCTCAAATACCTTCGAGAATACCTCATCATCACTCAATGCCGTTTCGTCCTCCTTGGCATCTATAACTTCTTCTATTAACCGCTTCTGATAACTCGCGACAAAGAAACCTGACCCACTATAAACAGCCAAAAATTCATTATTATTCAAAGGATAAATATAAATATTCTTTCCTCTATATTTTTCTTTCTTCGGCTGAAACTCACCCGGAGCACGCTCTTGCAGCATATCGGCAAGTAACTTTTCGTCTCCTGCACCCATGCGGAAATATACAACCTGATCACGCGGAGACCCCGGAGCATGAAAACTTACCAATAAACGGCTCATCCGACTGCTCAGGCCATGTGCTTTCTGAGTGGCATACTCATTCAATCCCCCAAGAATAAAATTGAATAAACCGGGAAACTGAAAATCTCCCAGTTCATTGCTATAATTAAGTTGTGGAAAATCATTTAAAAAATAATTGATATTATCGCTTTCCAAAACACCAATACTGTTTGAAGGTACCAAGGAGAAGAGATTGAACTCCCGACCTCTATCGGTCATGCTCAATCGTGTAAATCCATAAAAACCAACTGCTATACAGAACAATACAACAGAAAGCACTACACCTAATTTTGCAACTGTCCGCAATCTCATACCTTACCTATATTTATATTTTTTTTGCAAATATAGCAAATTATTTAAGGAAACAAAAGAAACTCTCAAAAAAATGCCTGCGATTAACAATCTAGTCAGACACATTGGCAACCGGAAACTCTATGGCTCCCCAACCTATCATTGCATTAAACAATCTTACCGCCGAAAAAGATGACAGTTCTTCCTTTTTTATTTCTTTTTCTTTCAATACGCCTTTATCCAGCAATTCCGCCCGCTTGGTTCCCTTCAGCAAAGGATGCAAGGGAGTATACCAGTCATTCCCGTCATATAAAGCAATATTAGCAATTGAAGTATCTGTCAATAACCCATTCTTCACTATTAATATATCATCCTTATCCTGACGAATCTGAAACAAACTATTCAACTTTCTTCTGTCTGTGCTCTTGAAAGAATAGTCTATAGTATCCGAACACACCATACGCAGAGACCGGACAGGTCGCATCTCATAAAGAGAATAAGATACCTCCGTTATGCCTTCTTCCGTATATACCACCCTGCATTTCACACCATTCATATCAGCAGACAAGTGCAGATAATCTTCCAACTGCAAGGGTGCGCATTCCGGCCGGAAATACCTACGGACCTCATTTAACCGCCGATTATGATAAAACAGATTGCAGGCATTTCCTTTCTCTATCCGTATGGTTTCAATAAATTGGTACATATATTTTCTGTTTCATTTCATTGTATTCACTCTCCAAAACACTTTTGCCGGTAATGCCCCCACCCGCTTTAAAATAAAGATGTCCGTTCTCCTGTTCTATGAAACGTATCATCACGGCACTATCCAAATTCCGTCCATCGAAATATCCCATTACCCCGGTATAAAAGCCCCGTTCATAGTTTTCGGCCTCAGCAATAATTTCCATTGTTTTCGGCTTTGGAGCTCCGGTTATGGAGCCGGCAGGCAAGAGCCTGAAAAGAATATCTCCGATATGTGACAAATAATCTTCAGGCAACACCCCGCAAATTTCAGAACTTGTCTGAAGTATCGGTCCCTTATTAGTTTCAAGACAATCACAATAACGGTAACGGGTAACGGTCACCTGTTCCGATACCATACTCAAATCATTCCGAATTAAATCTACAATAGTGGCATGCTCGGCCGCTTCCTTCCTGTCATCCATCAAAAGCCGACATGCATCAGGCAGTGAAGCATCGATTGTACCCTTCATGGGAAACGACTTTATCTTTCCTTCTTCGATGCGGACAAAGATTTCGGGTGAGAAACAAACCAACGTATCTTTCAGCCATAACTTGTACTTTGCCTCGGAATACCGAAAAACAGCTTCAAGCGTCAAGTTAGTCTTAATCGGAACTTGACAAGTCAGATTAGTAAGATAACTATTACCTGCCAATATATTATTCTTCACCACATCAAAAGCGATGCGATACTCTTCCAAAGCCGGTGGAGCAGTCTCCCATATTAACATTCCGTCATATTCTTCGCACCTCTTTTCTACATTGGTTATCCCATTAAAACTATACTGACAAAAACTTGAATCAATCTCACTGATTTCCTCCACATAGGAATGTTCTTGTTTATAGTCTATGATAAAAAGAAACGGCCTACCCTTGCCGGCCAAGTCATTCATCCGTTCAATACTTTCCTTTCGGCTATATAACTGCATTGCAATTTATTTATTTCGAAATTCTAAAGGGAGATGATAATTTTATTTCCAGACCTCCCAATCCCTTCTCTACATAATAAATACCCGGAAGAACCGCTTTAAAAAACAATCCTTCGATATCAAAATTTTCTGATTGATAAACAGCCATCCAATATCCTTCTCCACATGAAGGAGAAGAAACAACTTGAGCAACCTTATCATTTTTAATAACTCTAATCATCTTTGGATCAAACTCTTCCACCTCCTTCTTTGTAGCGGCAGGAAGAACAATATATTGATAGGAAGCACCCGACGGTTTCACACCATGACGCAAATGCAATGCCGCCACTTCTCCATGAAGAGTAGCAGGCGTATACATTCCCATAAAATCGCTCCAACGTCCCTCGCGTTCTTCCGATTGTGCCACACATGTATCCCCGTCCAAAACAATATAACCGACAGCATCATGAAAAAAGCGCAAATCTTTTTGCCGGAACGCTTCTGCTCCTGTAATTGCACTCCATTTCTTCTTATTCCAAACATAAAGTTCTCCACTCTTTGAACGCTGATCTATGGAAGTTGTTACACACAAAGTTGTATCTGAATGAATATCGGCCCCCAAACAGAAAACAAATTTATCGGCAAATAACCATACTTTATGCGCTTCCAGTCCGTCACGATTCAACTCCATGGCTGTCATTCCAATTTTTCCATTACTCAAGCCGCCCACTAAATCACTGTTATTCCCGGACCTTGTCACATTGACATTAGGCATCGGTGCAATATCCTCATACGAAGTGACACCCGGTATCTTCCGCCAGTCCCAAAAAGGAAATACTTCCAGATATTCATCTCCCCGAACATAATAATAAGTTGCTCCGTCTCCCAAGTAATATCCTTTCAGATTATCCTCATTTACCAACTCCGTACCAATCACCCTGCGAGAGGCCATTTTAACCGAAGACATCCAATCTTTGCTACGATGAACCGTGTAATCGGAATCATCAAAATGTTTATGACCTATCAACGTATTACCATGCGCAGGAAAACCTGCCAATCCCATATCTTCAGCAGCAAATGCCAAACTATATGCCTTATGTATCTGAGCATTATGAAAGAATTGCCGTCCCAACGAGCTGACATCCATATATCTGTTCCATATCACCCATCTATAACCTTTGTCAATCAACGAAACCAATATTTCCCTCTGCTGTCCGGTGAACTCGTAATCGGTATCTTTGAACAGCTGAAAGAAGAAACTCATTCCCGTGACAAAAGACAATCCGTAATTTCCGAATTGTTGCTGCGGACCATGCTGATGAAAGCTCCAATCATCTTTAATCCCTTCCTTTCTACCCAATACAATTTCCGAGGCAATAGCATCTCGCGCAGCCTTCACTAAATCTGCATCATTTTGCAAAAGAGCCCGAATCAAGACATTTCCGGCCAACCATACCTTATTTTTTCCCGTCATCCCGAACTTAGCATTCTCCATTACCGCTACAGCAGCCCGGTGCTCCTGTTCTGTCAACTGTTCTTCCAATAAAATAAAAGCAGCTCCCAGTGTTTTAGGAATACCAATCTGATTATACCACCAGTTCAGACAACGAGGCTTGGTATCAAACCAATATTTCAAAGCTAAATGAATTGCCTCTTTTACCTTTTCCGAATAATAATACTCTGTAGTTTTTGAATAATACAGTTTCGACAGTTCCAATATTCGTTCCGCATGGAGTTTAGGTTCCCAGCCTGAACGCTTAGTATCTGCATAATCAATGTCAGTCCACGAACCGTCTGCCGACATCAATGACAGATAACCATCTATTTTTTTCAAATCAAAAGGATAAAGTTGGTGCAACTCCACTACCGCCTGATCAGACATCTCCTTTTCCGGTTTTATCTTTATCAAATCCGAAAGCAATGAATCCTGCTCTATGGATGACGGTATTAACATCTGCCTGTAGTTCTCTTTTATTTGTTTTAATTCTCCGACTCCGGCAGCTTTCCCCATCAAGACATGGAATATCAAACTACAGATTAAGGTCAACTTCAAAATATTGCTCATTGTTTTATTGCTATTATGCGTTTAACGAACAAAATTAATGTATTTTTTCGATTCAACGATAAATTAAAATCTAAAATAAAGCCAATCCACGGTTGATGAAAGATATATGGAAATTGAGTGCTATTATAAAAGCTGTAGTGTACCTTTCGAAAAGACTTTGAAGTTTTCTGAAAGCTCTTCCAACTTTTTCAAAAAGGTCTTGAAGTTTTTTACAAAGACTATGGTCTTTTTGGGAAAGCTCTTGGTCTTTAAAAAAAATGTCCTTGTCTTTTTGGAGGTACATGCGAACGTACATGTAAAACATGCTCCCTGACGGGGTAGATTTTGTGTGAAATGAACATTATCGGTCTCCTTTCACACCGAAACATTGATAAACAAAAGGATTCAATACATGCAATGCGTGAAAGCAACTTTTATCAACTTCCTTTTGAAGCCGAAACAACTTTTCGGATTGCCCCAAGTTTTCAAACTGAGCCACTATAAGTTTGTCCTGTTTCCGGGTCTTCCCAACGACGCCGCTTGATGCGTAGA
>ERZ773181.1738-NODE-1738-length-16215-cov-3.403837_pt1 | contig 16215 bp, 15 predicted proteins | sample MGYA00581001_ERZ773181 | MGnify/ENA primary metagenome ERZ773181 (study PRJEB29015, sample SAMEA2737780) | human gut metagenome | biome: human gut; feature: human-associated habitat; material: faeces | place: China | collected 2012 ... | reverse complement strand
TTGTGATAAAATTTTTAAAAGCGTGATGTATATGAAAATATGATACTTATGGGGTTTAATATTTGTTTTTGACGAAATTTAAGATTACCAAATATGCTTAAAAATTTTGATTTAAAAAATGTACGAGTTTCTATTCACAAAAATTAGCTGAGTTTTTACATTTATAAAATTTCTAGGACGTATACGAAAAATAGTGTTTGTGGGACTTAATTTTTATTTTCAGATAAGATTTTTGACTGCGACACAGGCTTAAAAATTTTTATTTAAATAATTAATTTAAAACTATTCAACACTTTATTTTCGGAAATTAGATAAATTTTTTCAAATATCAAAATTCTTTGAATGCACATGAAAAGCCACCCATTTGTGGGTGGTTAATTTTAATTTTTTTCAATTTTATTGCAAAGCTCAAGCAAAGCTTTTTTATCTTGGGCGGCGAAAGCAAGTTTACGAAAATCCGATGCGTTCGGGATATCTTTAATATAAGAAGCGATGTGTTTGCGTGCTTCTTTTATACCTCTTTGTTCGCCTTTGTAAAAGCATATTTTTTCAATGTGAATTTTCATAACTTTGATTTTTTCCGAAATTGTCGGAAGGGTGCACTTTTGATTTTTCATGTATTCGTTTATTTGAGAAAATATCCATGGATTTCCTGTTGCACCCCGACCTACTGCCACCATGTCGCAATTTGTGTAGGTTAGCATTTTGTTTGCCGAGAGAGCGTCAACAACGTCTCCGTTTCCTATTACGGGAATTTTTACGTTTTCTTTTACTTTTTTAATTATTTCCAAATCACTTTTGCCTGAATAACCTTGTTCTTTGGTTCTTCCGTGAACGGTTATTGCGTCGGCTCCGGACTTTTCGCACATCTTTGCAACTTCTACTGCATTTATTGAAGAACTGTTCCAGCCCGAGCGTATTTTTACCGTTACAGGAACGGTTGACGCTGATTTTGCCGCTTCAACTATTTGGGAGCACAGTTTTGGGTTTTTCATGAGTGCCGATCCTGAATTTTCTTTTATTATTTTTGTTGCAGGACAACCCATGTTTATGTCGATTATATCGGGCGTAAAACCGCTTTGATTTATTATTTTTATCGCCTCTGAAAAATCGGATGGAGAGTTCCCGAAAAGTTGTATAGCAAACGGAGTCTCATAATCCGAACGCTGCATTAACTCGAAAGTTTTTTGACTGTTGTAAATAAGTCCTTTGGCACTTACCATTTCGCTTGTAAAATATGAAGCTCCGTGCATGGCACAGATTTCTCTGAACGCCCTGTCGGTTATTCCGGCCATAGGTGCGAGAGCGGCTATTCCTTTAATTTCAATGTTTCCTATATTCATAAATTTTCCTTTTTTGTCTAAAGTCTTACCAGTATATTTTATCATTAATTGCTATGTTGTAAATTGATCTTTTTAAAAATTACGTTATTTGTTTTGAATTTAAAGAATATTATTCTAACGCACGTAAAAATGTGCTATAACATAAAATGTATTTCTTTTAAGATAGGAGATTTTTATATTGGAAAATTTTTCAAAACGTGCTTGGGCAGAAATAGATTTAGACGCTCTGGAGCACAATTTTAAGAGCATTAAAAGTAAACTTTCAAAAAACACAAAACTTTTGTGCGTTCTCAAGGCCGACGCTTACGGTCACGGAGCGGGATTTTTGGTTAAACGGTACGAAGAACTCGGAGCGGATTTTTATGGAGTTTCGAATATAGATGAAGCTGTTCAGCTCAGAAAAAGCGGAGCCAAAAAACCTATTTTGATTTTTGGATATACCGACCCTGAAATGGCTGAAATATTATGTAAATACGATATTTCACAGGCTGTTTTTTCGCATGAATACGCAGAAAAACTTTATAAGAAGTGTAAAGCTTCGGATTTTAATTTGAAAATTCATTTAAAAATAGATACAGGTATGAGCCGAATCGGATTTTTCTGCCAGACGCCCGAAGACATAGAAAAATCAGTAAATGAAATAATAAATATAAAAAATACAATGAAAAACTTGGAATTTGAAGGTATTTTTACGCATTTTTCAGTTTCTGATGATGTTACGAACAATCGTGAATATACACTAAAACAATTTGATAATTTCAAAACCGTAACCGAAGATTTGGAACGTAAAGGTGTAAAAATTCCGATAAGACATTGCTGCAACAGCGGAGCAATAATAAATTTCCCCGAAATGCATATGGATATGGTAAGAGCCGGAGTTATTCTTTATGGTCTTTATCCGTCTGATGAAGTTAGAGATAAAATAGATTTAAAGCCTGTCATGCAGTTAAAAACTGTTGTGTCTCAGGTAAAGGTTATTCCTCCCGACACAAGTGTCAGCTATGGACGCACTTTTAAGACTAAAAAAGAGATGAAAATAGCCTCTGTAACCATAGGTTATGCTGACGGATATTCTTTGAAATTTTCCAATACCGCTCAGATGATTGTGTGCGGCAAAAAAGCGAGCATAGTAGGCAGAGTTTGTATGGATCAGCTAATGCTTGACGTTTCCGATATTGAAAATGTTCACGAAGGCACTGAAGTTACTGTTTTCGGTCATGACGAAGATGAATTTATTTCCGTTGATGACTTGGCGAAAATTATGGGTACGATTAATTACGAGGTTGTATGCCTCATAGGTAAGCGAGTTCCACGTATTTTCTTGAAAAACGGCGAAATAATAGGAAAAGTAAGTTATATATAGCAGTATATTTAATAAAATGTGATAAAATGTATTAAAAATGTTTCAAAACGAATTAATGTCAAAATATGATGTGAAAAATAGTTGAAAATATTGTGGAAAATGTTCAAAAATATAAAAATCGATTCAAATTTACGCTTTTCTAAATATTTGAACAAAAAAATTAAAATAACACTTGAATTATAATTATAAATGCTGTAATATAGTGTATGTACTGATTGGAGAAAGGCGGAATGTTGTATGATAACTAAAGGTTTGGTTTTGTCCGCTCAAATTAACAATTGGTATAAACTTCGCGAGTTGTTGTATGTTTTTATGACAGAACTCGGAATTTCTCTCGACATAATTAATCGGGTAATAATAGCCAGTGAAGAGATTTTTGTTAATATTTCTCACTACGCTTATCCCGACGCGTTAGGCGAGGTGTCTGTGAATATGGAGTACTTTCCCGAAGAAAAACTTCTTAAGGTGAAGTTTACCGACAGCGGCGTTCCTTTTGATCCGACTGCGGTTAAAGAGCCTGATGTTACTCAAAAAGTCGGCGACAGAAAAATAGGAGGTCTCGGGATATTTATGGTTAGTAAAATCATGGACAGCATGGAATATAAATATTCTGAAGGGAAAAATAATTTAGTGTTAATTAAAACCACAAAATAATTTTTTACTTAGGAGGCATATCGAAATGGATATTAAAAAATCAGTTGAAAACGGAAAAACAATTTATCGCATAACAGGTAGGATAGATACTCAAACTGCTCCCGAACTTCAAGCCGAACTTGATAAAGGGTTTGAAGAAGGCAACAATAATATAGTTCTTGACTTTGAAAAGGTGGATTATCTCAGCAGTGCAGGTCTCAGGACGGTTTTGCATGCACAGAAAAAAATAAACACTATCGAGGGTGCGTCGATGATTGTAAATAATGTAAATTCCTCTATTATGGAAGTATTTGACATGACAGGTTTTACAGATTTTTTGACAATTAACCCCGATGTGCAAAAATTTTAATTTTTAATTTATTTTTGACGTTTAAAGAACAGTTTGCATTTATTGTAAGCTGTTTTTATATGTGATTTGATATAGAGTTTTATTTTAATATTAAACTGTAATAACGATTGATTACAGTTTAAGTATGTATATTCTTTAATTTTAATATTTTTTATAAAAATATTTCATTTGATTTATAAAAACAAGAGATTCCTCCGAAATTTAAAAATATATTGATATGAAGTTAAAAGTGTGTTTTAATAGAGCTTTAAAGACATATCTTTTAAAAAATATATTAAGGAGATAAAATTAATGAAAAACAAAAAAATTAAATTTCTTTCGGGAGTATCTAGTTTAACGATTGCTCTTGGTGCTGTTTTAACAAGCATTGCAAGTGCTACAGAACCCAATCCTTCTATGCCGAATTTGTCTGATTCAACAGGCATTGCAAGTGCTACAGAATCCCATCCTTCTACGTCGAATTTGTCTGGTAGTGTGTCCGTGTCAACAATTACGGCGGATGATATTAAACATGCAAGTGAAAGAAGAATTTATGATTTAATAGAATCTGGAGATGCTGTGGGGTTACCTCCTCGTGATTTTGCTCATTCTCTAAATATGAACAGAAGTAATGGTATAAGTTTGAGGAGCAAATTTAAATTGTTTTCATATTATACTTTTATTATATTATTAAGAGCAAAGCATCAGCCTCTTCCTACTGATGAAAAAATAAATTGGGATACCTATAATCAAGATAATTTGGAATTCTCCTTAAATATAGGGGATATTGTTTGGGAAAATGGCTATTATGGCGAAAGTGAACCAAGTGAAAAAGATGGAGAAGATGAAGTAAAAAGTTTTCATTATTTAGTTGATGCTATAATACTCATGGACGAGGAAGAAAAGAGTCGTGTTATCGTGTGCGAAAATGGTATAATATTTGAATATGGTGACAATATAGAAAAAATCTTTGAAATGTTGGAAATTGCATGTAAGTATTTAAAAAGTTCGCCTGTTAAATAGTTGTTTTTAATTTAGAGCACTCACTTTAATAGTGAGTGCTTTTTTATGAGAAATAAAATAATAATTTAATTAAAATTAGCTTTTAATTTTTATTTGGTATAGGCGAGAAGGAACACTATGTATATATCGAGGGTAAATTATATGTATGTGCATTTTGTGATCAATGTTTTAGAGAATACTGTAAACGATATGGCGGTAGGATAGCTTCGCCTCAATAAAATATTTTTATTAGCAGAAGTACTCGCTTTAACGGCGAGTGCTTTTTGGTGTTTACAATAAAATTTGTTTTTGAAACTGTTTATTCGTAATTTACGAATTAAAATATATTTGAAATAGAGGGCAGTTCAACATCTCTTAAATTTTTAATTCTTGAAAGTGCACGAGTGTTTTCCATTTCGCAGTCGATGGAGCTGTCGGGGTCGATATTTTCAAGGGAAGTTTTTATGAGTTCCACGGATTCTTCTATTGTTTCGAGATTCTTGTGATGGACAAGCATGGAAAGAATTGTATGTTTTTCTTCCCAAAATTCATCGAGTTTGTTCGCTTCTTCGCGAGCGGAGTCATAATTACACTTCGTTACCGATTCTTGAATTTTTTCCACATAATCTTTTGCTTTTTCGGAAGCGTCGGTAACGTAAATTAAGCATAAGGCACAAATTCCTATTGAAAATACTGCTAAAATTCCCGCCCAGTAAATTTTTTTCATGCGTCGACCTCCTTTTTTATTATGCTGAATTCTTTTGATGTGTTTGCCGTCATGATGAATATGTCTTTAAGTTTTACTTTTTCTTTTTTCAGTGTTTTTTCGAGCCAGTCGTTGTCAAGTCCGCATATCGAAAGCGAAACATCTGATACTATTCCATCGCTGACAACAACAGCGTCAAATTTTTCTTTCGGAGCTTTTATTCCCAGAGCTTCGGCATCGGGCGGTTGTTTTGATGATTTTTTAAGAACGCTTAAATTTCCGTTAGTTTCCATTATTGCAAACCATGCGTCTTCGAGACTGAAAACATCCATTTGACGAAGTTGTTCAAATAAATCTTCGGTGCTTATTCGGAGATATTTCAGAGCATTTTGTTGAATTTTGCCTTCGCTTATGACTATAACGGGTTTACCGCATATCAGTCCCCGAATTTTCGGGTTTTTCATCATCATGTATGAAACAAATATTTCGCAGCAAATCAAAACCGCTATTGGAATAAGGCTTCCCAAAAGAGGTTGTGCACTGTCTTCCATCGGAATTGCGGCAATATTTGAAATCATAATTGTTATAACCAGTTCTGACGTTTGGAGGTCGCTTATCTGACGTTTTCCCATCATTTTCATTGAAAAAATTATTATTACATACAAAATTATGGTTCGGATAAATGCTACAGCCATTTAAATACCACCTTTAAATTTCATATAACAACTTAATTTATTGTTCCCGATTTTAAACATATATACCATTATTTTTTCGTTGCTCGCAAGTGTATTGAAAACAGTTATTTTTTGGAATATAATATTATATTAAGAAAATTTGAATAAACAGTTTTGATAAAGGTGTGATGCGATATTTTTCTCTTGTGGAATGAGCTTCCCGAATATATGAAAAATGAGGAAGTAAAAAAATACTATGAAATTGTAAAAAAACGAAAAGCAGCCCTGATTTTCAAAAGAATATTCGATATAGTGATGTCTGTTTTTTTAATAGTTTTGTTTTCTCCGCTTTTGCTTGCAACGTTTATCGTTATAAAGCTTGACTCTCCTGGGAAAGCACTGTTTTTGCAGGACAGAGTAACTCAAAACGGTAAAATTTTTAAAGTTTTCAAATTTCGCACAATGGTTGAAAATGCCGAGAGTTTGGGAAGTCAGGTAACTACAGGTGAAGATCCGAGGATAACAAAGTGTGGCAGATGGCTTAGAAAATTCCGTATAGATGAAATTCCTCAACTGTTTAATATTTTAAAAGGGGAACTGTCTTTCGTGGGAGTAAGACCTGAAGTGCCTAAATATGTAGAGAAATATACTCCTGAAATGTTTGCGACTCTTCTTTTGCCTGCGGGAGTCACTTCAATGACAAGCATTATGTACAAAGATGAATCCAAACTTTTAGAAGGTGCCGAAAACCCCGACAAAACTTATGTGGAAGAAATTCTTCCTGAAAAAATGAAATACAATCTTGAATATATTAAAAATTTTAATTTTTGGTATGATATAAAGGTAATGGTAAAAACAGTTTTTGCTGTAATAAAAAAGTAAGGGAGATTTTGAATTTGAGTTATAATATTAAACTTGCTCCTCCGGATATTTCGGAAAAAGATATTACTGCGGTAAGTGAGGCTTTGCGTTCAGGGTGGATTACAACAGGACCTCAAACAAAACTCTTTGAAAAAAAGATAGCCGAGTACTGCGAAGCGGATTCTGCTGCTGCACTTAATTCAGCTACGGCATGCCTTGAGATGACTCTCAGAATTTTGGGAATCGGACCTGGAGATGAAGTTATTACAAGTGGTTACACTTATACAGCGTCGTGCAGTGTGATTTATCACGTCGGAGCGACTCCGATTCTTGTAGACACCGCAGAAGATTCGTTTGAGATGGATTACGAAAAACTTTACGATGCGATTACTCCTCGAACCAAGGCTATTATTCCTGTTGATTTAGGCGGAGTAATGTGCGATTATGAGAAAATTTTTGAAATCGTAAATAAACGAAAAAATATTTTTAAGCCGAATAATTTAATTCAGGAAGCAATCGGAAGAGTAGCGGTAGTTGCCGACGGTGCACATTCTTTCGGAGCGTTTCGTAATGGAAAAAAATCCGGAAGCGTGGCCGATTTTACAAGTTTTTCATTTCATGCCGTTAAAAATCTCACCACTGCCGAAGGTGGAGCGGTAACATGGAAACCGATTAACGGAATTAAAAATGAAGAAATATATAAAAATTTTATGCTTTTGTCTCTTCACGGGCAAAACAAAGACGCTTTGGCAAAAACGAAAGCCGGAGCTTGGGAGTATGATATAATTTATCCCGCATACAAGTGTAATATGACGGATGTTCTGGCATCTCTCGGGCTGTCGCAACTGGAAAGATACGATAAAATGCTTCAAAGACGTTATGAAATAACCAAGATGTACAATGAATTTTTCAAATCCGAAAATATTCAGGTTTTGCCTCATTTGAATGAAAATTCCAAATCAAGCTGTCATTTGTATATTACAAGGCTTTTGGGCAAAGACGAAAAATTCAGAAATAAATTTATAGAAAAAATGGCACAAGCAGGCATTGCGACAAATGTTCATTATAAACCGCTTGCTATGCTTACTGCTTACAAAAACATGGGTTTTGATGTCAAAGATTTTCCAAATGCTTATAATATGTATGAAAACGAAGTAACTTTGCCGCTTCATACTCTTTTAACCGATGATGAAGTCGAATATGTTGCGAAAACTTACAAAGAAAACTTAAACTAAAAAAATTTATAGAAAGGAGAGGCTTGTACTGCATATTTTTAAAGAAAAATTTGATATGAAAAAACTGATGTGTGATGCAAGTCTTTTCAGAAAAATTTTCATAATTACCTTGTCTTTGGAAATGATTGCATTTTTGGACGTTCCCGCTTTTGTTTTAAAGTGTTTTGTTCTTGCATGGGGATTTTTCATACTCGTACATAATTTTTTTATTGAGAAACGTGCTTTTAAGGTTAGATATAAATATCTTCTCTGGGCATTTTTAATTTCCATGGCAGCTACGTCCCTTATGCATGTGTCAATATGGTTCGTACCGAATATCGCTTTGATTGTATATACCGCCGCATGCTTTTTTATTTTTTACGGTATGTATACCGGGAATTCACATGAAGAAATTGAAAAAGAAATGGTTTTTGTACTTAAATTTTTTGTGATTTTCGGAACGATTTGCGGATTGCTTTCACTTGTTGTAATGCTTTTTAAACACGAAACTTCGCTTGGTTCATATCATTTGGGTATATATAAAAATCGTCTTATAGGGATTTATACCAATTCGAATATTTTGGCTTTTTCTATGATAGAATCAATTATTGCCTGTGATTTTTTATCGGACAGATATATAAAAAACAAGTTCAAAAACACAAAATTAAACACTAAAATTTTAGCTTTATGCGTTTTGATAAACTGTGTGTGTTTGTTTTTGTCCGATTCGAATGCTTCCTTTTTGTTTTTGATTATATATTTGACTATCCGAGTTTTTTGCAACATGTTTTTCAAAAATAAAGCTTCTTACGGCATAAAATTTTTCAGAAGTGTCTTGGTGATAATAGGATTTTGCGTGGTTTCGATGTCTGTTTCATTTACTTTAAGAGACGCCTGTCAGCAGTTTATAGGAGAAGCTTTGTCAGACATGTCCAAACAAGAAATAGTCCAGGAAACAATAAAAGAGATAGGTCCGAATAACGATTCTTCGGAAAAGAAATCCGGTATAACTATTGCTGTTCCGAACACGGATGAAAAGGAAGGAAGCACTCAAGAAGATTTTCATATTGGACGCGAACATTACGAAGTTAGCAGCGGAAGAATTACTCTTCTTAAGCAAGGAATAGAGCTTTTTAAACATCATCCCTTTATGGGTATCGGCAGGGCTAACCTTAATCTTTATGCCAAAAGGTATATCAAAGGTGGGCTGAGGCACCCCGACCTTCACAACGGATATCTTACGATTTTGGTTTCTTACGGTTTGGTTGGATTTGTAATTTTTGCGATTTTTTCTTTTTTGGTTGCGATAGATATATGTAAACACATGTTCATGTGTATGGAGTTCAACTATTTCACGGTGTTTTCTAAGCTTTTTTCAGTCTTGGTGGGTTACTGCGGATATTGCCTTTTTGAGAAAGCAATACTTTTTGATGTTACGTTTATGGTAGGATTTTTCTGGATTATGCTTGGGTTTACTTTTTCGTACGTGAGACTCGGGTTTAAGGGTAAAGATATTTCATAATAAAGTGTTGACGCCAATCGTAGGGTTGGCGTTTTTTTCGCCTAAAAATAGGGTTTTAAATTTTCGGGACTGATAAATATTGAGGTATCGGATAGGTATTTCAAACAAACTGTATTTAAATGCTGTTAAAATGTGTAAAATTGCAAAAAAACTATTGACAAACAACAAAACCGGATATATACTAATGTGCAAGATTGGTATAAAAAATCCAATCTCAAGTATATTTGTATTAAAATTACTGTTTGAGGTTCTGGATTTTAACTTAGAAAGGTGGGCAAATTTTTAAAATTCGGTAATCGTAAAGCGAGCGAATTAAAAACTGGATAGAAAAAATAAAATATTTGAAAGAGAGGTAATTATAATGTTTGGAGACATAGGAAGAACATTAAAAAAAGAAATAAAAAAAGGAATAAAAAAAGTAAAAAGAATAGGTCTTGGTATTAAGGCTGATAGCAAGACCGATAAACAAGATAGAGAAGAAATAAAAAGGATAAAAAAGAGAGGTGATGATCGTTCTGATTATAGAGAACGTGTGGCTGACCTTTACGAGCATTTAGTTGATTTTCTTGAAAAGTTGTGTGACTATGATAGAAAAAATTTTAATGTTGCTGCAATAAATAGAGCACTAAAGAAAGAAGGTAGCAAAAAAGGAGAAATTGATGCACGCACAAAAAAAGAGGCATCCTCTGTTTCAAAGTCTTTATATGATGAACACGTTAGGATGATTAATGTTAAAAGTATTAAAGTAGTTAAAAACAAAGAAGAGAAAACGACGACAACCTCCACTGTAGCAACCGTGCCGATTAAGTTAAACTTTAGAAATTATTTTGATATGAATGGTAAGCCTTCTAAAGAGTTAAGTTATACTTATGATTTTTTACGTGGTATGGAGCCTGATGTAGCGGTGAGAAAAACGGTTAAATTGTATGCGGTTTGCTGTATCTATATGGAAAGAATGGAACAAAAAATCAGACTATTTTTTACTAATCATAAAAAATTTAAACAACTAGAAGCCTATTATAAAAGGATGGACGAAAAACTTTTAAAATTGACCAATGAGGAAAGAAGAATTATCAAAGGTTTCTCCAAAAATGTTTATAATGAATTAACTGGAGAGAACGAAGTTCGGGAGCTTTCAGCTGAGAAAAATAAAAAAGAAGGAAGAGATGATAGAATAGACTTTGAAGATGGATATACTTCAGACTTTTTAAGAAAGATTCAGGAAATTAAAGATTTTGTTGGTGAAAACGCTCCTATTATAGATGGCAGAAGGTATAGTAGAGTGTGCCTTCGGGGACTTAGAAGATTAGAAAATATGTACAAGAATTCAACTCGAAAGCTTGAATCATCTTTTGAAGTCATGGCTGACGGAGGAAAACAAAAGGACGCAGAACGGTTAAAAGAACAGGTTGGATATCCGTCACTCATAGCAAACATTGATAAAAAATTTGAGGAATTGAAAATTCTATACAATCGGGTTTCGGAAAGTGAACTCGCTTTAAGAATAGAGCTAAAAAAATTAGATGATAAAGAAAAATTAAGGATATATAAAAAAAGGATAGAAAAGGAATTTGTGCTAGAAAAAAAAGGACCGGAAGAAACAAACCAAGATTATGAAAAACGTTTTATGCTGGTAGATAGACAAAGGGCAAAAGAGTGTGTTGAATTGATTGAATCGCTTAGTTCTATGCAGAAAGTTATAGAAGATTATGATTTGAAATTTGGTAGGAAAAAAAGATTTTTATTGGATCTCTTGAGAGAACTCGAGGCTTTAGAAGATAAACCTGTGTTTAAGAACACAATTAAAGAATCTATGTCGGGATTGGTTTTAGGTAGAGGTAGAACTGCTCAATTTAAACATAATTTAAATAAAAAAATGAAAGGTGAAAAAGAAAAATGGGATAAAGAAGATGAAAGACTAGAGAAAGAAGGAGAAGATAGAGTTACAGAGATAGATGAAGCAGGTAAAGGTGCCATAGAGGGATACGAGAAGGAAATACAAGAGGAAAAAGCAAAAGAAATGGCAGAAAGAAAGAGAAAATTGGAGGAGAAAGCTGCGGCAGAAAAAGCTGCGGCAGAAAAGGCAGCGGCAGAGGAGGAAAAGAAAAGGAAGGAAGCGGCAGGCTCACCTAGCGATGAATCAATACCAGTAGAGGAATCGCCAGATCCATCAGCGGATTTGTCAGGAGGTAGTGCATCGGCTCCCAGAAAGCCTTTGCCCGCAAAATGATCAGATGGGGCGGCTACTGAAGTACCTGTTGAAGCCTAAAACTTAAATATGTTAGCGGTAGATATTTTATAAATTTGCGTGAAAATTGTAGCGTTTAGATGTAACAAAGCTTATTTATCATGATTAATGATGTTAACCATGAGTGATCTAAAAATTATTTTTAAGGCATTTTGTTGCCGACTGTTTGATTAACAGTATTAAATAATAAGTGAATATACCGGCGACTTCTGAGGTTGCCGGTATATGTGTAATAATTTGTTTTCGAGATTTCAATTTATTATTCCAGATTAAACAAATTTTTAATTAATATTATTGCGAAAGGTTGGATAGTAATGAGAGTGTTTAAGAAACTAAAAAAGGGTGCAAAAAAAGTAGTTAAATTAGCTAAACATCCTGAAAAATTGAAAAAAATTGTTAAAAACCCTGTCGATACAGTTAGGACTATTTTAGGAAATCGCCATATTAAAAATTTTAATAAAGATATGCATAAACTTATTAAAGGAATTTTGGAATTTGATAAAAATCGTAATAAATCGGGTGCATCGGGAAAGATTAAAGAATGTAACGAAAAAATTACTATTATTGTGAACGGTAAGCGAATTCTAAAAGCAGAAGATGGAGTATCGTTTGCTAAGGCTGTGCACAAAGATGGTAGTTTAAAAAATGAGTTAACAGATAAACAATTAAAACATAAGTCTCCTAGGGAACAATTAATATATTTACTTACAAGGTTTGAAATTGTAAAAAAATATTTAGAAATTTTAAGAGAGCAATTAGTTGAAAAAGATACATCTGACAAAGATTATAAAAAAATGGCAAAAGAATTAGTAAAATTAGAAAAAGAATGTAGAAGGTTAGAAAAGAAAATCGGAACTATTGGTAAGGAAGTAGCTCGACTAGAGGATATATGGGAAAATAACACAACCGAAATAAGAAATGATGTAGAGGATAAAGGCGAAGATGTAGATGACGATGAATCAGGAGACGAAGGCGAAGATGCAGACGACGATGAATCAGGAGACGAAGGCGAAGATGCAGACGACGATGATTCAGAAGATGAAGGCGAAGATGCAGATGACGATGATTCAGAAGATGAAGTCAAAGATGCAGATGATGATGATTCAGAAGATGAAGTCAAAGATGCAGATGATGATGATCCAGATGAAGATGTAGAAATAGATGCAGAAGGAGAAGCAGCAGAAGAGGAATATGAAGTACCTCCGCCGCCACCTTTGCAGCCTGAAGATGAAGCACATAAAGAAGCTTCGAAAAAATTAGGCATGACAACTGAAAAGAATTCTCCAAAACGATATGAACCAAAAGTGAAACGCCCGACTCCGAATTTGGATGATTTTAAAAAATCAGTTCTCTCAAGTAAAGAATGGATAGATACTACTTTTAAAAATATTACTGACAAACAAGAAGAAATACAGAGTGTTGCAGAAGCCTTATTTGGTGAATCGAATAAAGCATTGCGTAATTCGTTGTTAGAAAGGGCAAACGCTGTTGTTAGAAAACTTCTTGAAGAAAAAGAAAGACTTGAACGTATTATATTTAATGGTGAACACGGGGATAAAAACATAGTAAGAATGTCGGATAGATATCAGAAACTTTGTAGTGCACTTAAACCTATAGTAAAATCTGCAATTGATAAATTGGATAAAATTTTAGCTGAAATTGAAAAAATACAAAACGGAACTTCTACATCATCCGAATCGAGTAGTATGGCACCGCCTTTGCCGCCACCATTAGAAGATGATGTAGGTGACCCGCCACCGATTCCACCGGAAGATGATATAGATGACGTGCCTCCGCCGCCTCCACCGGAAGATGATATAGATGACGTGCCTCCGCCGCCTCCACCTGAAGATGATGTAGATGATGTGCCTCCACCGCCGCCTGAAGATGATAGCAATGAAGTAACATTTCAGGATCAAGAAGACAGTAGTAGCAAAAATAAGCACAAAAAAGGAATAGTGGCAAAATTGAGAGAAAAGTTTGAAAACAAAGGGGGCATAGCAAAAGCCGCTGGGAGAAGAAAAATTTTAGCTGATGCTGTATTTGAAATTAATAAAGATATAAAAATCGTTATTAACAAATGTGATGAATTATTAATGCGTTCAGAAGGATCGACTGATCCAAAGTTAAAAAGAGAGATCCTAGATCTTCGTGAAAAATTTTTAAATGGAGAGAAAGATATTAGTAGAAAAATATTTGGCAATAAAGAAGTATCAGATTTAATTAATAGTAAGAAACTTTCAGATAAGTTATTATGGAAAGTTCAGAATTATATGTTGGATGTGTATTATTTATTTGAAGGAATTAATAGTGAACTCAATCGTATTTCTCAAAAAATGGACGTGCATGAGATGCATGATGCATCTAAGTCTTTATGGCTTAAACCACCTAAGTTTGAACCACCTCCACTAGATGCAAATGATCCCAAATTAACGGAGGATTGGATCAATTATGTGACTGATTTTTTCAAAAAATCGAATGGTCAATAAGTTGATTTTTAAATTTTGATTCATTGTGGGGCACGAATTGTGCCCCACTGTATTCATTAGAGGTATATTTGCGTCCGAGTTTTGAAAAATTTTTTTAGTTTGATTGGTTTTTTGTAAGGTCGAAGAGGTTTGATAAGAAGCAAAGAGAAATAACTTAAGAATAAATAAAAACTTTAAACAGTTTTCAAATTTAGAAAACTGTTTAAAGAAGTAATTCGTTATTATTTAAATTTAAAAATTGATTGATTTCTAAGATTCGTTTAAATTTTAAAAAATATAGAAAGGGCGTTTCATTATCAGGGATTGTGAATGTGGTATATATGTACTGGTTCCTCTACTACTACTCTGTATCTTCGTTGTGATTCTAGTACTACTATTTTTTCTTGTTCTGGTTCTACGTATGGGATATCTGCTGCTAAAATTACACTGCCTACTACTGTTAATGCTGTAACGGCTGTTATTACCACAGTGGCCGCTATTGCACCTATAACTTCGAGAGCTCTGTTTGACATATTATTATCTCCAATTTTGTTCGAATTTTCTGTAGTTATATTACTCGGTTTTGATTATTGAATGACTGTAAGTGGGGGAGTTTTATGATTTGAACCAGAATGAAAAATAATCTTATATTCATTTTTTGCTGAATCGGGACATTTAATAATCTCGTAACTTCCTTTTTCTACAGTTACAGGGGCAGGAGTTTGAGATTTATTCTCTGGTAGTAAACACAGTGCTATCAATCCAACAATAGGTAACAATGCAGTTATAGACATTATCACTAAAAGTTGTGTGTCAGTCAGAAAACCTTTCTGCATATTATTCTCCCCAATCGTGTTTAAGTTTTTTATAATCGTACTACTTAGTTACCGAGAAACTATAATTGGGAATTATAAAACTGAAGATAGAATCGTTAAGTAACAGTGCAACCTAAACTGAAACATTGGACAACTTCTTAACTTTCTTTTTCTATGTCCACAGGCGTTACTTTGAATGCAGATCTACATATTCCTATCAATATTTCTGATATTGCTGCTATTGGCAAAGAAAATACCAAAATTGACATTAAAAGTTGTTAAAATGTTCTTGCTTGGCATGTTATCTTCCCGCCTACCGCAATATTTAATAATTTATTCTTTGGATAACTGTAGTTGGGGGAGTTTTAGAATTTGAAATGAGATGAAAAATAATATTGTACTTTTTTTACATTCAGCTAAGATATTTAGTAATTTCATAACTCCCTTTTTCTACAGTCACAGGGAAAGGAGTTTAAGTTAGAAGTACTTCCTATCGCATACATTGTTAATATTGCCAGTCAAATAATTATTGCAAATGAAACTACTAATAAAACTGCCGATATTAACGATAGGATCGCTTTTATTTTTCCTCCTATGTAAAATTAAAGAATCACCAAAGTTGTTGTTGAAGATGGAAATATTCTGTGTGCACTGCATACATAAATTGGTTCATCATACACACTGCATAATACTGCAAATACTACCGTAGCGACTCCTGCTAAAGTAGCTAACACGCCGTTTATTATCTTGTATGCTCCGTCTGACATATATTTTCCTCCATTCATTTTTGTTATATTCATATTTTAACACTTTGCCAATTAAAAGTCAACGCTTTTTTTGTTTATTTAAAATTTGCAAAAAACAGCACTTTATAATAAAATTCAATGTAAGTTGAATTTATTTTTAAGGCAGGTGCATGTGGTTTAACCCGCTGAATTTATGATTAATATAGGATGTCATCTTTCGAGTTCAAAAGGATTTTGTGCAATGGCGAAAACCGCTTTGAGTATAGGTGCG
>ERZ773181.1735-NODE-1735-length-16234-cov-4.419865_pt1 | contig 16234 bp, 14 predicted proteins | sample MGYA00581001_ERZ773181 | MGnify/ENA primary metagenome ERZ773181 (study PRJEB29015, sample SAMEA2737780) | human gut metagenome | biome: human gut; feature: human-associated habitat; material: faeces | place: China | collected 2012 ... | reverse complement strand
TCTATATACATTATAGATATAAATACTTCACTAAAATAATATCATTATTTTCACACCAGTGCAATAGTTTTTTCTTATTTTTTCAAATTTGTCATTTTTTGTCGAATACCATTATTTTTTTGTTTTCTTTCTTGGTCTATTTTTTCCTTTTTATAATATATTTATTACTAGATTTTATTTAGGGGTGTTGTTTTGGTTAGCGTAGGTACTTCTTCTAAAAATGTTAAAACACGTTTTGCTGTTTTTTCTATAAAAAAATATATTCTGCCTGCTACATTTGTTTTGTTTGTTATTGGCCTTGTTACCTTTTCTAGCAGTAATCTAACTGCAGCAAAATCTGGTTTAAAGCTGTGGGCTAATAATGTTGTACCAAGCCTCTTCCCTTTTTTTATTGCAACTAATCTTTTATCTCACACTAATATAATAAATTATATTAGCAAGAAATGTAACAAATTTATGCGACCTATTTTCAATGTACCCGGAGAATCTGCATATGCTTTTGTTTTAGGACTTATTAGTGGCTATCCTATGGGTGCTAAAATTGTTACAGATTTACGTACCAACAATAATTGTACTAAAGATGAAGGAGAACGAATGCTTTGTTTTACAAATAATTCTGGTCCTCTCTTTATAATTGGAACAGTACGGAATTTCTATGTTTTCCAATTCTAATATTGGCTTTCTTTTATTTATTACACATACACTCTCAGCTATAACTGTTGGAATTTTATTAGGACAATTAGCACGTTTAAAGCATAAATTTAAAAATAATATTTTTGAACACTCGTATAATTCATCAACTAATGAATTGTGTACATTTAACAATTTAGGAAGCATACTTTCTAATGCAATACTAAAATCTAGCAAAACAATTATAATGATTGGCGGGTTTGTTGTAATCTTTTCTGTAATAATTTCTATTTTAGGAAACAGCAAAATTTTAGAAATATTTTCATACTTATTATACATACCATTAAAACTCTTAAATATAGATTTATCTTTTGCAAAACCAATCATCTCCGGAATTATAGAACTAACTAATGGAGTATTGCTTGTAAGCTCAGTTGCAAGTAAAGCCCTTTCTTCAAATATTATTATTTGTGCATTTTTACTAGGGATTCGGCGGAATATCAGTACTGCTTCAGGTTTTAAGCATAACATCAAAATCAGATTTATCTATTAAAAAATATATTTACGGAAAACTTTTACAAGGAATTATTTCAGCAATTTACACATATATTTTAATAAACCTAATACCAATGTTTTTCTTAAACTTGTAATTACTTTATTGCTTATTATGGCTATTACTCTACATTATTACTTAGTCACTAAAAATACCTAATTACAACCTTCGTTTGGTAAAAAATACATCTATTTTAATATTAACTTGAGTATATCTTTTTCTTATTGGTTTATGGGTAAAACCTAAAAAAACCTAAATACATTATAAGGAATTAATTCTATGGATAAGAATGTTGACTATAATTATTACGGAATGCCTCCATTTTCTGGGCCAAACATGTACGACATGAACGCAGACCCAACAATGGACTCAAATGCTATGTTTAATCCACTTATGCAATACGAGCAAGCCTACATGTATTATCGTTATTTGAGTATGCAAATGGAATACAAAATAAAATGCAAGGAATATGAAAAATTAACATCTAAATCTGATTTTTCGCGAGATTCTGGAAGAAAAGTAGAATAATTATTGATTTAAGCCAAATTATATGGTATAATGTACGTGGAATAATTTTAATTAACGAATCGGAGGTGTGCCTCTTAACACTATAGTTAAGAGCAAATTATAATGGAAAAAACTAGAAACTCAGTAATAGATTTATTTAAAAATTTTGGTCTTGCAATTAGCAAATTAGTAAATGATGGCGAAGTTGATGATGTGGAATTAACTGGCGAACTTGCAAAAGATCCTATGGAAGCTTTAAAAGAATATGAAGCTTCTGTTAAATCTGTAGAAGAACCGGTACAAGCTAAAACTAAAGCTAGAACTCAAAATCGCGAAAAAATACAAACACGCGAAGCATCTGCTGTAAAGCATACAACAAGAGCTACTACTAGAAAAGAACCAACAGTAAAAATTGTAGACGATGACGAACGTGAAATGTAATATTCTAAGCATAAAAAATTTATATATTTATTGAAATTTAATAAGAGTATTTATAAAAATGCATGCAGATATTTATTAAAAATTGTTTTAAAAATTAAAAATATTGTGTTATAATTCACAGGCAAAAAATTGTATGCATTTTTTATATTTTTGCTTGACAAAATGCTCTTTTCCCTTTATAATAATATCTGTTGTAAGAAATGGCGACGTAGCTCAGTTGGCTAGAGCAAACGGTTCATACCCGTTAGGTCAGCGGTTCGAATCCACTCGTCGCTACCATAAATTAAGGCTGTAATTTGAATATTACAGTTTTTTTATTTATATGAATTTAATTTTTAATTTGACATATAATAAAAAAAGTGCTATTGCTAATTATAGCAATTGCAATAAATGTTTCAAAGAACATAAAAAAGACTAGGTCTGATACACCTAGTCTTTTCCTTTGCTAATTCATTAATTCATATAATCTTTTAATTTTTTACTTCTGCTTGGATGACGTAATTTTCTTAATGCTTTTGCTTCTATTTGTCTTATTCTTTCTCTTGTTACATTAAATTCTTTTCCTACTTCTTCTAGTGTTCTAGATTTTCCGTCTTCTAATCCAAATCTTAGTTTTAATACTTTTGCTTCTCTTGGAGTTAGTGTTTTCATTACTTCTTCTAGTTGTTCTCTTAATAATGTATATGCAGCTGCATCTTGTGGTGCTGGGCTGTCATCATCTTGTATGAAATCTCCTAAGTGGCTATCGTCTTCTTCTCCAATTGGAGTTTCTAGAGATACTGGATCTTGGGCTATTTTTTGTATTTCTGTTACTTTTTCAACTGGTATTTCCATCTCAGCTGCTATTTCTTCCGGGGTTGGTTCTCTACCTAATTGTTGTAATAAGTGTCTTGATGTACGTATTAATTTATTTATTGTTTCTACCATGTGTACTGGTATTCTTATTGTTCTTGCTTGGTCTGCTATTGCTCTTGTTATAGCTTGTCTAATCCACCATGTTGCATATGTGCTGAATTTGTATCCTTTTGTATAATCGAATTTTTCAACAGCTTTTATTAATCCCATGTTTCCTTCTTGGATTAAATCTAAGAATAACATTCCTCTTCCAACATATTTTTTTGCTATACTTACAACTAATCTTAGGTTAGATTCTGCAAGTTTTTGTTTTGCAGCTTCGTCTCCTGCTAATACTTTTTTTGCAAGTTCAAGTTCTTCATCATATGATAAAAGTGGAATTCTTCCTATTTCTCTTAAATACATTCTAACTGGGTCATCTATATTGATACCTTCCATACTTGCTAGGTCTATGTCTTCTACTTTTATATCTTCTACAGCTTCTAGCTCATCTATGTCTGGCTCTTCTAAGTCTAAATCGCCTTCTTTTAAAACACTTACACCCATGTCTTCAAATGCATCAAATACTTTATCTATTTGCTCAGTATTTGCATCATCTAATTCGCTTGCTAGTTCACCATATGTTATTTTTCCTTTTTCTTTTGCCTTTTTTATTATATTATTTAATTTTTCTTCTGGTGTAACATCTTTTTTATCTTTATGCTCAACTGTCTTTTCTACTTTGCTTTGTACTTTTTCGTTTTCATTTTCTTTCTTCATTACAATATAACCTCCCTATTTTATTTTGGCTAATTGGATAATTACCTCGTTGAGTTGAGCTTCCAGATTAGCTACTTCTTCTTTTGTTAAATTGCTGTTGTCTATTTTACCTAATATTTCATTTCTTCTTTGTAATAATAACTCTTTTCTATATGTTACAAGCACATCTTCTATGCATTTATCTACATCTGTTATTTCAAAATCTGACGACATTATTCCAGACAAATAATTAACTGTAATCTCATCTTCGAATAAATCTAATATATTTTCTATATTAATATTACCTTTTTCGTGCTCTTCATACAGTTTATTTATTATTGCCTTATTTCTTTCTATTTTGATTACATTATTATCAATAAGTTTTTTCAATCTTTCGAAACTTTTGTCTGGGTAGTTTATTAATAGATATATAACTAAGCTTTCTAATCTTTTTGTTTTTACGTCTACAGGTTGTTCATCTTGTTGAATTGATACACTCTTTACAGGAACTACCTTTTTTTCGAGTTTTTGTTCTGTTCTTGAATTTGCATATAATAGCTTATTTATCTCTGCATAAATTGCGTCTTTTGATACTTTATATTCAAGAGAAATTTTGTCTACATATACTTCTCTCTCCATGCTATTTTCGACTTTTGCAACAATTTTTGCAACTTCGTTTAAGAATTTAATTTTATCATTTACATTGTCTAAATCTAGGCTTTTCTTTAGCATTTTTACTTTAAATTCAACTAAAGAAATTGCTTTATCTACATACATTTGGAATCTTTCTGGTCCGTATTTTACAACAAATTCATCTGGATCTTTCGCACCCTCTATTTGTAATATTCGTATGTCGCATCCTAAATTTTGAAGTATTTCCAAACCTCTTAAAGTAGCAGCTTGTCCTGCTCCATCAGCATCATAACCAATTATTACTTTTTCACAACTTCTTCTTAATAATCTGCCTTGTGCCTCTGTTAATGCTGTTCCTAAAGACGCCACTGCATTATGTATTCCTCTTTGATGAAGTGATACAGCATCCATGTACCCTTCTACCATTATTATTGTCTTTGAATTGTACTTTCTTGCAATATTAAACGCAAAAAGGTGCCTTCCTTTACTGTAAACAATATCTTCTGGAGAATTTATGTACTTAGGCTTACTATCATCTAATACCCTTCCCCCAAAAGCAATTACTCTTTCATTGGTATCAAATATAGGAAACATCAACCTGTTTCTAAACCTATCTATAAATTTTCCGTCTGGATTCTTATTAACTAAACATGAAGCAAGAATTTCTTCCTCTGTAAAACCTTTAGATTTTAACTTTGTATATAATTCATTAAATCTTCCAGAATATCCTATTTTAAAGGCTTTTAGAGTTTTATTATCCAAATGTCTTTTCTTTACATATTCTTGTCCAGGTTTTGCAGTTGGTTTGTATAAATTTTCATGATAAAATTCGGCAGCACATTTATTTACTTCATATACTCTCGATTTCAACTTTGCAAGTTTGTCATCTTCGAAATTGCCAGATACCGGTAATTCAACCCCGGCACGATTTGCAAGCATTTCAACAGATTCTTTAAAATTCAGATTTTCTATTTTGCTTATAAAATGAAAAACATTTCCACCTACTCCGCATCCAAAGCAGTGGAATATTTGCTTATCTGGTGATACGCAGAATGAACCGGATTTTTCTTTATGAAATGGACATAATCCCATATAATTTCTACCTGTTCTTTTTAAAACTACATATTGTGACACTATATCAACTATATCATTTTTACTCTTAATTTCATCTAATAATTCGTCACTATATCTTACCATTTGCAATAACCTTTCTCCATTATATATTATATTCGACATAAAATTTGGTATTCCTTCTTAAAATTCCACTTTACGTAATCAAGTTGGAAAATTATAATTATTTTTCAACTTCAAAATAAAGGAGCTAACACTAATGTCAGCTCTATTGTTTTTTATAAATTTTGTGGATTTCCTGTACTTGCATCATTAAATGGTATAAATTTGCTTACTATATTGTTTGCACTTACTGGTTCCACCATGTTCCTATGTTCTTCAAAAGATAGATTTATTTTATTTTCTACTAGATTTTCAACTTCATTTTCTGAAGCATGTTCTGCTAAAACTAATTCGCTTACCAAAATTTGTTTTGCATTATTTAGCATTTTCTTTTCTCCAGTAGATAGTCCTTTTTCTTTTTGCTTGTAGCTTAAGTTTCTTACAACATCTGCTACTTCATAAATACTTCCACTCTTCATTTTTTCCATGTTTTCTTTATATCTTTTGTTCCAATTATTCGACATTTCTGTTTCATTAGCCTCTAATACTTCAAGTACTTTTCCAGCTTCTGCTTTATCTATTACACTTCTAACTCCTATATCACTTGCTTTTGATATTGGAACCATAACCTTTACTTCTCCAGGCATTTTAATTATATAATAATTTTGTTTTTCTCCTAAGATATCTTTTTCTTCTATTGCGTCAATTGTTCCTGCCCCATGCATAGGATATACTATTTTGTCACCAACATTAAACATGTAATTATCTCCTTCCATACTGTATATTTTAGAGTTAATAAAGGTATATTTATCTCTTTCAACTACGTTTCTATTATACCATAAAAAATGGCAAAAGTCAAAGATTTTGCCATTTTATTTTTTGCCGTATTTTCCAGTATTTTCAACGGTTTTACGTATTTTTACATTTTTTCAGAAATAATTTTATGTTTCTTTTTTATGTATTTATTTTTTATGTAAGTAATATTTAATTTATACATAATAGCTTTGAATACAATCACAAGTTTTTATTATGTTCAGCTTATCTACCTGTAGAACCAAATCCACCTTTTCTTTCGCCTTGAGCATTATCATTATCTGCTGTTAAATATTTCATGAATATTAATTGACCAATTGCGTCTCCTTTTTTTATTTCAACGTCATGGTCAAAGAAATTATAAAATGCAAACATAAAATGTCCGTCATTATCTTCATTCCCATAATAGTCACAGTCTACAATTCCAACGCTATTTGCCATAACTAGTCCTTTTTTTGCAGGTCCAGAGCTTCTATTACATAGTAAAAAGAACTCGTCTGGTGGGCAATATGCTTTTAATCCGGTCTTAACTAGTGTAGGTTTTTGACCTAATTTGAAAGGTGGTATTACACAGTCTTCTGCTGCTTCAATATCATAACCTGCTGCGTGTTTTGTTTTTCTAATTGGTAAGTTTATTCCTTTATCTTCAAAACCTTTTGCAATTTCAAATCCTCTAACTTTTTCCATTTTCATATACTCCTTATGATGTTTTATTAATAAGAAGCAATTACTATTTTTCAAATATTAATTGCTTCTTGGTTTATTAATAGTTTTCTGCTTTAACTTCAAAATAAGATTGTGGATGATTGCAAACTGGGCAAACCTTTGGTGCTTCTGTTCCCACTACAATGTGTCCACAGTTTCTACATTTCCAAATTGTTATGCTTCCTCTCTTGAACACTTCACCATTTTCAACATTTTCTAGTAATCTTCTGAATCTTGCTTCATGCTCTTTTTCGATAGCACCTATTCCTCTGAATTTTGCAGCTATTTCTGTAAAGCCTTCTTCATCAGCTTCTTTAGCCATTCTGTCGTACATATCTGTCCACTCGTAGTTTTCTCCAGCTGCTGCAGCTGCTAAGTTAGCCTTTGTATCACTAATTCCATTTAAATATTTAAAATGAATTTTAGCATGTTCCTTTTCATTTTCTGCTGTTTCTAAAAATAAAGCAGCTATTTGTTCATATCCTTCTTTTTTAGCAACACTTGCAAAATATGTGTATTTGTTTCTTGCTTGTGATTCCCCAGCAAATGCTTCCATTAAATTTTTCTCTGTTTTTGATCCTCTAAGTTCCATTATAATTTACCTCCTGTAATTTGAACTGACTTAGTTATACTATAATTTAATATAACAGTCAATATGTATTTTTTATTTTTCAACTAGAATTAAGTCATAGTCTTTTACATCAATAACCTCAGCTTTTACATATTTTCCGACTAAATCTTCATTTGATGTATTTTTTACGTAAGCTACTCCATCTATATCTGGAACATCCATGTAACTTCTACCTACATAATATTTTTTGTCTGGAGTAATTCCTTCAATTAAAATTTCTAGCTCCCTTCCTATATTCTTTTTTTCGTTTTCTTTCGAAATTTCTTGTTGTAATTTCATTATTTTGTTGTATCTAGATTTTTTAGTCATTGGATGAATTTGTTCTTTGAGTCTTGAAGCTGGTGTTCCATCTTCTTTTGAATATGTGAATGCACCTAATTTATCAAATTTTGTCTCTTTAACAAATTCATATAGTTTTTCGAAATCTTCTTGTGTTTCTCCTGGGAATCCAACCATTAAAGTTGTTCTTATTACTACATCTGGAATTTCTTTTCTTAACTTGCTTATTGTATTTTTTATGCTTTGTCCTGTACACTTTCTGTTCATTCTTTTTAAAACTGTGTCAGAAATGTGTTGTATTGGAATATCAAAGTATTTGCATATTCTGTTATTTTCTTTTACAACTTTTATTAATTCGTCTGTTATATCTTCTGGATATGTGTATAAAAATCTTACCCATTTCAAGTCTTTTATTTTACATAGCTCTGTTAATAATTCTGCAAGTTTTGGCTCTCCATAGATATCTTTTCCGTATTTTGATGTATCTTGAGCAATTAAGATAAGTTCTCTTCTTCCTGTTGCAACAATTTGCTTAGCTTCTTCTATTATATCTTTCATCTTTCTGCTTACGAAATTTCCTCTGATATATGGAATAGCACAGTAGGTGCATCTATTGCTACAACCTTCAGCAATTCTTATATATGAATATTGTTCTCCAGTTGTGATAACTCTATTCATAAAATTTAAATCAGTATCGACTAATTTTACATTTTTCTTACTCTCGATTTTATCATATACTTCTTTTAATACTTTCGCAAATACTACTGATGAGTTGCCTTTTTCTTCTGCGTAATCACTATATTTCAAGAAAATATCTACCTCAGGAAGTGCTTTTTCTAGGTCTTCCTTGTATCTTTCTACTAAACAACCTGTTGCAATTAATACCTTACATCTTCCTGTTTTCTTGTACTCTGCCATTTCTAAGATTGTATTTATTGCTTCTTCTTTTGCAGATTCTATGAATCCACATGTGTTTATAACAATAACATCTGCAATTTTAGGATTATTTACAATATTAAACTCATTCTCCTTAAAAATTCCAATCATCATTTCTGTATCTACTAAATTTTTGCTACATCCTAGTGATATAAAGCCTACGTTCATTTTTTTATTCCCTTCTTACTTTGAATTTACCGTACTTTGTAATTTTTCTAATTTTGATATAATACTGTCATAAGTTTTTCTTGAAATTCTGCTGGTATCTCCATTTGCATAATCTTGTGCAAGTTTTTTCATATCTGTTAATTCAAATCTATTTTCTGCTTTTGTTCCATTATCTAACACATATATTGGTGTGTAATCAACTTTTTGCAATACTGCCTTGTCTGAGTCTAAACTCTTTGCAATTTGAATGTTTAAAATAAGCTCTACATCTGCATTTGCATATTTTAAAGTAGAAATATAATTTCCAAGAGAATACGCAACTAGTACATTTTTTCCTTCTTCTGTTTGAATTATTTCCATTGGTTCTACAACTGATGGATGTGAACCTAAAATCATGTCTACTCCATTTTTCACTAAGAATGCTGTTATATTTCTTTGATATTCTGATATTTCCGAGCTGTTTACATCTCCCCAATGCATTATTGCTATTATGTAATTTGAATTTTGTTTTGCATATTCTATGTCTTTTTGTGCAAGTTCTTCTGAATAAATATTAGCTGACTTTTTTTCTTCATCTGTAATTTCATTTTCATTGCTTAACCCGTATGTGTAGCCTAAAAAAGCAACTTTAGTTCCATTAATTTCTTTAATGTTTCCTGTAAAATTCGAGCTTTCTTGTTCTTTTGTCTTTTCTTCATCTAGTGTGTTTTCATTTGATTCATCTACTTTGTTTTTAATTCCTGTAATTTCAACATTTTGTTCTTTAATTTTACTTAGTGTTGTTTCTAATCCTTGATACCCATAATCCAACACATGATTGTGTGCCAATGAAACTAGTCCTATTCCCGAATCTTTAACTGCTTTTAGAAATTCAATTGGTGAATTATATTTACCAACACCAGAATATTTTCCATCAACAAAATTTGTTTCTAATGTTCCAATAGCAATATCTGAATTTTTTACAAATTTTGAAATTCCAGTAAACATATGAGAAAAGTCATATCCATCGTCTATTTTTGCATCGTCAATCATATCCATTTGGCACAATATATCTCCAACAGCCGAAATCCTTGCGGTTCTTGTTATTACTGTTGTTTCTCCATTATTTGATGGGCTTGTAAGATTATTTTCTATTGCTGTAAAGATTTCGCCAGTCTGTTTTTCTAGCTCTTCTGCCTGTTTTGCTAATAACTTTCTGTCTTGATATTTTCGTATTTGAATTACGCCTTCAGCAACTATAATGACTGCCAGTAAAATCGATACAATAATTATAAAATTTCTATTTGTAATTGTATCTAGTACGACATTTCTTTTTCTAGTATTTCTTCTGTTTCGCATTATATTTCTCCTTCAACTTCTAATGGTGGAAATTTGCATTTACTATATACAAAAAACTGCATATAAGGGTACAGATTTAATATTATTTTCAAATCCAAAATTCTTCTCCGAAATTCTAACCGCATAGTTTGGACTATATGTTTTCATATATAAATCTAGGCTTCTTGCCTTCGTGTGTACACTAGTTTTTACTTCGATTGGCACAATGTCTGTTTCTTTTTGTATCATAAAATCCAATTCGGCTTTTCCGTCAGATTCCCAGTAATATAAATCATATCCTTTTACTCTTAATTCATTTGCTACATAGTTTTCTGTTAATGGTCCCATGGCAATCATTACCGGTTGTTGACTTAAATCCACTTGATAAAGTGGATACCTTGCCTTATTTACGAATAGTCCAACATCACTCATATATAGTTTAAATGATGATAAGTCTTTATGCATTTCCAGAGGAAGTTTAGCTGTTGTTTTATATACTTGGTTTACAATTCCACTATTTTTTAGCCACATTATTGCTTCTCCGAATATACTTGAAGTACCACCCTTTGCTATTACCTTGTACTGAAATTTTGGATTATCTTTCGCAAGTTGAACCGGTATAGAATCAAATGCTGATATAATTCTATTTGATAAACTATTGTCTGCATATTTTGTCATATCTCTTACATACGATTCTAAAATTTCAGCTTGTACATCAATAGCAGATATCGTTTTACCTTCTGTCAAGTATGTTTCTACGACTTCTGGCATTCCACCTACTACTAAATATGTTCTATATAATTTTAAACACAACTCATGAATAGTTTTATCCATTCTTTCATCATTTTCAAAATGTTTTTGTATTACTTCAATTAAGTCTTCTCTTCCAACAGCAATCAAAAATTCTTTAAATGATAATGGATACATATTAAGCATTTGTACTTTTCCTACAGGGAATGAATAGTTTTCTCTATTTATTGCTACACCTAATAATGAACCTGCTGCAATAACATGATATTCTGGCGCATCTTCATAAAAATATTTTAATGCTGTTAATGCCCTTTCATTAGCCTGTATTTCATCAAAAAATATTAATGTTTTTCCCGGTAATATTTTTTCTCCATAGAAAAGTTCCAGTTTATTTATTATATATTTAGCATCTATATGTTCTGATATTTGAGAACTAAACTCTTGATTTGTTTCAAAATTAACATATATTAAATTATTTTAGTAAGCTCAGTACCAAGGTCGTCGATTATTAATAAATCACATTCAAATAAATTATTGTAGTTTTCTTTTCCAAATTGTTTTATTATATATGTTTTCCCAACTTGTCTAGCACCATGCACTATTAATGGTTTTCTATTTGATGATTCTTTCCATTTAAGTAAATCTTTTATAATTTCTCTTTTCATAGGAACTCCTTTCTATATGTGTCATTATACCATATAAGTCCAAAAAAATCAATTGCACTTTAGACTTTTTGGAACTTATACATCATTTTACCATTCTATTTCTTCTATTGGTGTTGGATTTTTGTTGATGACAATGTCTTCCGATTTTCCATTTTTAAAGTGTATTATTTTATCTGCCATTGGAGCTATTGCACTATTGTGTGTTATTATGATTACCGTCATATTTTCTTTTCTGCAGGTATCTTGCAAGAGTTTTAAAATTTGCTTTCCTGTGTTATAGTCTAAAGCTCCAGTTGGTTCGTCACAAAGAAGTATTTTGGGATTTTTTGCAATAGCTCTTGCTATTGCAACTCTTTGCTGTTCGCCTCCAGATAGTTGAGATGGAAAGTTATTTTTTCTTTCTTGTAGTCCAACTTTTTCCATTACTTTTTCTGGACTTAGTGGATGTTTGCAGATTTGAGTTGCAAGTTCTACATTCTCAATTGCAGTTAAATTTTGAACAAGATTATAAAACTGGAATACAAACCCAATATCTTCTCTTCTATATTTTGTAAGTTGCTTTTCGTTGTAATTATTAACATGTCTTCCATCAATTACAACATCTCCAGAAGTTACACTATCCATTCCGCCGAGAACATTTAGGGCAGTAGTTTTTCCTGCCCCACTCGGCCCAACAATTACAACAAGTTCACCTTTATTTATCTCAAAATTTGCATTGTCTAAGGCTCTAATCTTATTATCACCCATAGTATATTCTTTTACAACATTTTTAAATTCTATATAGGCCATATTGCCCTCCTTATTTGACAAAGTCAAAATTTTAATTATTTTTCAATCTACACTTTTTAAAGATTCAGTCATACTTATTTTCTTCAAAGTTCTATTTACTGCTAAATTTACTATTTCTGCAAACATTATTGTTATTATAATTCCATATATAAAGCACATTTTGCTTATTTCGTAATTAAACATCATCATATCAAGCTCGCACGTTTTTACCGCATACATCGACAAGAAATATCCCCCAAATAGTCCGAAAAATATTCCAATAACTGTTAATATTCTTGTTTCTTTTGTTATATAATTAAATACCTCTTTATTATAAAACCCAAGTACCTTTATTGTAGCAAGTTCACGTATTCTTTCACTTATGTTTACATTTGATAAATTATATAAAACTGCGAAGGCAAGCAATCCAGCTGATATTATTAGCACATATACTACTAATTGCATTTGTTCCATTACTGTTACAAAAATATCCTTCGTACCAGATAAGAAACTTACACCGGCGACTGTTGTATCATCTTGCAATATTACTTTTCCAATATTATCCTCATCATCTTCTGTTGTACCTTCTGCCTCTTTTATTAGCAAAGTATTAGGCTTGAAGCTATTTTCTCCATATAGTTTGTTGTACAAATTACTAGACATATACATATAATGATAGATGTAGTTTTCTGTTATTGCTCCTACTTTTACATCTTTTTCTATATCATCTGTATTTTTTATGGTTATTGTATCTCCAACTTTTAGCTTTAATAGGCTTGCAATCTTTTCTGAAATTATTACAGAGTCATCATCTAATGTGTATGTTTCCTTCTTGTGCTTTCTGTTTCTTAATCCTATAAATTCATCTAATTTATCTGACTGTTCTGGTACTACAAGGTTTATTGTCTGTGAGTTTTGAATGCTTGTTATTTCAACAGTTTTCATGTAACTTAGCAATGTGTCTGCAATTTTATCTAGGTTCTTTATTTTTTCATTTTCATCTTGAATTTGTGTTTTTGTTACATCCTCTTTAAATTCGATTGTTCCATCATATTTAAAAATTTCGCCATACTGATTTGGAATCATATTTCCTATCGCATTTCTTATGCCAAATCCTGCTATTATAAGCGATGTACAACCTGCTACACCTATTACAGTCATAAGCATTTTTTTCTTATATCTAAATACATTTCTTGCAGTTACTTTATTAGTAAACTTCAACCTTTTCCATATAAATGTTATTTTCTCAAGTATTATGCGTTTTCCAGGCTTTGGAGCCTTTGGAAGCATCAGCTCTGCTGGCTTTTCTTTCAATTCTTTAATACATGTATAAATTGTAGCTCCCAATGTACAAACAAGTGCAAAACCCAATCCCATAACTCCCATTTCAATGCGAATTATGCAGTCAGCTTTTGGAATAGTGTACATCATTTCATACATCATTATTATTATTGATGGTATTAGTTTAAATCCGATTATCATTCCTACTACTCCACCAATCATGGTTGCTAAGAATGCATAAATTAGATATTTAAATGATATCTGAATTTTGTTGTACCCCAACGCTTTCAAAGTTCCAATTTGAACACGTTGTTCTTCAATCATTCTAGACATTGATGTTAAACTAATTAATGCTGCAACTAAGAAGAATACTATTGGGAACGCTTTTGCTAAATTAGCGACTCTATCTGTATCTTGAATATATTCTGCATATCCATAGTTTGAATTTCTATCTAAAATATACCAAGAAGGCTTTTCTATTTTTGCAATTTGAGTCTTTGCATCATTCAATTTTTCTTGTGCTTCATCTAATTTTTCTTGAGTTTCTTTTCGAGCATCTGCAAGCTTTTGTTCATTTTCTTCAATCTCTTTTTTAGAATTTTCTAATTTTTGCTCATTGCTCTTTATAGTTTTGTATGTGCTTGTTTTGGTTTGTGCAAGTTTCTTTTTCTGACTTTCCAGCTCTTTTTCATTCTCGTTTATTGTGTTTTGTGCCTTTGCGAGTTCCTGCTTTCCTTGCTCTATTTGAGAACTTATAGAACTCATAGTCTGACTTAAATTTTCTGCCTTTATTCCCTGGCTTGAAAGAGCATTTTCTATTTGAGAAATTCCTGCATTAATCTGACTAAGCCCTGCTTCTAATGCTGTTTTATTTGTAGTTAACTCTGTTATCTTTTCCGCATTTACTTCTGGATTTTGATTTAAGATTTTTAGAGTCTCTTCTATCTGTTTTATTTGACTCTCCACAGTCTGTTTTTGAGTTACAAGATTATCATAGTTAGTTTTTATTTGATTTAAACTATCAACATTTTTCTGTGCCTCTTCTAATTGTGCATCTGTTTCTTGCTTCTTTGTTTTAAATTCAGACTTTGCACTATTTAGCTGTGCTTCAGCATCTTCTAACTTTTTCTCTGCATTTGCAAATTCAGTATCAGCCTTTTTTCTTGCATTCGCAAGTTCTCTTTCTCCAGCCTCAATTTTTGCTTTTCCATCATCAATCTTACTTTGTGCATCTTGAAGCTCATCTTCTGCTTTTTGCTTTTGCTCATCATACTCTTTTCGAGCATCGTCTAACTTACTCTGAGCACTATTTACAATAGAATTATATCTAGCTTGTTTTCTTTCATCAGATATTGCTTCTATATTATCTTTTACTTCATCAATTTTTTTCTGGTATTCATCTTTATATGTTTTTAAATTTTTTGCACCATCAGCAGTAATGTATGCAACTGTGTAAACGTCCATATTGAAATTTTCTTTTGGCATATACATATAAAAATTTACCGAACCTGCTCCAAGTTTACTAGAACCTCTCGACCTAGAAATATATAAAGGAGATTGAACCATTCCGACTATTTTAACTTTCTTATTTTTTACAGTTGAATCATTGTTACTATCACTTTCTTCATTGTTGCTATTATTATCATTGCTATCTTCTTCATTATTTATATCAATATCTCCGAGGCTTGTAGATGATTCAATCTTTTGTGGATTTAATGTGATATAATCTCCAATTTTATATCCAGTCATTGTTAACAACGAGCTCTCAACCACGCATTCATCAACATTTTGTGGCAAGCTTCCCTCTTTAAGAATTACATTGTTTATCGTATCTGGCATAGACTCAATCTTAACAACATACTCTTTCTTATCATTGCTAAAAGTAGCATCAATGCTATAAGTTCCCACTACTTCTTTAGTTCCATCTACTTGTTTCAATGCTTCTATGTCTTCATCTGTTAAACCAAGTGTTGAAATTACTTCAATGTCCATTACATTTTCATCATCAAAATATGTATCTATGGTATCTTTCATATCTGGACTTGTAGCCGTAATTCCAGCAAAAAATCCTACTCCAAGCAATACTATTGCCACAATAGATAGAAATCGCTTAAATGTATTTTTTATTTGTCTTACACTATCTTTCAAAAGTGATTTTTCCATAATTTATATTTCCTTTCGCAAGGTTGTAATTGTTTTCTAATCATTAATAATTTTACCATTAAATAAACAGTAATTCAATAAAAATTTGGTGAATTTTTTTAAGTTAATTACATGTTTCGACAGACTTTCTCACGGCTTATGTATTATAATTATGTCATTCTCATAAGAAAGGAGGTGAGAATGATGTATCAAAAGCAAAACAAGAGAAGAAAACGCTCGAAGAAATTT
>ERZ773181.1732-NODE-1732-length-16256-cov-3.104315_pt1 | contig 16256 bp, 8 predicted proteins | sample MGYA00581001_ERZ773181 | MGnify/ENA primary metagenome ERZ773181 (study PRJEB29015, sample SAMEA2737780) | human gut metagenome | biome: human gut; feature: human-associated habitat; material: faeces | place: China | collected 2012 ... | reverse complement strand
ATAGAACCGGAAGTCTCACTTCCGCAAGTCAGTAACCCTGCACCTTTACGGGCAATACAGTTACGAACCACCACATTCTCCGTGGGACGATTCACACGCAGTCCGTCGGCGTCACGCCCTGCCTTAATACAAATATTATCATCGTTGCAATCCACATCACAGTTTTCTACCAGAATATTGGTGGATGAATCAATATCAATGCCATCCGTACTTGGTCCGTGACCTCCTACATTATTATTAATAGTAAGTCCGCTCACCGAACAATGATCCGAATACAAAATCTGACAAGCCCAGAATCCCGTACGCACCAACGTAAAGTCTTTCAACGTGATATGCTTGCTGTTGGAAACCAGTACTCCCCTCACCCGCTTGCAATCATAATCCACAATCCAGCGCAGATTCTTCTTCTCATATTCCTCCCGCATCGCCCAATATTTATCCCAGAATACTTTTCCGCGGCAATCGATAAAACCTTCCCCCGTAAGAGCGGCATTTTCCGCATCCATTATATTGATAACGGCCGAAGGCCATGTCATTTCGATACCGGCAATGCGGGAAGGAAATTCCGGATAGTCCTGAATATTATCACTCGCAAGCAAAGTAGTACCTTTACTAAGATGCAGATTCACACCACTCTTGATAAACAAAGCACCTATTTTATAATACCCCGGGGCAACAACTACCGTACCTCCTCCCTGTTGGTGACAAGCATCAATAGCGGCCTGGATAGCAGGAGTACTGAATACGGAAGTGTCATTCCGCAACCCGAACTTTCCGGCATCCCATTCTGTGTTTTCCGGAGTCCTCTGCGCCCCCACCTGATCGGCCCACGACAAATCCGGCTCTGCAGATACACTTCCCCAATCATAAGCAGGAATCGTCTTTTTCGGAGTTGTAAAACCAATCAAGGCCAATAGTACAATAGATAAAAGATACTTCATAATTACTTCTTTTAGTTCATGTTGCAAAATTATCGCATATCATCAAAGAGGTAATGGACGGATGTACGCAAAAGATAGAATATTATATCATACGGACAATTAATTTGAAAGGGTGCACAATTGTATATAGTCTTTGTACATTTCTCCATTTCATACATCACAAAAAGGAGTAATTTTGCGAGTGAATAAATACAATAAGGTCCAAACCGATAAAACAAATATGAGAAGAATTGCAATTTATCTATTGTGCATATTCATGTTGCTGCCTGTTGCAACAATGACAGCACAACCTGGTTATAACTACTCAAAGTTACAACGGGAGAAACTAAACCGCGGCGTAGTTGCCATTCGCGAAAACCCTTCAGAAGTAATCGTTTCGTGGAGGTATCTTTCTTCCGATCCGATACAAACCGGTTTCAACGTATACAGAGACGGGAAGAAATTGACAGACACTCCCATCACTGTCAGCACCCTGTTCCGTGATAAGAATAACAGTCAGAAAACGGCTGTTTACGAAGTACGTCCTGTTCTAAAAGGCAAGGAGACGCATCACATTGACGGTACATACACATTCCCGGAAAACGCGCCTCTCGGCTATCTGGAAATTCCCCTGCAAAAACCGGCGGACGGAATAACTCCGGCAGGTGATACCTACACGTACAGTCCCAATGATGCTTCCATCGGTGACGTAGACGGTGACGGCGAATACGAAATTATCCTCAAATGGGACCCCAGCAATTCACACGACAATGCACACGAAGGTTATACAGGCGAAGTATACATCGATTGTTACCGAATGAACGGAGAACAACTATGGCGTATCAACTTGGGTAAAAACATACGTGCAGGAGCTCATTATACTCAATTCATGGTGTACGATCTGGATGGTGACGGCAAAGCGGAAGTAGTGATGCGGACTGCCGACGGAACAGTGGACGGAAAAGGAAAAGTAATTGGAAATGCTGATGCAGACTATCGCGAAGCCGGTACTTTTGACCCAAGCAGGAATCAAATGATGAAGCAAGGACGTATTCTGAAAGGCAAAGAATACCTGACTGTTTTTTCTGGAGACACCGGTGAAGCCTTACATACCATCGACTATATCCCTGCCCGCGGCAACGTTGCCGACTGGGGAGACGCAAAAGGTAACCGAAGCGACCGCTTCCTGGCTTGTGTAGCCTATCTTGACGGAGTACACCCAAGTGTTGTCATGTGCCGAGGCTACTACACACGCACCGTTCTGGCGGCCTTCGACTGGAACGGAAAAGAACTGAAGAACCGATGGGTATTCGACAGCAACCATCCCGGATGCGAGCAGTACGCCGGACAAGGAAACCACAATCTGCGTGTAGGCGATGTGGATGGTGACGGATGCGACGAAATTATTTACGGTTCCTGTGCTATCGACCACAACGGCAAAGGACTTTATTCTACCCGAATGGGACATGGAGACGCCATCCACCTGACACATTTTGACCCTTCCCGTAAAGGTCTGCAAGTATGGGACTGCCACGAAAACAAACGTGACGGAAGTACGTACAGAGATGCCGCCACCGGAGAAGTGTTATTACAGATAAAAAGCAATACCGATGTAGGACGTTGTATGGCCGCCGACATTGACCCGACTCATCCGGGTGTGGAAATGTGGTCAGGAGATTCACAAGGAATTCGAAACGTAAAAGGAGAAATCATAGCCCCTAAAATGAGAAATATGCCGACCAATATGGCTGTCTGGTGGGATGGAGACCTATTGCGCGAACTACTGGATAGAAACATGATTATCAAATACGACTGGGAAAATAAAAAGTTTGTTCCGCTTGTCAAATTCACAGGAACTCTTTTCAACAATGGAACGAAATCGAATCCTTGTCTCCAAGGTGACATTATAGGCGATTGGCGGGAAGAAGTACTCGTACGCTCCGAGAACAACGCTGCTCTCCGGCTCTACGTTTCGACTATTCCGACCGAATACAGATTCCACACCTTCCTTGAAGAACCGATATACAGAATCAGTATCGCTACCCAAAATGTAGGCTATAACCAGCCAACACAACCGGGATTCTATTTCGGACCGGACCTTATAAAAATGAAAGGTACTTTCAGAGGATATCAATTCAAGTAAGTTAAGAGACTATCATGAAACACAAATTATTTCTTTTCACATTTCTCCTGGCTATACTGTCCGCCATTAATATACAGGCATCCGAACGCAAAAAATACAATTTCAACAGCGAATGGAAGCTGCGGATAGGAGACTTTCCTAAAGCCAAAGATACAAAATTCGACGACAGTAAATGGAAACAAGTAACTTTGCCCCATGCCTTCAATGAAGATGAAGCATTCAAACTTTCCATTGAACAATTGACAGATACAGTGGTATGGTATCGCAAGAGTTTCCAGATTCCGGAACTGAAAAGTAATCAGAAAGTATTCGTCGAATTTGAAGGAGTACGCCAACGCGGAGACTTCTATCTTAACGGACATTATCTAGGCAGACACGAAAACGGTGTTATGGCGGTAGGGTTCGACCTGACTCCACATATCAAAGAGGGTGAGAACGTGATTGCCGTTCGCACCGACAACGACTGGATGTACAGAGAAGAAGGAACTAACTCTAAGTTCCAGTGGAACGACCGCAATTTCAATGCCAACTATGGCGGTATTCCTAAAAACGTCTTCTTGTACGTTACTGATAATGTATATCAGACTCTTCCCCTATATAGCAACCTGAAAACGACAGGCGTATACGTCTATGCCCAAGACTTCGACATCCAAGGACGCAAAGCTACGATTCATGCCGAATCGGAAGTCAGAAATGACAGTAAAGCTCCCCGGCAATTCAGCTATCAAGTGAGTGTACTTGATGCAGACGGCAAACTAATGAAAACTTTCCAAGGTGATAAAGTGACTTTGAAGGCAAATCCTGATAATGTAAAGGATTTCTATGAAACGGGAATGAGTTATATTAATAATGTATCAGTTGCGGGGGGTGGTGAAAAGGCGGACTTCCGTTTGAGCTTTACTTCTACTAATCAGACTGGTGTTGTACCTGGATCTGACTATAATAAATACGCTTTTTCTGTCAATGCGGGTATGAATTTTACTAAGAACTTCACAGGTCGTATTTCTGCTCAATATATACGTTCCGACTCTGAAGGTCGTCCAGCGCAAGGTGCAAATGATAGTAACCTACTGATTCCATTGATTAATGGATTGCCGAGAACTATTGATATACATGATATTCAAAAGAATTGGGTGGATGAGAATGGAAAGCAAATCACATTAGATCCGGAAGGTAAAAGTAATAATCCATATTGGATTATTAATAAGAATAAGTTTACCAATAATTTAGATCGTATGATTGGTAATATCACATTGACTTATAAACCGATTGAAGGACTGACTATCACCAATAATGCCGGAACAGATTTTTACACAGAAGGAAGGCGTAAGGTATATGCAAAAGGTACTGTAGGAGCCTTGAACGGAAAGTTCCAGACTTGGAATTTGTATAAAAGAATTATAAATAATGACTTAATGGTTTCTTACGAGAAGACTTTTGCAAATGACTATCATTTTAAGGTAATGATGGGGCATAATCTCTATCAGGAGGAATGGAAGAATGAAAATGTGCAGGCGCAGAATCTGGTTGTTGATGGGCTATACACATATACTAATGCGAAGTCTACTACTCCGGTAAATTATTATGAAAAGAAACGTCTTGTTGGTTTATATGGAGATATTAGTTTGGGATACAAAGATATGCTTTTCGTAAATGTAACAGGACGTAATGACTGGTCGTCTACTCTACCGATCAATAATCGTTCCTATTTCTATCCTTCCATAAGTGGTAGTTTTATTTTTACGGAGTTGATGGAAAACAAAGATATTCTGAATTTTGGTAAGGTTCGTTTGAGTTATGCTAATGTGGGTAGTGATGAAGATCCGTACAATTTGGCATTTAAATATACTCCCGCTAGTACTTACTTTTTGCAATATCTGGGTAATGTTAACACTTTCCCCCATATGGGATTAGTTGGCTTTACGGGACCTCGTGTCTTACCAAATGAGAATTTGAAGCCGCAAAATCAAAGTTCTTTTGAAGTTGGAGCTGATTTGCGTTTCTTCGGTGGAAAAATTAGGTTAGATATGACTTATTATAGCAATATTACAAAGAATCAGATTGTAAGTATTGATGTCCCATTGTCAACAGGCTACTTTGCCAATAATATTAATGCCGGGAAGATTGCCAATAAAGGTGTTGAAGTAACTTTGGGGTTGACTCCTGTGGAAACACGTGATTTTAAATGGGACCTGGATGCAACATTTGCTTCAAATAAGCAGACAGTGGAGGAGTTAGCTGAAGGACTTGATGAATATACGTTAACGAGTGGACTGAGCGGTTTACAAATTAAGGCTGCTAAAGGAGATTCGTTTGGCTTGTATGGCACGGGTTGGAAACGTGATGACCAAGGAAATTATGTGATTAATTCTAAAACAGGTTTGAGAGAAACTGTTAATAACGTGCGTTTAGGAGATGTATATCCTGATTTTACGATGGGAATCAACAATACATTTACTTATAAGGGAGTTACCTTGAGTTTCTTGATTGATATCCGTCATGGAGGTTCTTTGTATTCAGAGACTGTAGCTAATTTAAGAAGTAGCGGTTTGGCTGCTGAAACAATAGCTCACCGTGAAGATGCTTCCTTTATTGAGCCGGGTGTAATCCTTCAGGATGATGGAACATATAGACCTAATGATGTTCCTGTGAAAAGTATGCAGGATTATTGGCAGCATATATCCAATTCTAGTAATAATGAAGGGAATATCTATAATGCATCATTTGTAAAACTCAGAGAGGTACAGTTGTCTTATAGCTTCCCACGCAAATGGTTCAAGAGCTTTTTTGTTAAATCATTGGATTTAGGTTTTGAGGCACGTAACTTATGGATTATTAAAGATCATGTGCCACATATTGATCCGGAAGCTAACTTCTTCGGTCCTTCTCAGATTGGGGGTGGTGTAGAGTTTAACAGCATACCTTCTACCAGAAGTTTTGGATTTAATGTTAGATTAACATTGTAAGATTTAAACGAATATGATAATGAAAAAGAAAATATTAACATACGCATTGAGCGCTTTGGCATGTTTAACTTCATGTAGCGATTGGCTCGATATTAACCATGATCCCAATACTGCCGAGAAAGTTGATCCCGGGTATTTGTTTAACTATGTAGCTGTAAACTGGGCTGGAACACGCACTGGTGGTGACTTTTATATTCCTTTATCTATGAGTTCGCAGTGTCAAGTTGATGGTGGACTTGATTACGGTGGCTGGGATGAATCTGTATATACTATTTCTCCTTATAGTACAGGGAATGTCTGGAAACATTATTATTCTGTAGGTGGCAATAATTTGATGTTAGCTATTAAAAATGCAGAAGAGTCAGAACCGGTGAATCACAATGCTATTGCGCAGTGTAAGATTCTTTTAGCTGAGCATATGTATGAGGCAACGATGTTGTGGGGAGATATTCCTTTCACAGAATCCTGGAACGGAACAATTAAATATCCGAAATTTGATTCTCAGGAAAGTGTATTGAATGGTGTTTTGTCATTACTTGATGAGGCATTACAGCTTATAGATCTGAATGATGCTAATGCAATTGATGAGTACGATATCTATTACAAAGGTGATATGAACAAATGGATGACTTTGGCAAAGTCTTTAAAATTCAGAACATTGATGGTTATGGTAGATAAAGACCCTTCTAAGGCTGCTGCTATTGGTACGTTGCTGCAGGCTGGAGGAATGGTTGCATCAGCAGCGGACAATTTGGTATTTCCTTACTCTACAGATCCGGGTAACCAGAACCCTAAATATGAACTTATAGAATTGGTTGGGGGGACACAAATATTGTTCTTTGCCAGCAATTATATGTTGAAACCGATGCAAGAACGTAATGATCCCCGTATTCCCTGTTATTTTGAACCGGGTGCGGATGGTGTATACCGGGGGTTGGGTAATAGAGAGGCTGCAAAGACGGATGATGAAGAAAATCTACTGTCATCTGTTGTAAGTAACTACCTTTTCAGAAGAGACGCTCCGGAATTGATTTATTCTTGTCAAGAACAGCTACTTTTGGAAGCAGAAGCTTATGCGCGCGGATTAGGAGTTGCTCAAAATCTGTCGAAAGCTAATGAACTGTACCTGAAAGGAATTCGTGAAGCATGTGCTTTTTATGGAGTTGCGGAATCCGATATTGATACATATGTTACAGGTTTACCGGAATTGACAACGATGACCCAGGAAAAAGCTCTGTATGAGATTCATATGCAGCAATGGATTGATTTGATGGATCGTCCGTTTGAGGAGTTTGTACAATGGAGGCGATCTGGTACTGCCGGAAACGAGGTCCCGACATTGCAAGTCCCGGAAGATGCAACTTCAAAAGAATTGATCAGAAGATGGGAATATAGTCCTGAAGAAATGACAGCTAATATTAATGCACCGAAAGAATCTCCGAAAATCTGGGAAAAACTATGGTTTGATTTATAATTGAATTACCATAAATGATACGAAAAAGAGGACAATAAAACATTGTCCTCTTTTTTTTTGTTATATTTGCGCCCACATTATTATATATAATAGAAGTAAAGAATGAAAGAATTTGTAATATCCGAAGCCAAAGTAGAAACAGCAGTGCTTGTAGGACTCATCACACAGACGCAGGATGAGCGTAAAACAAACGAGTATCTGGATGAACTGGCTTTCCTTGCCGAGACGGCTGGGGCGGAAGTTGTGAAACGATTTACACAGAAGTTGCCGACGGCTAACTCTGTGACTTATGTTGGAAAAGGAAAGTTGGAAGAAATCAGACAATATATCCATGACGAAGAGGAAGCAGAACGTGAAGTAGGAATGGTCATCTTTGATGATGAGCTTTCTGCGAAACAGATTCGTAATATTGAAGCTGAACTGAAAGTGAAGATACTGGACCGTACTTCACTGATTCTTGATATATTTGCCATGCGTGCGCAGACAGCCAATGCGAAGACACAGGTAGAACTGGCACAGTATAAATATATGTTGCCGCGTTTGCAGCGGCTTTGGACTCACTTGGAACGCCAGGGAGGTGGTTCCGGTGCCGGTGGTGGTAAAGGTTCCGTGGGACTTCGTGGTCCGGGTGAAACACAGCTTGAGATGGACCGCCGTATCATCCTGAACCGTATGTCATTGCTGAAAGAACGTCTGGCGGAGATTGACAAGCAGAAAGCTACCCAACGCAAGAATCGCGGACGCATGATACGTGTTGCACTGGTTGGTTATACCAATGTGGGAAAATCAACCATGATGAATCTTCTCTCCAAGAGTGAAGTGTTTGCGGAAAACAAACTGTTCGCTACTTTAGACACTACTGTGCGCAAAGTGATTATCGATAATCTACCGTTCCTGTTGTCAGATACAGTAGGGTTTATTCGCAAGTTACCTACCGACTTGGTAGAATCTTTTAAATCTACCCTGGATGAGGTACGTGAAGCAGATTTGCTTGTGCACGTAGTCGATATTTCCCACCCCGGATTTGAGGAACAGATTGAGGTGGTGAACAAGACCCTGGCAGAGATTGGCGGCAGTGGCAAACCTATGATACTTGTATTTAATAAAATAGACGCTTACACCTACGTGGAGAAAGCGCCGGACGACCTTACCCCCCGAACAAAGGAAAACTTAACACTCGAAGAACTGATGAAGACGTGGATGGCAAAAATGGAGGATAACTGCCTCTTTATTTCCGCCCGCGAACGAATCAATATAGACGAACTGAAAAATGTAGTTTATCAGCGAGTGAAAGAATTACACGTTCAGAAATATCCCTATAACGATTTTCTTTATCAGACCTACGAAGAAGAAGAGGAAGAATAATCAATATGCTAATGTGCTGATGTGCCAATTGGTTGCGCGTACTGCATCAGAATTGGCACATTGGCATATAGGCACATTAACACATTATTAAGATGAAAGACTATCGTAGATTGACTGAAGATGAGATACTTCAGTTGAAGAGCCAGTCATGTCTGGCCGATGATTGGGGAAATGTATCAGTGGCAGAGGGTTTTAATTGTGAGTACGTCCATCATACCCGTTTCTCGGGTGAAGTAAAACTGGGGGTATTCGAAGCTGAATTTACATTGCCGGGGGGAATCAAGAAACATTCGGGATTACGTCATGTGACGTTGCACAATGTGTCGGTGGGTGATAACTGCTGTATTGAGAATATACAGAACTATATTGCTAATTATGAGATTGGCAGTGACACCTTCATTGAGAATGTAGATATTATTTTAGTGGATAGGTTAAGCACTTTTGGTAATGGGGTAGAAGTGGCTGTCTTGAATGAAACAGGAGGCCGTGAGGTGTTGATGAACGATAAATTGTCTGCGCACCAGGCATATATTCTTGCACTCTACCGCCATCGTCCCGAGCTGATAAACCGTATGAAATCCATTGCGGATTATTATTCCAATAAACATGCTTCTGCTGTCGGCAGTATTGGCAATCATGTGATGATTCTCAATACGGGCTCGATCAAGAATGTCCGGATTGGTGATTACTGCCATATCTGTGGGACCTGCCGCTTATCCAATGGCAGCGTCAATAGTAATGTGACGGCACCTGTACATATCGGACATGGTGTAATCTGTGATGACTTTATCATCTCTTCCGGCTCTAAAGTGGATGACGGCACGATGTTGACTCGTTGTTTCGTCGGACAATCCTGTAAACTGGGACACAATTATTCCGCTTCCGATTCTTTATTCTTCAGTAATTGTCAGGGAGAGAACGGTGAGGCATGTGCTATTTTTGCAGGTCCTTTCACTGTGACACACCATAAATCTACTTTATTGATTGCCGGTATGTTCTCGTTTATGAATGCGGGTTCGGGGTCCAATCAGAGTAATCACATGTATAAGTTAGGTCCTATCCATCAGGGAACGATGGAGAGAGGAGCGAAGACCACTTCCGATTCATATATCCTGTGGCCGGCACGTGTCGGGGCTTTCTCTTTGGTAATGGGACGTCATGTTAATCATGCCGATACTTCCAATCTTCCTTTCTCTTACCTGATAGAGCAGCGGAATACCACTTATCTGGTTCCGGGAGTTAATTTGAGAAGTGTAGGTACTATCCGTGACGCACAGAAATGGCCAAAGCGTGATAAGCGAAAAGATCCGAACCGGCTGGATTATATCAATTATAACCTGCTGAGTCCTTATACCATTCAGAAGATGTTTAAAGGACGTTCCATTTTGAAAGAATTGAAACGTGTATCCGGTGAAACTTCAGAGATCTACTCCTACCAGAGTGCTAAAATCAAGAACTCTTCTCTGAATAACGGAATTCGTTTTTATGAAATCGCCATTCACAAGTTCTTGGGAAACTCCATCATAAAACGATTGGAGGGTATTAATTTCCAGACCAATGAAGAAATCCGTCAGCGACTGAAACCTGACACGGAAATCGGACTTGGCGAATGGGTGGATGTTTCCGGACTGATTGCTCCCAAGAGTGAAATCGACCGATTGTTGGATGGTATTGAGAATGGAACAGTCAATCGTTTGAAATCCATCAATGCAAGCTTTGCAGAAATGCACGAGAATTATTATACCTATGAATGGACATGGGCTTATCATAAGATTCAGGAATTCTACGGCCTGAATCCGGAAACGATTACAGCACAAGATATCATCGGTATCGTGAAAGCGTGGCAGCAAGCTGTTGTCGGATTGGATAAGATGGTATATGAGGATGCCAAGAAAGAATTTTCGTTGTCTTCCATGACCGGATTTGGTGCTGACGGCTCCCACGACGAAATGAAGCAGGATTTTGAGCAAGTACGCGGTGATTTCGAAAGTAATACCTTTGTGACTGCCGTCTTGAAACATATTGAAGATAAAACAGCTCTTGGAAACGAGTTAATCAAACGGATTGAAGCAATCGAATCATAATAGGAGTGGCAGATGGCGAACTGTGGATGATAAACAGGATATGATAAATAGCAAACTGTAAATAAAATAGTGAGCGGTGAACGGCAGATGTCAATGAATGGCATAGCTTGTTTACCGCTCGTTGTTTATTGTTTATGATTGTCTTTTGCTGTTCCTGCTTTTCTCCGTTATTCATTCTTAATTCTTCATTCATCATTCGCCATTCTTCATTCTTAATTACTACCTTTGCCACACTAATTAACATTACGTAATAAAATAAGAAACTTATGGCAACACCTCCGTTTAAGTATCAGCCCATGTTTGAAAAGGGAAAAGATACAACTGAGTATTATCTGCTTACAAAAGACTATGTATCAGTAAGCGAGTTTGAAGGAAATCCTATCCTGAAAATTGAGAAAGAAGGTTTGACTGCGATGGCTAATGCAGCTTTTCGTGATGTATCATTCATGCTTCGTCGTTCGCACAACGAACAAGTTGCTAAGATTCTGAGTGATCCGGAAGCAAGTGAAAACGATAAGTATGTGGCATTGACTTTCCTGCGTAACGCGGAAGTTGCTTCAAAAGGTGTACTTCCTTTCTGTCAGGACACTGGTACTGCTATTATCCATGGTGAAAAAGGACAGCAGGTATGGACTGGATATTCTGATGAAGAAGCGCTTTCACTGGGCGTATATAAAACATACACTGAAGAGAACCTGCGTTATTCACAGAATGCGCCTTTGAATATGTATGATGAGGTAAATACAAAATGTAACCTCCCTGCACAGATTGACATCGAAGCTACCGAAGGTATGGAATACGAATTCCTTTGCGTAACAAAAGGTGGTGGTTCTGCCAACAAGACATATTTGTATCAGGAAACAAAAGCGATCCTGAATCCCGGTACACTGGTTCCATTCCTGGTTGAAAAAATGAAAACATTGGGAACAGCCGCTTGCCCTCCTTATCATATCGCTTTCGTGATCGGTGGAACTTCTGCTGAAAAGAACTTATTGACAGTGAAGCTGGCTTCTACTCATTTCTATGATAACTTGCCGACTACTGGAAACGAATATGGCCGTGCATTCCGCGACATCGAACTGGAAAAAGAAGTTTTGGCAGAAGCTCACAAAATTGGATTGGGCGCGCAATTCGGAGGTAAATATCTTGCTCATGACGTACGCATCATCCGTTTGCCTCGTCACGGTGCTTCTTGTCCGGTAGGCTTGGGAGTATCTTGCTCTGCCGACCGTAACATCAAATGTAAAATCAATAAGGAAGGTATCTGGATTGAGAAACTGGATTCAAATCCGGGCGAACTTATTCCTGTAGAACTGCGTCAAGCAGGTGAAGGTGATGTTGTAAAGATCGACCTGAACCGTCCGATGCCTGAAATCCTGAAAGAGCTGACTAAATATCCGGTAGCTACTCGTCTGTCATTGAACGGAACGATCATCGTAGGTCGTGACATCGCCCATGCTAAACTGAAAGAACGTTTGGATCGCGGCGAAGACTTGCCACAATATATTAAGGATCATCCTATTTATTATGCAGGTCCGGCAAAAACTCCGGAAGGCATGGCTTGTGGTTCTATGGGTCCTACTACAGCAGGACGTATGGACTCTTATGTAGAACTGTTCCAAAGTCATGGCGGCAGCATGGTCATGTTGGCAAAAGGTAACCGTAGCCAGCAAGTGACAGATGCTTGTAAGAAATATGGTGGTTTCTATCTTGGCTCTATCGGAGGTCCGGCAGCTATCCTTGCACAGAATAACATCAAGAGCATCGAATGTGTGGAATATCCGGAACTGGGCATGGAAGCTATCTGGAAGATTGAAGTAGAAGATTTCCCGGCATTCATTCTGGTAGATGATAAGGGCAATGACTTCTTCAAACAGTTAAAACCGTGGAATTGCACTAAATAATTTGTTTGCAGTTCTGATTCAATAAATGATTTATTTAAGGGATACCTGTCAAATTCGTATAGGCATCCCTTTTTTACTAACTCTCTTTTTCTAATCACTAACTATTATGAAACCACCGACAATCGAATTAAACAATCCGAAGAACCAACATATCGTCTGGTTGGATGTAGTACGCCTTATTGCCATGTTTACAGTTGTTTGCTGCCATTGTACCGACCCATTCAACTTCTATCCGGGCACAGCTCCCAATATTGGGGAAATAAAATTGTGGGGAGCCATTTACGGTGCTGTACTTCGTCCGTGTGTGCCTCTGTTTGTAATGATTACAGGCGCATTGCTCTTGCCTGTCCGGGGTGACGCTTCTACTTTTTATAAAAAACGTATTCCCCGTGTTTTTTATCCGTTCTTAATTTGGTCTATTATCTATAATCTTTTCCCTTGGATTACCGGCTTATTGGGGTTAGACCCAAAGATTATCCTTGATTTCTTTCCTTATTCCGGTGAAGAAGTGATGCAGCAATCCCTTTCAGTAGCTATACAATACATTCTGACAATTCCTTTTAACTTCTCCCTTTTGGCAGTGCACATGTGGTATATCTATCTGCTTATCGGACTCTATCTTTACCTGCCTGTTTTTTCGGCATGGGTGGAAAAAGCTTCGCAACGGGCTAAGTTAATGTTCCTGCTGGCTTGGGGAGTGACATTGTTGCTACCTTATTATTATCAGTTTGTTTCCTCTTACTTATGGGGCTCTTGCTCTTGGAATTCTTTTGGAATGTTATATGCATTTGCCGGTTTCAACGGATACTTATTGTTAGGACATTATCTGAAAGATCTCGATTGGAGCCTGAAGAAAACATTGGCAATCGGTATTCCGATGTTTGTGGTGGGGTATGTCGTGACGTTCTTTGGTTTCCGTTACATGACAGCTTTGCCGGATTGTACGGACGAAATGTTGGAACTCTTTTTTACCTATTGTTCTCTCAATGTGGTGATGATGACAATTCCTGTATTTATGTTGGCTAAGAAAGTCAATGTCCGTTCGGAAAGAGTACGGAAGGCATTGGCTAACCTGACCGTATGTGGTTTCGGTGTCTATATGATACATTACTTCTTTACCGGTCCGTCAGTGGTATTGGTAAGAACACTCAATATACCTATTCCTTTACAGATACCGATAGCTGCGATAGTCGCTTTTCTGGTGTCCTGGTTGATTGTAAACTTGGTGAATCGTATCGGTAAACCTGCTAAATACATCATGGGATAATCTGTAAAACGATATACTATAAACGCGATAAACGGTGAACAAACTGTGCAATATGCTGCCAGTTGTGTTCACCGTTCATCGTTTATTATTCACGTAGTTTTTCTATTCTTCCAGGTATTTTGTAATCTTTCCGCTGATTTGCAGCAAAGAGATCTCGCAAAGTTTGGTGTTATATTCTGCGGAGAGGATGCGTTCTTCTGCATCCAGCAAACTCTTTTGTGCTTCACGTACCTCAAAACCGGAAAGGTCTCCCTGTATATAACGATCCATGGCAATATCGTGATTATCTTTGGCAGTTACGAGGTTCTGACGTTCCAGATTCAGTAATTGAAGGTTGTTGCGATAAGCCTGCCATAAATTACTAAGGTCGGAGCGAAGGGCAAGCTCCAATTCCTGACGTTCCAGACGGCGGTTCTTGAAGGCAAGGGTTGCATTCCGCTTTTCACGGCGGCGGTTGCCGTCGAATATATTAAATCCGACAGTTACTCCGGCATTGAAGCCCAAGTTTCCCCTCCGGCTGGTTGCATTAATATCGTACTTATTAAAGGTATATCCATATCCCGTATTCAGTTTAAGGTACGGATAGTTACGTGAATTTACCTTTTTATAATCCAATTGCGCAAGTACCGTATTCTGATCTGCTTTCAGTAAAGAAGCGTTCGTTGCCAGTGTGCCATTCCATAACTCCTCAAATTTCAAATCCCCATGTACGTCGATCGTGGAGTCTTTGATTATAATAGCCTGATTAACATTCTTGTTAGCCATTAGCTCATTTAACTGGATACGCGATGAGTGCAGCAATTCCTGTTGTTTGATATATTGAGCACTGTCTGCATTGAAGTCTACTTTCGCCTGTTGATAATCCAATCCTGAGAACTTTCCGACAAGATGACTCGCTTCTGCTATACGCAGGCGTTCTTTGGAGAGCGACATTGCATAATGAAAGTTTTTCAGACGGATCTTCTGTTGGATAAAGTTGTAATATTCCGAGGTCAGGTCCGCAATGAAATCCTCAATGGCGATACGGGTGTTAGTTTCTCCCTGACGTTCCAATTCCTTCAACTGTTTGTACGTTGTACTGATATTGAATCCGTCGAAAATAGTCCAGTTGAGGTTAAGCCCGACGTTGACGGTCTGGTCATAGACCCCATTGTTTTTTGTAATCTCTCCGGTGGCACGGGCCTTACTTTCAATATTATCCAGGTTTCCGGTATATCCGGCAGAGAAATCCAATGTAGGGAAGTATCCTGCATTCCCTAACGTTGCATTGTTCTTGCTGATTTGTTCCTCGTTATGGACGATGCGCAACGAGTAATTGTTTTGCAGTCCTTCCTCCAAACACTCTTTCAGTGTGAGGACTTGTTGCGCCTTCGCAGTAGAAACTGACAAGAAGGCACATGCGGTAACTATATATATGATACGTTTCATGCAAATTCCTTTCTGTTTCATTCGGTTAGTTTTTTGATTCGGTTGGTCGAGATATAACTGTAAATAGCCGGTACGATATACATGGTAAGTAGGGTAGAAACGACCATACCACCTACTACTGCCGTACCCATGGCAATACGCTGATTACAGCCTTCTCCGGTGGCGAATGCCAACGGGATAAGTCCCAGAACTGTAGAAGCGCTTGTCATAAGAATCGGGCGGAGACGTTGCAGGGCGGCATCTTTGATAGCACTCATTTTATCCTCTCCGGCCTCCTGTTTCTGATTGGCAAATTCCACAATCAGGATACCGTTCTTTGCCACTAGACCAATCAGCATAATAATACCAATCTGACTGAAAATATTCATTGTTATATCTCCGAAATACATGAATACCAATGCTCCGGCAATAGCCAACGGTACTGTCAACATGATAATCAATGGATCTTTAAAACTCTCGAATTGCGCAGCCAGAATCAGGTAAATCAGAAGAATAGCCAAGACAAAGGCAAACATCAGACTGGAAGAACTCTCACGATATTCTTTGGAGTCACCCGCCAAAGCTGTTCGGAACGTGTCGTCCAATGTTTCCTTGGCAATCTTATCCATTTCGTCCAGTCCTTGTCCGATCGTTTTTCCGTCTGCCAATCCTGCGGAAATAGTAGCTGATACAAATCGGTTATACCGGTATAACTTTGGAGGAGCG
>ERZ773181.1727-NODE-1727-length-16302-cov-3.528651_pt1 | contig 16302 bp, 17 predicted proteins | sample MGYA00581001_ERZ773181 | MGnify/ENA primary metagenome ERZ773181 (study PRJEB29015, sample SAMEA2737780) | human gut metagenome | biome: human gut; feature: human-associated habitat; material: faeces | place: China | collected 2012 ... | reverse complement strand
TCATGAACGCCTTTTAATCGGCGTTAATAAAATTTAATTTTCACTAACCTGTGGTTTGTGGGTATTCAAAACACAAATAATTTATGCTAAAAAAGTAAATAAACTAATCTTTCTATAAAACAAACAAACTCATTTTAACATAGTCCCTCTTTATTAGAGAGATTTTTTATGCAACGAAAAGGAACTCCAAGGAGTTCCTAATGTAGATGCAGGTTTTAGGTCTCTGCTTAGACCAAAGGACATGGTTTTTGAAGTCTCCATACCGACCTTTTATTCATTTCCATCATAATATTATAACAAAGAAACTTAAATTATATATTGAGTGAATATTTTGTATTTTACACAATAATATATATTCTTTCCTTTAAGACTGCTTTCTTTACAAACACTTAACTAGAATATGCAAGTTAATTACTTCTACTATTACTATAATGGTCATAGTCAAAGGAAAGTGATGAGAATGAAAAGAGTAATAATGGGGTTATGTTGTAGTGTGATGATATTAACGAATTGTCATAATGTATTAGGTCTTAGTACAAGTATTGAACTTGATGGTGGAAATAAAGAATCACAGGTAGTAGAAAAAGAACCAGTAAAAACAGGAGATGTGTCTAGTAATACTATTAAGGAATTAGGCTTACTCTTAACAGGAAGCTTATTATTAGGTGTTGCTGGATTCTCAATGAAGGAGGAACGTCATGAAGAAGAATAGAATCATCATAATATGTGTTGCGTTATTTATAGTATTGGCAGGATCTTTTACTGCTTATCATTTCATTCATTCTTCTCAAGAAAATACAAGTGGTGTAGTGATTGATAAAGATGCCACAGAATGGAAAAAAGAACTCCCTAATCAAGGTGATCAAGGAATTAAGATACCAGGCTATGGAAACTTAAGTGTAGGGGCAGGAGAGAAGAAATGGAATATCACATTATTGAATCCTGAAGGGAATAACTGTTACTTCAAATACAATATTACTGTAGGAGAACACAGTGATCCTATCTATACATCAGATTATATTGAACCAGGTAAAGCTATTAAATTCTTTAAGGTCAATAAATCACTTAATAAGGGGGATTGTACTATTTATATGAATATTGAAACATATTCTATGGATGGAAAGAATACAAGGATGAATGGAGCAAGTGTAAAAGCAAACTTGCAGGCTGTATAGAAATAACAGATTACATTCTGTCTATATAGATACAATTGAATATGAATATTTCAAGGAGGAAAACAATTATGAAAAGAACTATGACAGCAGTTTGTACAACTCTCGTGACAGGTATGATGATGATTACTCCAGCTTTTGCAGCGAATACATCAACTGGACATACTGATATCTCATTATTTGTCCCTAATGATCCTATTTATACTGTGACAGTACCAGAGAAGGTGACTTTAAGTGCAACAGAACATACACAAGTTCCTGTTACTGCAAGTGATGTACAGTATATCCCGGAAGGTAAGAAGATCTCAGTTACATTAAAGAAGGGTAATGGTGTATATGGTCGTCTTTACTTAACTGGAGATAAGAATAACGGGAATAAGCCATACTTGATGACTATTATGATCAAGGGTACAAGTGGAGATTTTAAGATGGGTGCACTTGAAAAACAGATCAAGGGTATGGAACTTGCTTCATTTACTGATAATGGTACTACCAACTATGAAATGTATCCAGTATCACAGGATTATCCTGAAGAACAAGGTAAAGTAGATTCTAACCTTGCTATACAGAAGGGTGTTCATTACACTGGTTGGATTGATTATGGCATCGGATTATACGATATCAAATAAGGTGAACAACTATGAAAAAGACAATAACCTGTGCACTAACTGCATTAATGGCAGTTTCATCTTTATCACTTCCTGTTTATGCGCAGGATGCATCTACTGAATTCTCATTTGTGAAAAAGAATAATCCGACTTATACAGTTTCTATTCCTTCATCACTTGCATTAAGTGAAGAAGGTACACCTATGACTATTGAAGCTAAGGACGTAGCTTATTTAGATGGTAAGAAGGTATCAGTAACTGTAGCAGGAACAAACTATTATCGTAATCAGTTAGTTTTACAAGCAAGAACATCTAAACCATCATATACTGGTGTGATTCGTTATCAGTTAATTAGTCCTGATAATAAAGTATATGAAACTAAAGGTGATGATACAGTAACAGGTACAGAACTTGCTTCATTTACTGAAAATGGTACTGTGACTTATACAGTTAAACCAGTACTCTATGATAAGATTAACTTAGAACCAGGATTAAAATATACAGGTACTATGAACTTTGGAATTAGTCTTACAGACTAACTTAAAGCGTTAACTTTAGGGTTAACGTTTTTTTGTGTCTATACAATGTAAGGATTTTCTAATTATATAGTTTGTGAATATAGATGTGAGTATTGAGCATCTGATGAAAATAGAACTATTTTCCAATAACCGTATGATATAATGAGAGGCAATCTAATATGAGGGGGATTAATTATGCATTATAGATTAGGAAGGGAACTTAAAGCATTATCAAAGATTTTTACGCTAATAGGTATACTAGTGAATGCATTTCTTTTGTATTTTTATCTAGGAAATAATTATTTACTAAGTAGAAAAATCTATTACGCAGTCATTTTCGTATTCTTAATGATTCTTGTATGGGTATTTGGAAAAGTAATAAATGGTATAGGAGTGATACTTACTACTCAGGGAAAGATGTTAAATGAACCAAAATTAGAAGAGCCTGAAGATGAAGAGTCTATCAAAAGTACATTTATGGCATTCTGCCATGCATTCAAGAAGAATAAAAAAGTATTTGGTTCACTGATTGTCGTATGTGTTATTCTACTTGGTGGTATCTATGCGAAAGTAACTTATGATCATTATCATGTATATGATGGAATATGGAAGATAGAAGGAGATCTAGAAGGAAATTATTTTGATATACGTGGTGATGATGTAGCATTCTTTGAAACAAATAGGGATGAGGATAGAAAATCATCTTATAAATGCGTATATGTAGGAAGTCGAACAAAGAACGATGTTAACTTCTATTGTCAGACTTATGATTATGAAAGTACCTACGATTATAAATCAAAAGAGATTGATCAGACTATTCACTTTAATAGAATAAACAATGTTGAATTTGAGGTAGATGGAAAGAGATATAATAGAATTTCAGATTAGAGCGCGTGAGCGCTCTTTTTTATGAAAAAAACTTGATCCTAAGACCAAGTTTACTTGAGTGCGTTCACCATTTCTTTTACATATTTTTCAATAATCTTAATAATTGCGCTACCAACGATGGCACGATCTGATTGAGATGCCATCTTTTTTGCCTGTTCTGGTGTAGAGATTCCAAATCCTACTGCTACAGGTACATCAGTCACTTCACATACTAACTTTACCATAGTACCAACATCTGTAGTAATCTTTGAACGTACACCAGTGACACCTAAAGAAGACACACAATACAATACCTTTTAAATTTTTAGATGGAGTGATTGCATTAAATCAGTTTGATTCGGATTTGAAATCACTTTTTTATCCTAGGATTATGTTTATTGAGAATGCATTAAAAAGTTATGCAATAGAGGCAGTATTGCAGGACGCAAAGTCAGAGAATTTAGATGATATATTTGAAAAATCAATTACGGATTATAGATTTCTTAAGAAAGATAGCATGGCATATCATAATAGCTACAGTAAAAGAATGGCGCTTAAAGTCAAAATTAATAATGCTTTAATAAATAGTTATAATCACAGTTCTAATGATATAGTTAACCATTTTTTGATTCAGACAAAAATATTCCAATTTGGGCAATATTAGAATCTCTTACACTTGGGGAGTTTGGAAATTTTTATACTTGTTCTAATGTTAATGTAAAAAAGTATATTTCTAATGAAATATTACACCTTCCAACTAAATTTGATGAAGATGGGAAGATTACAGAAATTTTGATTTATTCAATAAAGGATTTAAGACAGGAAAGATAAGCAAAAGGCTAATACAAATATTAGAAGATGGGTTAGGAATAAAAAAACTAGACTCACAATATATTTCTGCTTATGTGATATTAGTATTGTATTTTATTGAAAAGATGGGAGTACCAAAGGAGTAATGTTCAGTGTTTTTAAATCAATTTATATCTTATATAGATGAGTTACATAATAAGCTTCCATCAAATGTATGTAATCAAATATTAGGAACATAACAACGATCTTATCTTAAGAGACTTGAAGAATATATCAATAATTTATTAAGATGGGAAATTTTCATTTCAGTATTGAAAAAAAATCTTATGATATGGTAAATTGAATATACAAATTGCGGTGGTCATCTTCGGACAACACTTGGAGGAGTCTGATGTGTCGGGATCCTTTCTTATATCTAAAAAAGTAAAGGAGGTAGCATATGTACATGTTATCTCCTTTTATTATGAAAAATTCAAAATATTTTAGAAACACCTCTAGAAAGGCGTTGTCAGAGGGGTACGGGATACATGAAAGAAGAAAACAGTATATGATGGTAGTAGGAAAGAGGACGAGTAATATGAAGTTCGGAATAAGAACACCATCACTGAAAAAATCTATTAGCGCTAGAACAACAGGAAGAGCTAAAAGATCAATTAAGAAAGCTCTTATACCTGGATATGGTAAGAAGGGCAGAGGATGGATTACGAATCCTAAGAAAGCTGCCTAAAACAAAGTCTACAGAAAGACGACTGTAAGTTTCTGGGACTTATTTAAATAAAAGGAGAATATTACAATGACTACTGATGATAAGCTTTTACTAGTAGGTAAAGTTTTGAAGGTATTGTTGGTGATTTTGGTGTTTCCAATTCTAGTTGTTTTTGAACTCGCAAAGATTCAGAAATAATTCTAAATTGATATTAAAACATGATTGGATAGTGTATCATTTAATTGAAAAGGATGGAATGATTCCAAGAATACAATGTCTTATGATGTAAAGAGTACGACTGTTAAATGTGCAATCAAAATTGATAAGAGAGAGGTCATCTAAATGATTAGATTTATTTTTAATTTTTATTACATTCTGTTTAAAATGTCGTTTTATGTGATTATAGGCACATTTTATATTTTGTGGTGGATATTTAAAACATTTATTAAATTAGTCTTTGGATTTATGTTTCAGCTTGAAGTGTTCGTGGGAGTTTTCAATGCTAAGCAAGCAATGAGAAGAAGAGGATGGTTTTAATGGACTATGTGATGGATGAAAGGCTTGTGAACATTGTTTTGTAGATAATACGACAGTTAAATGCATTATTCAAATTGATAAGAGAGGGGTTATCTAAAATGTTTAGGTTATTAATGTATCTTCTGTTCTTCCCACTATGGTTAATCTGGTGGTTTATTAAAATTGTTTTCTATTTCATGGCTTGGCTTGAAGTTTGTTTGGTAAGTTTCAATGGTAAGAGAATAATTAGACGAAGAAGATGGTAAAACATTTTCTTCTAATATTTAGAAATAGAAGAGTGTGCGAATTGCATGCTCTTTTTATTTAAAGAAACGGCAGAAAATCCCCGCCTCAATATAAAATATAGGTAAAGGATGAATGCCATTAATGCATTTGATTGAGAAATTCTTGAGTAAGCAATGGTATAATACATACAGGAAGCTCAATATAGGTATCTTACAGTTAAGCAGCTGACGAAGCATTTGTCCAAGGAAGACTGTCGTTCTATCAAGGAATTATGTCATATAGCGAAAAAACACTAATAAGGCAATCTATAATATGAGACAGCACTACTTTGCACAAATCAGGTATCTCAAGTTTGAGTTGAACTACGCACTTCTGAAGTCGTCTGATAACTATAGAACGCTTAATTCCAATAAGGCACAGCAGATACTGAAGTAAGTAGGAAATATGTGTTTGGAAAAAATAAAAAAGTATTGGAAGTATGCAAGATAAGTACATGAAAATATAAATAAATGTACAAAAAAGTAGGAAAATGTTATTTTATTAGATTTTATTATGGGTAGAGTTTGCGGTTCAACACTCAAGAAAATCAAAGTGATTTGACACGAGCGGCTCGGAACAATCAGGGCCGCTTATGTATAAGAATTTGTAATATGGACACACTAGTATTTGAAATAACATTTACATTCTTACTTCAACTTGATATAATTTGTAGCAGGAATGTAAATGTTATTGTGAGGAGGTGTACAATGAATCAGATTTGGGCGAAGATAAGTGAGTTGGCCGAAGCAAACAACGGTTTTTTTAGGACTGCACAGGTTGAAAAAATAGGAATCAGTAGACCTATGCTACGCAAGTATACGGATGCTGGTAAGCTGGAACAGGTACGCAAGGGACTATATGTGATTACAGAGAGCATCCCAGATGAGTTTGCGTTACTCCAAGAACAGTGTCGGGCAGCCATATTTTCTTATGGTACAGCGTTGTATTTGTGGGGACTATCAGATCGAACACCCCATTTATATGATATTACGGTTCCCAGGGGGCAGAATATTACTATCTTGAAACGTGATAATCCTAACTTGAGGAGCCACTATTTACCAAGAGATTTATATGAGATTGGCATTACACAAACGCATTCACCGCAAGGCGCGGAAGTGAGTTTATATGATAGAGAACGGTGCATTTGCGATTTGATTCGCGACAAAGAGCAAATGGATATGCAACTATATACACAGGCAATTAAAGGCTACTTCAGGACCAAACCCAATAGACGAAAATTATTAAAATACGGAAAGTTATTTGGGATAGAAGATAAGATCAGAACCTATATGGAGGTGTTGTAATGAAAACACCAGAGCAACTAAAGGGAACTATTCGAAGTATAGCAGCAAAAAGGAATCTTCGTGCGCAAGAAGTGTTACAAATGTTCTTGTTTGAGCGTATTTTAGAGCGTTTGGCCAATTCGAACTACCAAAAGAACTTTATTCTCAAGGGTGGCCTGCTTATTTCTTCAATGATTGGTATCAGCGAGCGTACTACGATGGATATGGATACTACGGTTCGAGGCGTCCAAATGGAAGAAGATGATATTGTCAGGATTGTTAAAGAAATTCTGATAGTAGATGTAAATGATGGTATTGTTTTTGAATATGAGAGCATTGAGCCTATCCGTGAGGAAGATGCTTATAACAACTTCCGAGTGCATTTGCGTGCAAAATACGGAAAAATTGACACTCCAATGAAGATAGATGTAACAACTGGTGATGCAATTACTCCGGCTGCAGTGCAATATAATTTCCCGATGCTGTTTGAGGATAAGACTGTACCAGTAATGGCTTATACTCTCGAAACGGTGTTAGCTGAAAAATATGAAACGATTATTCGACGTAATATCAGCACCACACGAGCAAGAGATTTTTATGATTTCCATACATTGTATCGTAGCCGGAAATCTGAAGTTCGTATTGAGATTTTTAGAGCCGCAGTATTACATACAGCGCAAAAGCGTGATTCCGTTGAGGACATCAAAGACTGGAAAGATATTTTGAAGGATTTACGCGAGGAGCCTCAGATGTATTTACTATGGGATAACTATGTTGCTGAAAATAAATATATCGGGGACTTAGAATTTCATGTGATTCTCGATACATTGGAAGAAGTCGCGGAGTCGTTGGTTTTTTAAGTGGGTGAATGTGATTCTACAAAAGTTACTTTTGAGAAAAGAAAGTAAGATATATAATTGATGAGAGTGAAATAGAATTCTTAAATAATAAATTCAATTATGGTTTAAAGTCATATTTAGTTCTACCACAGAAATTATCAAAGAATATCTATTTGTATAAAGATGGGGTATTAAAGCATTATGAAGGAGCTTTTCCATATGAAGGTATGTATAAGTTAAATGAATCAGAAGAATTTCAGGAAGACAAAGTTGAGTTTGAAAATTCTTTTGGCTATATGACAAAACACTTGTTAACAACATTAACTGATTCAGAGAAGAGAACTAAGTATTTTAGTATGATTAAAGCTGATAAGAAGTTATATAAAAGATTTATTATTGGAGTTATTGTGGCAGTTGTTATTTTAGGTTGTGGTATCTATGCAAAGGCATGTCATGATGCTGTTCATCAGTATGATGGAATTTGGGCTTTATGGGATAATAAAGAGTATGGATATATTGAAATCAACGGAGAAGATGTTGCTTATTACGATGAATTAATTGATCAATCAGACGTATATGAAGATATTTATTATGGAAAGATAGACGGTAATAAAATAACTTATACAAAACACAAATCAATGCCTTATCATCCATATTATGAATCATATAGTGCAGATGATTATCAAGTAGAAAATGATTATAAGAAGACTGTTAAATTTAAAAAATTAAGTAATGGTGAAATTGAAATAGATGGGTATTATACATTTTCTAAGTCAGATGAGTAATAGGTAAAAGGAACGGTTTTAGCCGTTCTTTTTGTCTATTAATAAAAAAATAATTAACACCATATTTGAGGCGTTATAGAAGGCGTAGGGAATACATGACTTATAAAATATGAGGTATGATATAAGTGAATAAATAGTTATACCCTACAAATAACTGTGATAAAAGAGTTTTGCTTTCTATAATATTTAAGATACAATTATAGAAAGGGGATTTTACTTAAAGATAAGTTTTTTAGCAGAAAATGTAAACGCATACTAAAATAGTTATGCGATTAGAAGTGGAGAAATGCTTATGGAATTAAAAATAGGAGATAAATACGGTTGTCTAGAAGTTGTCGGAGGTTGTGAAGAAGCTGAGGCAGATATTGTGCCTATAATTAAACAACTTGCTGAGAAAGAGTGGAATAAGTTTGAATATAGTTGCTATAGGATTCTTTATAATTTTTATGAATATTTCGAATTAAGTGAAGAGGAAACGAATGCTTATTATAATAAAGATTCAATGCCTATAACTTTTATAGACAAGTTTAGAAATCATTATCGTGATTTTGAAAATGTAGAAATGTTTCTTTATCATGATCAGCATCCAAATACTTCTTTTAGTCTTTTGACTGCAATTAGAGAGAAACAGTTATATAAAGTAAGATGTAATAAATGCGGTAAGATTTATTATATGGATGATGACAGTATAACTTGCGTCAATTGGCTACATTGTAAAAATCCAGATTGTTCTAACAAGAATCCAGCAAATCAAATCTCGGATTATTCAAAAAGTTTATATACTTGGCATTCAGATAAGAATGAACTTCAAGTTTTAAATCAACAATTAGCTGTGGTAGATCAATTAGAAAATTCACTTTCATATTATGGTAATGATTCTAGAATACGAATTTCATATATTTCTGATATGCATTTATCACATCACTTGAAATATTATGATAATGATGAAGAGAAAATGATACGTATAATTGGAGATAGACTATATTATTCATCTCTATATTCAGAGATTGTTATATTTGATGGTGATATTTCTTCTAAGAGAGATTTGACTATTAAACTTTTGAAATACTTTGTGAGAAGAAGTGAATTATATAACTTTAAAACTTTTAAAAATGATTTAGCAACAAATAAGAGGTATAAAATTCAATTATCAAGAAAATCTTGGTATGAAGAAGCTTTAAAAAAATTAAATCATAATATTGAGAAATTAAAAGTTCAATTACTACCTGAATTTGATTTCGTTAAATTTGAAAAGTATAAAGCTAAATACAGAGCAGAAGAGTCCAATGAAAGTGCATTTGATTATTTTAAAACAATAAGAAGCTTTACAAAACTTAATTTACCTGAATTAACCATAGAAAAAATTGCACTTGTGATAAAACTTATGGATCTTAGTGGACAATATTGTAAGCATATTGAAGAATATGAGAGTAAGAAAATTCATTGGAGATTTAATGTAGAGTATTTTGAAAGAGAATATAATAAGCCAGTAGAAGAAATTACATTGTTAGATTACAAACATTCATTTAAAGATAATATTTATGTGGTTTTAGGAAATCATGATTATATTGACTTTAAAAATGTGAATGAAGGTGTGGAATATTTTAGGGAACAGTTGTCAAAACTAGGGATTACCCTTTTACACAATGATTATAAAATAGGTAATGAATATCTCATTTATGGAGGTACAGGTTTTGCAAAGTATGATGAAAATTGGAATGCTAATAGAGTAATATGCTGTAAAGGTTTCTCAAGAGAAGATGAAATAAAAGAAACTGATGCTTTTGAAAAAGGATATTATGATGCATTAGCATATGCTAAAAAGCATGGTCTTTGTTTTATATGTGCATCTCATTATCCAGCATCTGCTTGTTTAAATAATCATTATGATAAGGAAGCTATTTACTTTACTGGACATACACATATCAATGAATTCATAAAGAATGAAGAGAAAGTTGTTTATGCAGATAATCAGATAGGATATAAAGATAATGATTTTCGATTTAGAACTGCTATAACCGGAGTTAGTTTGAATCCATATGGTGAATTATCAGATGGTTTGTATCAAACAACTTTAGAAGATTATTTAGCGTTCTATAGATATATTGCAAAAAGGATATCAAAAGGTGCTGGGTTGAATCAAAGTTTACATAGTGGAAAAACCTTTTTATACGTATTAAAGCGAAGAGGTTATTATGGCTTTTTTATGGTTAGAACAAAAGGAAACTCTCGAGGTATTTTTATTCTAGATGGTGGAAAGAATAAAAAAATTACTGAATCAACAGATATAATGTGGATTTGTGACAATTTTGATATAGTCTTGTCAAAGTATTTGAAGTCTTTATTGCCATTAAGAAGAGTTCAAAAGAAATTATCAAAAGAATTAAAAGAACTTGGTCTTAAGGGCACTATTCATGGAACTATTGTTGATATTGATTATTATCATCATATTATGCTAAATCCATATGAGAATAGTTTAAACTATTATTATTCTCCTCAATTTGGATCAATAGAATCTTTAGGCTCTTTTGATAATGTTATTAAATCACTAGGACGTACGGGGCATAGTGAAGAGAAACTTAAATTAATACAACAAAAGTATAATTCAAAAGCAGAACAGTCAGGATATTTATTATCTACGATGACTGATAATTCAATGATAGATACTAGTTTAGAATCAGATTCATTTGTAGTACCAAATGAATCATTACAGTTTGTAAGTAGAAGTAAAGGAATGTATGGTATATCTAGAAAAGTAAGTCCATTACAATGTTTATTTGAGGGTCATGTTTTAAGAAACTTTGATATTAGCTTGGTAGAGACTAAGCCTAAACCATTCAGACAAACATTGTATAATGGCAAGAGATTTAGATATGATAGCACTGAATACGTAGTAGTTGAAGATGATGGAACTGAAATGATTGTTGCTGAAATAGTTGATGAGAAAGCAACTAAAAAAATTGGATGTTTGCAATTAACAGGAGTTAGAGAAAGCTTCTCTATTACTGCATTAAAGAGTATATTTTCTAAAGAATATCCTTGGCGATATGGATGGATACAGTAGTTTTTTAAAATTAGGGAACAATATGGCTGGAATTATCTGAGGATTAATTATTCTATTAATTGTAATTTTATCACAAATATTTTTTTGCTAGGTTAGAAGAGTGATTATGATATTGGACATGAAAATAGGAAGGATAAATAAGAGATAGTTTATGATAGGGCTTTCTTGGTAGGATGAGAACGGTTTTGAACCGTTCTTTTTTTTTGGAATAAAGAGATAAAAATAAGATTTTATGTTAATGTGGAAGGGGATTCATGTTACTTCCGTGTTAATAGGGAAGTTTATGTATTTGATAAAGTTCTTGGCTAGGTGATATGATGAATTCGGAAAGAAAAACAAGTTAACTTATGGGGTGAAAGAAATGAACAGTCGACAAATTAAATTTTTAAAACTCTTGCAACAGCAAAGTGAATACAAACCCGCTTCTTTCTTTGCTAAGTGGTTATCAGTTTCAACTAAAACCATTTATAGCGATGTAAATGTCTTATATGACATTCTGAAGAGCAATGGTATTACATTAGACTCTTCACCACGTATTGGCATTAAAGTCAATGGGAGTAGTGCTCAATTGAACGCTATTATCGAAGAAATGGATACAAGCGATAAGATTGATATATTCGCACCCGCAATACGTAGATTGAATATTATCAAAATGATAGTTCTAGAAGATCAGACATTAAATTTAGATGACTTATCAGATAAATATCTTGTAAGTAAGACTTCTATCTATCAGGATCTTGTTACTATTAATAACGTGTTTGAAGCACACAATGTAAAACTTCAGGTGACTAATCACGGTATTGTGTTAGAAGGTCGAGAAAATGATATTCAGATAGCTTTAAAGGAATTTATATTTGACGGAGATTGCGATGGTTCTTTATTGGATTTAAAGCAGTTCTTGACTACTGTATTTAATAAGGAAGATATTGATGAGATATTTAATCTATTATTAGATGATTATGATGAACTGACTCATGATGTGTCAATTTATTATATTAAATCGATTATTGTCACTCTCTTAATCCAGTTAGCTAGATTAAGAATCAATCATCATTTAGAGTCAGAAGATACTTTCTTATTTAACAATATCCAATATATGGAGACTTATATAGTAGCAAACAGTATTGTTGAAATATTGAAGCAATATGCAGATGTTGAATTTAATAACACTGATGTTGAATATTTATGCAGACAATTATTTGCTCATCGTATAACGAATAATCTTAAGAGTAATAGTAAGAACTATTCTGATATTGTGAATGAGATTATTAAGGTAATGTCCAAGATAGAAAAAGTTGATTTGACACATGACGAACATTTATACAAATCTCTTGTATATCATGTTCCAGCGATGATTGTGAGATTACAGAAGGGAATCCAGATTATTAATCCCTTATTAGATAGTATTAAAAGACAATATTCTGAATTATTCAGCATAGTTTGGTATGCATTGTCAATTATAGAAACAACATATGATGTGTCTTTAAATGATCATGAAGTATCATTGATGCTCATACATTTTCAGATAGCTCTAGATAAGATATCTAAAGCAAACAACATTCTTATAGTATGTCCATATGGAGTCTCTTCCTCTCAATTAATCATGAGTAAAGTGAAACAATTATTGCCTTCTAAAGACAATATTGAATTAGCTAAGGTAGATACCTTATATACAACAGATTTATCTAATGTTAGTTTGATTATCACATCAACTGAATTAAAGAATATAGATGTTCCTTATGTTAAAGTGACACCTCTTGTTACAAATGAAGATTACAAGAATATCATGGATGCTTATGCTAAACATATTCTATTTAAAGAAGAAATCATGAAACAGTTAGCAGACTTCCAGGCACCTTATTTAAGTAGATTTATTAAACCAAGTTTAATAAGAGTTAAAGAAGAATACCAGACAAAAGAAGAATGCTTAAATGCAATGATAGATATCCTTGAAGAAAAAGATTATGTAACAGATAAATTTAGAGAGTCTATTCATAACCGAGAAAAAGTAGGTGTTACCTGTATGGATAGTGGTGTAGCTCTTCCACATGCAGAACCTTCTACAATTAAGACATCATGCGTTTCCATCCAAACACTTAAGACTCCAATCAACTGGGGTGGAAATATGGTGAGCTTAATTATTATGGTTTGCTTGAATGAAGAGGAAGTAGGAATGTTTAAGTCAGTCATTCAGGAATTATATTCAATTATTGTGAAGAAAGAATATATTGATCAGATTGTTAAATTGGATTCTGTGGATTCGATAATCAGATTATTTTATAAGAAGTAAAAGAGGAATTATTATGTATTTTGATAAGAAGTTATGTATGTTTCAGCAGGAATTTGAAAATCAAAATGAACTGTTTGAAGCTATGTTTAATAAAATGTACGAAGCAGGAGTAGTAAAAGAAGACTACCTTGCTGCTGTTAAGGAACGTGAAGAAAACTATCCTACAGGATTATTAGTAGGAAACACTGGATTTGCAATTCCTCATACAGATTCTAGTAAGGTAAATTATTCTCAGATTTGTTTTGCATCATTAAATAAGCCTGTAGAGTTTGCCAATATGGGGGATAAGAATGACATTGTAAAGGTTGAATTAGTATTCATGTTAGCAATGAGTCAGCCTCATGAACAAGTACAGACTTTACAGAATTTAATTGCATTATTCCAGGATGAAGATGCAATTAAAAAGTTAAAAGAATGTAACAGTGAAGAAGATTTTATTAACATTTTAAATGAAAAGGAAATTTATTAAGACAAACTATTAAATGTCAATAAATAGTTAAATTTTCTAGAATTTATTGATTTTATAGGCATTTGTCTTGGTTTAGAGGTGAATCCTCTATAAAAATCCTCTTTCTTTTCTAAAAAAGAGTACACTTAAAAGAACTTTCCAACGCAAAACAGTTGAAAGCTCTTACATTAAACTTTTACTTACTGTTAAGCAGGTATCATTTCATCTGTTTTGATGTAGACAAATCTATGTAGTTCACCATTAATATCAGAATACTGATAAATCTGTTTTCTAGTATTTTTAGGAAAGTCTAATGATATTGAATTGAAGAACGTATCTCGGGTTTCTTCTGGTAATCTCATGATATGATCATGTAAGATTACAAAACTGCTTTTATTTTTCATAATTGAATAGATATATCGTGCAATCTTGTTTGCGATTGCAATGTTAGCCAGCTTATGTCTTTTCTTGTTTCCATTCTTTATTCTTTCAAACTGATGTTTGAGAACAGGATTATGACGTCTGGCAAACTCAGCAATCATATAAATTGCATGTCTAAGATATCTAGAACCTTTTTTAGAGATCTTGCCCATAGTTTCTACAGATGTCCCAGAGCGTTTGTTTCTTGGGCTTGTTCCTGAATAAGAAACAAAACAGTCTGCGTTTTTAAATCTTCTTATATTACCAGTTTCAGCAATAACAGTTGCAGCAGTTATAGGACCGCATCCTGTAATTGTAAGAAGCAGTTTATAAGCTGGATTTAAAGAAGCAATATCTTTAATATATCTTTCAATTGATTTGAGCTGACCTTTTATATTTTTAATGTTTTCAACAAGGTCTAGAATGATACTTTTTCCATAGGAAGAAATATCATCAGGAACTAAAGTATCCTGACATAGTTCAAAGAGCTTATCTACTTTATCCATTGAACAACGATGCTTGGTTGCTTCATAAACGACATCAAACACTTCAACTCTAGAAGCATTTATGATATCATGTGTCGTAGGATATGAAGATAAGACAGCGATAAAAGCAGCTGATTTAGGTTCGAAAACATATTGAAGTTCAGGAAACAAACAATCGCATTGGGCAATGAGACGGTTGATTTCTTGAAAATAGATTTTTTTGATCTGATAATGTCTGTGTACTAAAGCTTTCAAATCTTGATATCCGTTTTTATTTTCAAAAACGTTGTCATTGACATATTGAACATCTGAATCAGTGCCAATGATAGTAGAAATAGTCTGAGCATCCAAAGGATCTGATTTAGCGATATTATGAGCAATGCGCCATTGATTGACAAAATCGGTATTAAGAAATTTGATGCTTTCGTTTTCATAAAGATTCGCTTTGATGTAGTCATAGACATTAGTAGAATAGATACCAGTAACTTCTAAAGCAAAACAGATACTGGTACAGTTAACATCAGAATAGCTTCTAACAGTTTCTAAAAAAGAAGAAACTTCTGATTTAACAAACTTAAAAGATAATTTTTTACGCAAGAATTTAGGTTTAACAGATCTACGATCACTGACCTTGAGGATAGCAGCATCTGCTTTACCTTTAGAGACGTCCATGCCAACATAAAGAATATAATTGTTTTCCATAAAATAATGACCTTCTTTCTATGTAATCGGTTTTGAATTGCACCTCTAAAGCAAGACAAACGCAACCTCGCAAATACGGAGACAAGTGTAGAAACACTGCTGCAACAAACTAATTCGGGTATAAAGTGATGTCAAGTCTAAAGGATTAAGTCTTTTTGAAGTGGACGTACATGAAGTAGCCACAGGGGAGAAGAATAAAACCTTCATTCAAAACAAAACTATTATCTTAAAATTAGAATGTACAATCAATAATGAATCGATAGAATTCATTAACTGATTACGTACATATTATACGAGGGGAGTTTTATATGAAAGAAAATAAAACATTAAAAATTGCAGTAACAGGATTGATGGCGGCTTTAGCTTATATCGCCTTCACATTCCTACAGATCAAGATTCCAACACCAGGAGGAACTACTTCATTCCATTTAGGAAATACATTCTGTGTATTGGCTGCTTTATTATTAGGTGGTGTTCCTGGTGGAGTTGCAGGCGCAGTTGGTA
>ERZ773181.1719-NODE-1719-length-16345-cov-14.262431_pt1 | contig 16345 bp, 5 predicted proteins | sample MGYA00581001_ERZ773181 | MGnify/ENA primary metagenome ERZ773181 (study PRJEB29015, sample SAMEA2737780) | human gut metagenome | biome: human gut; feature: human-associated habitat; material: faeces | place: China | collected 2012 ... | reverse complement strand
TCAGCGCCGATGCCGCGCACCGTGTAGGTGTACTTCGCACCGGCCTTGACGCCTCGATCCGTCCAGCTGGTGCCGGTCACATTGGCGATACCCTTCCACTTCGTCTCGCCGGGGCCCTTGCGGTACACGCGGTACTCCTTCGCACCTGCCGCCGCCTTCCACTTCACGGTGATACCGTCGCTGCCGGCTACGGCACCGATCAGCGTTACCTCTGCCGGGGTGGTGGGCGCAGGCGCTCCGGGAACAGTGGCGCTGACGCCGGTGGCGTCAAATTTGGGGCTGAGGGTGCCGTTGGCACTGATGCCGCGGACGGTGTAGGTGTACTTCACACCTGCCACAGCGGTCTTATCCGTCCAGCTGGTGCCGGTCACATTGGCGATACCCTTCCACTTGGGATTGGCAGCGTCCTTCCGGTACACGCGGTACTGCGCCGCGCCGTTGGCTGCCTGCCACGTCACCACGATGGTGCTGCCGCTGACCTTGGCGCTGCCAAGGGTCACGTTAGCGGGGGCGGTGGGTGTAGGCGCTGCGGGAACGGTGGCGCTGACGCCGGTGGTGTCGAAACCGGGGCTGAGAGTGCCGTTGGCACTGATGCCGCGGACGGTATAGGTGTACTTCACACCCGCCACAGCGGTCTTATCCGTCCAGCTGGTGCCGGTCACATTGGCGATACCCTTCCACTTGGGATTGGCGGCGTCCTTCCGGTACACGCGGTACTGCGCCGCGCCGTTGGCCGCCTGCCATGTCACCTGAATGCCGTCGCTGACAGCCTTGGCGCTGCCGAGGGTCACGTTAGCGGGCGTGGTGGGCGTAGGCGCTCCGGGTACGGTGGCGCTGACGCCGGTGGTGTCGAAACCGGGGCTGAGAGTGCCGTTGGCACTGATGCCGCGAACGGTATAGGTGTACTTCACACCTGCCACAGCGGTCTTATCCGTCCAGCTGGTGCCGGTCACATTGGCGATACCCTTCCACTTGGGATGGGCAGCATCCTTGCGGTACACACGGTACTGTGCCGCACCGTTGGCCGCCTGCCACGTCACCTGAATGCCGTCACTGACAGCCTTGGCGCCGGTCAGCGTTACATTAGCGGGCGTGGTGGGCGTAGGCGCTCCGGGGATGGTGGCGCTGACACCGGTGGTGTCAAAGCCGGGGCTGAGAGTGCCGTTGGCACTGATGCCGCGGACGGTATAGGTGTACTTCACGCCCGCCTTAGCGGTCTTATCCGTCCAGCTGGTGCCGGTCACATTGGTGATACCCTTCCACTTGGGATTGGCAGCGTCCTTCCGATACACGCGGTACTGCGCCGCGCCGTTGGCCGCCTGCCACGTCACCACGATGGTGCTGCCGCTGACCTTGGCGCTGCCAAGGGTCACGTTAGCGGGGGCGGTGGGTGTAGGCGCTGCGGGAACGGTGGCGCTGACGCCGGTGGTATCGTAACCTGCACTGAGCTTGCCGTCGGCGTTGACGCCCTGCACCGTGTAGGTGTACTTCACACCTGCCTTGGCCGTCTTATCCTTGTAGCTGGTCGCTGTGATCTGCTCTGCGAGCACTGTCCACTCGCTGTCCGCCGTCTTGCGCATCACCTTGTAGGCCACTGCATGCTCGGCTGCTGCCCATGTCACGGTGATGCCGTCAGTGTCAGCCTTGGCTGTGCCCAGCTTTACATCCGCAGGGATGGGCGCCACGATCTTCACCGTGACTTCCCCATTGGCCACCACGCCATCATCCATGGGCTTCATGGCGCCATCCTCAATGGCGTACACATACGCTTTGACGAGGGTGAGCTTGGAGGTATCCCCCACCTTTGCCCCGTCCTTGACCTTGAAGGCCAGTGTGTACAGATCGCCGCTGACCGCGAGGCCGGCGCTGGTGGTATCCAGCAGGGACACAGCATAGTAGCTGCCCTGATCGTCTGTTTTGAGCGCCGTCAGCTTCGCGCCCTCGAAATCGGCTGCGGATGCCTCTGCATCCAGTTCAAAAAATGCGGGGTCAAAGTATACCCGGTAGTTCAGGCATACCACGCCGGTCAGTTTCTCCTCCTCGGACGCTGTGACCGTCAGCTTGACGGTCTGATCCGCCGTGATCTCGGTCGCGTCTGCTTTGGGGCTGACAACGGCGGCCAGCGCCTCGGTGGTGAGACTCAGCGTCAGCACCAGCGCCAGCAGGAAAGATACGAGCTTTTTCATATGTCTTTCCCCTCCTTAGTTGTTAGCGGTGAGGGAGGTCAGCTCCCCCAGATAGAAGGCGTAGATGATCTCCGCGTCCTTTGCCGTCACCTGACCGTCGCCGTTGATATCGGCGGCGTCCTGCTGGCTGAGGTCGGCGGTGAGCTTGCCGTTGGCGAAGGCATAGACCAGCGCAGCGTCCACATCGTCCACCAAGCCGTCGTTGTTCACATCGCCCTTGGCGTACTTCTGCGCCACGGTGATGGGCTGCTCAGCGGAGAAGTCGCCGTACTTCACGGTGACGGCGGTGGTCTCCACCTTGAGCGCCTTATCGTTCTCCATGGTGTAGTCCTGGATCTCCACCTCGGTGTTGTCGTCATACACCGCCACCACCGTCATGCCGGCGGGATCGAAGTTCTCGCCCGCCAGATATGCGGTCTTGGTGGGCTGCGCGGTGATCTTCAGGCCCGTCAGCACCGGCTCTGCACCGGCCTGGCACTTCAGGATGGGATAGCCGCTGTTGAGGCCCTTGGTATCCGCCGTGAAGCTGTCGCCCAGCTCGGAGGCCAGCGCCTTCAGCTCATCGGCGGTCTTGGCGGCGCCCAGGCCGGTGACGCCGTACTTGGGGCTCTCACCGGAGACAGTACCCGTCAGATAGAAACTGTTGACATAGTGCGCCGCCGTCTTGTCCGGGGACAGACCGCCCACATAGGAGGCGTTGCCGTTGGTACCGACGATCTTGCCGACGCTGTAGCAGTTGGTCAGCGTGGCGCCCGCCGTGTTGCTGAAGCCGGAGCCGCAGATGCCGCCCAGATAGCACTCATTGGCGGAGCTGCTGCGGATCGTGCCGGTGGCGTAGCAGTCGGTGATGACCGCGCCGGTGGCGGTGAAGCCCGCAATGCCGCCGGCATACTTGTTGCTGGTGACATTCACGGCGCTATAGCACCGGGTGATGGAGGCATTGTTCTGCATATTGCCCACGATGCCGCCCGCCTGCGCAAATCTAGTATTGTTGGTGCAGGTCACGCTGCCGGTGATGCCCAGCCCCGTGACGGAGGCGCCGCCCTGCAGAAAGCCGATCAGGCCCAGATTATTGTTGGTGCTGTTGATATACAGGTTGCGGATAACGTGACCCTGTCCGTCCAAGGTGCCGTAGAGCTTCTGCAGCGGTGTCCAGTCAAAGCCCGCCAGCTCAATATCGGCGGTGAGCTTGGCGCTGCTTTTACCGTCCGTGGCGGCAAACCAGGCCAGCTCCGCGGCGGTGCCGATGAGGTAGACGCCGTTGTCGTCCTTCTGGGGCTCGGTTTTGGTCGTGCCGTCCCAGGGATCGGCGCCAACGGTCTGCATGGAGGCCATGACGGTCAGAACGCCGTCCTGTACCTTGTCCGCATCGGCGCTGCCCAGCGAGAAGCTGCCGCGCTCCACCGCGTAGCCATCCTTGCGCAGGGTGTACAGATAGGTGCCGTAGCCCAGCAGGAAGCGTCCGTCCGCACCGGGCTCCATGTCCTTGCCGCTGCTGTCGGTGACGGTGACGGCCACGCCGTCCAGCACGCTGCCTGCATCATCGGAGATCCGCAGCGCCACGTTAAAGAACACCTTGCGGTAGACCGTGACCGCAGCGTCGGCATAGTGGTTCATGTAGTAGTTGACGGTGACGGCGTTGAAGTTGGTGCCCACACCGGTATCCGTCATGCCGTACAGGAATGCGAAGGGGTTGGCGGCGGAATACATACTGCCGTAGGTATAGCCGTTGGTGAATACGCACACCGCCGTGTCCGCACCGTCGGCAAAGGCCAGATCCTCCGGGATGGTCACGGTGACGGAGGAGTTGTCCATCCGCTGGTACTGGCCCAGCGTTCCGTCGAACTTGCTCTCACCGTTGTGATAGGTGGGCTTGAACAGGGTGGGGTTGAAGATACCGGAAATTTTGTTGACGCCGCGGAACATACCGTCGAACGTCAGCTTCACCTGATCGCCGGGCATAATGTCCTCACCCTTGTGGCTGGCGTTCTCCGCGGTGATGGTGACCTTGGCCACCCGCACCAGACGGTAGCTGACGCCGCTCTCGTCGGTCATCCGGAGGATGACGGTGCCGCCCATGCCGTTGCCGGCGGTGTTGAAGGCCTCCAGCGGCACGGTGTACCGGCCATCCTCACCGACAGAGGCGGTCTGGAAGGCGGAAACACTGGTCACCATGGCGGCGTTGGTGGCGACGAAGGCGTACTCCACCATGACGCTGCCGGTGCTCTTCACAACGGCAAAGCGCAGGGCGGGATCGGTCTCGCCAGCCTCGTAGTACCATGTGTCGTAGTTGTAGTCCCACTCCATGGAACGGGTGGTGGTGACACCGGGCGCCATGTTGAAGTCCACATCCGCGTCGGCGCTGCCGTGGGTCACGCCGGTGCCGCCCACCACGATCACGCCCACGCGCTGGGGCTGGGTGGCGGGATACAGGCCGCCGTGGCTGCCCACATTCTGCGTGCCGTCATTGGGGTTCGCCGTGGTGACATCCACGCTGTCATAGTAGACGGTGATGATGGAATCCTTCGTGCCGGGGGTCACATCCACCCAGTTGGCGGTGGTATTGCCGCCGTTGACCGTCTGGATCCGGGCGTCGCCGTCCCCCATCACGCTCCAGTGGAAGTCGGGCTCCACCATGATGTTGCCGGCGTCGGAGTTGATGATCTGCCAGTGACGGTAGGCCCGGACACGGGTGGTGCCGTCCAGTGCCTCAAAGCCGCTGGGATCCAGATTCACCTGCAGATCGGCCTCGTCGCGGGTGGCGGTGGCTGTTCCCAGCTGGCTGAAGTCGTGGGACAGGCGATCCGTCGCGGCGCTGGCGGTAAGGTTCAGCTCCCGATCCGCGGTCAGGCCGCTGAGCCAACCGGCGCGAGTCACGTGACCGGGCTGGCTGAGACGCCACGTGTAGTTGCCGCTGCTCTTGGAGATGAAGTAGTCGGCGGACTTGGTGCCGCCGCTGATGCGCCAGCCGTCGTCACCCTCCGTCACGCCCAGAGGCTCCACCTCCGTGGTGTTGAAGTTGTTCCACTGGAAGTACAGGCCGAAGGCCGCGTCGGTGGGTACGGTGACGGTGAGCTTCACGCCGGTATTGATGGTCAGGCCCTTGGTTCCGGCACTGGAGCCGGCACGGAAGGTCTGGTTGATGGCCTGCGTGAAGATGTAACCGTCAATGTCGGGATAGGCATAGGTATTGTACAGGCAGGCGTTGCCGGCCGCGTACAGCACCGTGGGATAATAGGCGTAGTTGCCCCGGACATAGGGTGCGCCCATGACGCAGGAGGTCTTCATAATGGGGCAGTCCACCTGCACATGGTACTCCTCCGCCGTGAAATAGGTGTTGTCCGCCTTGCGGCTGCCGACATAGAAGGAGTTGCACTGGAGGTAGACGTTGGTGCCGCCTCCGGCGCCGCCGTCCACGTTGCTGTCGGTGGGCAGCTCCAGCGTCATGCCGCCCAGCTCCACATCGTAGACGCCGGTCTCCGCGTTCTTGGCAAAGGCGCGGTAGGCGTAGCGTCCGGCGGTAAGGCTGGCATAGAACATCTGATAGCCGTCGACCAGTTGGCCGTTGGCAGGCTCATAGGCCTCCTGTCCCTCCGGCAGGGTGTCGGTGAAGCTGCTGTACAGGAAGCAGTCCTTCAGCTCCTCGCCCAGCACCTCGCTGCCCTGCGCGTCCGTCGTTACGCTGTACAGCTTGATGACGGGATAGCCGCCGGTATAGTCCTTGCTCACATAGAATGTGAAGTTCATGCGGGGCGCGTCCTCCACATGGAGGGTCAGCGTCCAGGTGTCCTTGGAGAAGTGCTTCCCGTCGTGGGAGGCGCAGAAGCGATAGGTGTAGTCGCCCGCCTTCAGCTCGGTAAGCTGGATGGTGGTAGCGCCGAATATTGCCTCAGAGAAGCTCTGCATGGCGCCCCATGTCTGACCGCCGTCGGTGGAGCGCTGGTAGTAGTAATTCTTGTAGTTCAGCGTCTGGCCGTCCACGGGTGCGAAGATCTTGCCCGCCTGCAAATCGCTGAGCAGATACGCCATGCCCGTCTGGACGGTGGCCTCGGTGGCCGCGGGATACCCCTCCCTGCGGGTAGGCACAGGGGCATCGCTCTTGCCGCAGGTGTCGCAGACGCCGTCGTTGTCGCCGTCCTTGTGCTCTGCCGCCGTCTGCCCCTTCAGGACGGGGGCGGGACAGCTATCGGCATAGGCGTCGCCCAGCGCCGCGGCGCTGAGGCCCTCCGCTGCGGTGAAAGCAGTGCCCTTGACGGTGACGGTCGTGGAGGATGCGCCGCTGGTCTGCACCGCGCTGTCCAGATAGTAGCAGTTGGTCGCCGTCAGGGTGGTCTTTTCGTTGTTCGTGACCTCGCCGACCAGCGCACCCATGCTGGCCTGATCGTCATACTGACCGCTGACAGTACCGGTGGCGTAGCAGTTGGTCAGCGTGATCGTGCTGGCGTGGCTGCTTTCCCCCGCGAGACCCACGATGCCGCCGGCGGCCTGCTGGATCTTCTGCGTCTTGTAATAGAAGCTGATCGCGCCGGTGTTGTAGCAGTTGGTGATGTTGACCTCTTTGCAGGCGTTGCCGACAATGCCGCCGACGCCGCGGAATTGATGGTGCCAGCCGCGCAGCAGGATCGCACCGGTATTCCAACAGCTCTCGATGGTCGTCGTTCCATACGAGGCGTCCGCCACGATGCCGCCGGTATAGCCCTGATAGCCGGTGATGTCGGCGTTGTTGGAGCAGCCGCGGATCACCGTGTCCTGCGCGCTCGCCGCCACGCCGGCATGGCCGTAGATCTGATCGTTGGTAGGCTCGCCGGTCAGCGTCACATAGTTGTGGCAGTTCTCGATGGTGCAGGTACGTTTGGTGGAAATGCCACAGGCGCGGCCCACGATGCCCGCCACATAGCGGGTGACGGCCTTGGCCTCGCCGTACACGCTGACGTTCTTGATGGCCGCGCCGTCGCACAGGCCGAACAGCGCGGTGTAGTAGCTGCTGACGTTGGCAAGGCTGCCCTTGTTCTCCAGATACAGCCCGGTGATCTTATGGTTCTGTCCGTCGAAGGTGCCGCGGTAGTCCTGATTGTTGGCCTGATCGCCGATGGGCGTCCAAGGCGCCGCCGCACTGCACACGCCGCTCAGGTCGATGTCGGCGGTGAGGCGGGCGTTCAGCTCAGGCTTGCCGCTGTTCACCTCGTCGGCGAACCACTTGAGCTGTCCGGCGGTGGCGATCTCGTAGTAACCGTCCTCCGCCTGTGCGGGCTTGTTGACATCCGTCACCGTCACGGTACACTTGGCCATGAACGCGCCGTCATCCGTGGTCACGGTGATGAGCGCCGTACCCTCGGCAACGCCGGTGACCAGACCTTTGCGGTCCACCGTCGCCACGGCGGGTGCGCCGCTTCGCCACGTCACCTTCCGGTTGGCGGCGTTCGCAGGCTCCACCGCAGCCGTCAGCTGCGCCGTGCCGTTGCGGTCCACCGTCAGCTCCGAATGACTCAGCGTTACGCCGGTAACAGCCACCTCACCGGCGGTGCCGCCGGGCTTGGTGTTGTCACCCACCACGAAGCCGAAGCAGTTGAAGTACTCGTAGCTGTTGTCGTTGTCCTCCGCCGCGATGTACAGGCCCTTCTCCAGCAGGAACGCGGCGGGCAGCGCCAGCGTATGGCTTCCGTCCCCGTTCTCTGTGACGGTGTACTCGTAGTCGGAGCCGGCGTAGTAGCTCCAGTCCACCTCGCCGTCGGCATTGAAGAGCGCGCAGTACGCCGCAATGTTGATCTCGAAGTCCGCCGGATAGGTGACATACACGGTCTCCGTACCCTTGGGAACGGTGACGGTGTAGACCTTCTTCTCTCCGGGGTTATTGTAGTGCGCCACCTCCATGGTGCTCTCCGCGATGTGGTAGAGGTAATCCGTCCCCTCCGCGTCCAGAGAGATGCTGGCAAAATCGAAATCCTTATAATACTCGTTGGGGTCGAAGGGCTTCGCACCGCCGCCCACCGTCACTCTTGCGGTGGCCGGTGCGTAGCAGGCGTCCTCCGTACCGGCGTTGGGATCCGTCGCCAGCAGGTAATAGGTACCCTCCTTCTCAAACGTATAGGTGTAGCTGCTGCGGTCGCCGCTGTGCGCCGCGACCTCGCCCACCTCCCGCCAGTCGGCGTCATAGACCTTCACGGTCAGACCGGTGATGGGCTCAAAGCTCTCCGTGCCGCCGTCCGCCACAGAGCGCGTGTCGTACTTCAGGGTCTGGACGGTCAGGCTGCCGCCGGGTCTGACGGTGTAGCTGTCCCGGTCGAAGGCGGCAAAGGCGCCGCTCTGCCAGAAGCTCCAGTTGCTGAACATGGCCACGTCGATGGTGTCCCCGTCAGACAGCAGCACATAGTCCGCCGTGGCGCCCCAGCCGGCGCTCATCAGCGGGTACACATGGTTGCGGTAGTACATGAGGTTCTCGTCGTGACCCCAGAACTGCTGCATATACATGGACGTGGCGCTGCCGGTGATGTTCAGCGCCAGACTGCTGTCGTCATACGGCTGATTGCCGGTCATGTCGGTAACGCCCACGCCGCCGTCGTGACCCTTGATGATCACGTCACCATTGATGACCTGCTCCGGCGTAAGGCCCAGATAGTACACACCCAGCAGGTAGAGGTACAGGTGCAGAGCGGTGGGGCGCTTTACCACTTGATCGTCCACATAGCCGCCCTGTCCGTTCTCCGTATGGTAGCGGTAGAATTCGGACAGCTCCTGCTTGTCCAGATCGAAGTAGGGCACGTCCAGCTCCAGATGGGACAGCACCGTACCGTTGTTGCCCACCAGTGGGATGCCGTCGTTGGAAACGGTGACATAGACCTTTACAGAGGCGGCGTCCGTCTCATCGTAGCCGTACTGGGCTGCATCGCCGTCAGCCGCCTTGTTCACCGTAATGGTGAGCTGCACGGACGCCGCAGCCTTCTCCGCGCAGGTGGCGGTGATGGTGGGCGTGTATGTACCCGCAGACGGGTTGGTGAAGGACAGGATGGCTCTGCCGTCCTTGTCGGTGGTCACCTTGGTCTGCGTACCGTAGTCGCCGCCGTCCAGTGTGTAGGTCAGCCCATGGCTGCCGCTGTCCTGAAACAGCTCATCCAGTTGGACGGTCAGCAGGCCGCCTGCGGCCACCTCATACGCGGTCTTGGCGCCGTCCTTCACGGTCACGCAGGCTGCCGCGCCGCCGGACACATCCGACGTAGCGAACACCGTCTGCGGCACCAGAGACAGGCACAGCACCAGACTCAACAGCATGGCCAATACACGGTTGGTCATGCTTCTTTTATGGTTCATGTGATCTCCTCCTTATCAGGATTTTCTCTATCTCTAACGCATACGCGGAAAAAGGAGTAAGGCTCCCTTGGCCAATGCGGCGGAGGTATGTCCTTTCCATAAAAAGAGAGGAGGCGGAAGAGGCTTTCGCCCCTCCCGCCCTTATGGAAAGCAGACGGCTGGAAAAACCGTCTCGACTTGACTTATCGCATGCAGAAAAAACGCCGGTCCCCCTCCGTTCCGCGGAGAATGACCAGCGGGATCTGCGACAGAAAAAGCACCGGCGTTTTCCCATACGGGAAACGTCGGCGCACACCCCTGCCTATCCATACACCACGGAGAGAGCGCCCGCTGTTGGCGATCCTCTGCTATGTAAGTCTTCTGACTCGCGCCGCGGAGAGCTCTCTCCTCGTTCGTGACCTGTCTTCTCACAGACATGACGTCTGCAATGACGGACTTTCGTCCCAGCGGCTCACGCCGCCTCGGTACGTTCTTGCGCTTACAGTGCCGTTCGCGTGGGGCCTTGCACCCCGTTCCTTTGAAGCCGCCGCCTGACCCCTATCGGAGTCGTTGCGGCAAGCGGCTGCACAGCATCTTTGGATCTTGTATTTAATTGGCCTGCGGCTTTCGCCGCTGAATATCATTATATGTTGGCAAAAACAGGATGTCAACAAAAACGTGCATTCTCCCCAGCACAAAATTTTCCCCGGCAAAAAACGCCCCGCCGCGTCGCGCGGCAGGGCGCTTTCGATCTGCTCAATAGTCGGCGTTGAGCCACGGCTTCTGCCCCCAGTGCAGCAGCCGCGCCAGCTCCATGGCCTTTCCCCCGTCATCGGCGGAGGCGGCGCCCAGCCGCAGCAGCCCCTCCAGGCCGCACGAGCCCATCAGCAGCGATGCCAGATCCCCCTGCCGGCAGTCGACGGTCACATCCGCCGCCGCGTCCGGTGCGGATACCGCCCAGTGTCCCGCCGCGAAAGCAATGCGCAGGCAGCGCTGCTCGCCCGCCAGCTCGTCCCGATAGCGGAACACCGCCGTCAGCGTCCCCGCCAGGAACGGACGGTAGGCGGTTTTTTCCACAAAACGCTGGCCGTCCACCAGCTTGAACATCGTGCCTACGGCGGACACGTTGGTCTGCAAAAAGCCGTAGTCGATGTAGTTCTTCGACACGTCCTGCGGGTCGTCCAGTAGGTGGTGGAAGTCCTCCTCGCCGGTACGCAGGCACACGGTCTGCGCCAGATCCTCCTGCATCCGCAGGCCGCCCAGCAGCGCCCGCAGCACGCTACCGTTCTCATAGACCAGCTCCTCCACACTGAGGCGGTTCTGGGTGTAGTTAACGTCGCTGGCGCTCTCAAAGCGGTACGCCGCGTAGCCCCGCAGCGTGCCGCCGTCGTCATACCACCCCATGCGCCGCACCTGCATATCGGCTCTGGCGGCCCGCACCTCCTCATCGAATTTCTCCACCATACCGTGGTTTTTCGCCGCAAAGCGGCGCTGACATTCCAGCACGGCGTCAAAATCCTCCGGCTGCAAAAGCCGCAGATGCCGCCGCGCCTCCTCATCCGGCCTCGGCAGCGCCGCTGTCGGCAGATGGTATTCGTAGAGCTTCCCGGCGAAGCCGTAGCCCATCCGGCGGTAGAAGTCGATGCGGAACGGCAGCAGCAGCGTCAGCAGCGCGCCGTTCTCCCGGGCATAGTCCTCGAAATACCGCACCATGGCCAGCGCCGCGCCCTTTTTCTTGTGGAGCGGATGCACCTCCAGCGCCATCAGGCCGCAGGCGGGCTGCATCTGCCCGAAGAAGTTCATAGAGAACAGGATGAGCTTCATGGTACCGATGAGCGTATCGTCCTCGAAAAGCCCCACTGTGCGGGTCTGGCTGTCCTCCCGTAGTTCCAGAAGGTGCTTCTCCCGGTAGTGCTGCCGGCACTCGGCGTCCAGCGCCTTGTACGCCGGATAGGCGTTCAGGTAGATATCCAGATAGGCCTCGATGTCGCCCTCCGTCAGAGGACGAAACGCCCACTTGCGGGCAGCTTTCTCGTTGCGCATAAGCCGTACTCCTTTCGCCGCGTACCGCGTACCACGATTATACCGCCATTCCCGCCGCTTGGCAACAGAAATGCCGGTACTGGAACGGCGTTTGGCGGCATACAATGGCACTAAAAAACCGAAAGGGGCGCGGATGCGATATGAAAAGGGTAAAGGTATTCCTGCTGCGGCGTTGGTACATGGTGGGAGGCGCGGCGCTGGTGCTGGCGGCGGCGATCTTCTATGTGGTGAGCTATCCGGCCTCCGTCAGCACCGCCGCCTCCGCGCGGCAGCTCCCCATCTATTCCGTGGAGCGGAGCCAGCGGGTGTGTTCCATCAGCTTCGACGCCGCGTGGGGCAACGAGGACACCCAGACGCTCATCGACATTCTGGAGAAATTCCACGTCAAGACCACCTTCTTTGTGGTGGGTGACTGGGCGGAGAAGTACCCGGAATCGGTGAAGGCGCTGCATGACGCAGGCCACGAGGTGATGAGCCACTCCAACCACCACGACCATTTCAACAGTCTCTCCGCCGATCAGATCGTCGCGGATGTCACCGCCAGCAACGAGCGCATCGCCGCCGCCAGCGGCGTGACGCCCACGCTGATCCGCTGCCCCTATGGAGAGTACGACGACCACGTTATCTCCGCCATCCGCTCCATGGGCATGGAAAGCCCATTCAGTGGGATGTGGAGCAACCGGAAACGACTTAAAGCCGTTGTGCCGCAAAGGTTTACAGGTTTTGTTGAAATGCGCATTAGTCAAAGAATTGACCTGCAAACGGGGTGTTTTACGGATGTTTCAGGCGCGGGAGAGGTCAAATTTGAGGGTGCGTGCGCAAGGTGCCGATGCACTGTCCTCCGGCGAGGCACGGATGACGCAGAAAGCTATCTCTACCAATTTGTGAATACATTCACTTCAAGAAGGCTCCTCTGAAACCTGATGTTGATTTCATCACTTTTGGACCACAAGATTCCGATCTTGGATTCTTCCATGCCTATGACGGTATTCCCTCTTGCATTTCCGGAAACACTTCTGTATACTGATATAAATTGATACCATTTAATATCAACAGGAGGTGCTATATGGAAGCTGCGTTGTTTACCAAAATGCTGTCGGATAAAAGTGTACTGGACTTGAAGAAGCTGGGCTACAAATATCCGCAGGCAGATATGGGAGAGTTTGTGTCGCTGCTGAAAAACGGTTTCTATCATCCGCTGCCGCTGAAGGACTTTTCCGGGCAGGCCCTTGTCTATCTGAATAGTGTCGCGCAGGTGCATCTCTCTGCCGCCCGGATCCTGCTGACGCCGCAGAGCAGCACGCAGCTTTACGGCGCGAAGGCCATGGAGGAGGAGATCATCTCCACCTTCACCATCGAGCAGGTGGACTTCTCCCGCGACAGTGTCCGTAAGATCCTGTCCGGCTTTGCTCCGACGGACGAAAGCGAGAACCGCATCTATGGCATGAAGAAGGGTCTGGAGTTCATCAGCGATCCCGCCAACAGGATCACCGAATCATCCATCCACCATCTGTATGAGACTGCCATCGGTGCCTATCTGCCGGAGGAAGACCGTCTGCACCCCGGCAGCTTCTATCGGCACGACAGCGTGTATGTGGTCGGCTCCAAGGTGGAGCATACCGGCCTTCCGTGGCAGCAGCTGCCGGAGCGTATGGGAGAGCTGGTGCGCTTCATCCATGAGGATTCCGACAGCAACGACCTGCTGAAAGCCACCCTGATCCACTTCTATATTGCCTATCTGCACCCCTACTTTGATGGCAACGGCAGAATGGCGCGGCTGATGCACCTGTGGTATCTGGTACAGCAGGGATATTCCTCCGCTCTGTTCGTGCCGCTGTCTGAGTACGTCAACAAGAGCCGCAAGGGGTACTACGATGCCTACACATTGGCGGAGGAGAATGCCCACATCAGCGGCGTGCTGGACGTAACGCCGTTTTTGGTGTATTTCATTGAAAATGTGTATCACAAGCTGAACGGAGTGCTCCCTGCCCGCCGGACGACCGAGGCGTTTCAGGCTGCATTGTCGCAGGGGCAGGTTACGGAGAAAGAAAAGAACCTGTGGGGTTTCGTCCTCTCCGCATACGGGGAAGCTGAGTTCTCCACCAAGCAGTTGGAAAAGGACTTCGGCAACGCCGCCTACGCCACCATCCGCAGCTTTGTGCTGAAGTTTGAGCATCTGGGCCTGCTGACCTCAACGCGATATGGAAATCGTGTGAAGTATAGGGTGCATGCGTGACGGCTCTGAACATTCATGTAAAAATCTGCAAGTTTATATGAAACTTTCGCGCTAATTTACACGAATATTTTTGGAAACATTACACAATGCGACGCGAACCATATTTGACGGACAAAGGAGGCCATCGGCTATTTGCCGATGGCCTTCTCTGTTTATTACTTTTTCACATATTTCTCAAGCATCTGATACGTTCTCAGACTATTGATCAGCATCTCCCTGCACATCTGCCGATGCGTTTCCTGCCGTTCCTCCTCGGAGGGTTCAGGGATGCCCAACTCGGCAAAGACCTCCTCCGCAGAGAAAAAGCGTTTTGCCCTCTCCCCCGGCAGAAGTTTGTCCAACTCCTCTGCTTCGTGGAGAGAGTCATAGAGCTTTTGCCGGGTTCAATGTCCAGCCGGTCAAACAGCGCGGCGGCAATGCCCGCCGCAGGATGGCTCAGGATCAACTCTTTTACGTTCATACCTCACCTTCCTTTGGAAAAGTGTGCAATCATTGCACACTTTTCCCCAGCTGTTCTCACGCGCTCTGGCGGATCACGATGCCCTCTTCATCCCATGTAGCCAGACGGAAGTTGTAGGGACGTCCGTCAGGCGCGGTCAGGGTGTTCAGGATGTCCCGCAACTCCTTCACCTCAGCCGAATGGCGCTTGGCGATCAACACGGCTTCATCCACAGGCTTGTTGTCCAGTGCACAGCCGTCCACATACATGCGGAGCTGGTAAAGATCCAGCGCCTTGGTCTTGCCGGCCTTGGCCTCGTAGATGGTCACGCGGTCGATGTAGCCCACGAACAGATCGACCTTGGCCTTCAGCCCGATCTTCTGGAACACCGGCTCCTCGCGGCTCACCCGCAGGGCGGTGGGGTCGTTCTCCCGCTTGGCGGTCAGCTCCTTGACATACCGCAATTCCATCGAATCCACATCCTTGGCCGGGGCGGGAACATACGAGGCGATCCAGCTGAGCAGATTCTTCAGGCGCGGATCGGCTTCACAGAACGAGGTTTTTGTGTTCTTCGTGGCGGGCAGCGCGGCGGGGTTGTCCGAGATGAGATCCACCTGCACCAAAAAGCGGTTCTGGCTGGGGTGAATAGCCTCGCCCCAGACGCGGTCAAACATCCCGTGCTCGATGGCGCGTCCGTTGATGCGAAGCTCCACGCCGCTGGACTCCATGTTGCACTTGTAATAGATGGCGTTAGACGGGTTCTTCAGGATATTACCGTACTTACAACGAATCGTCAGCGGGCCGCCGCCCAGGTTGCAGGGGATCTCACCGTAATCCTTCACGCTGCCCTCTTCCCACACCGGCAGCAGCGGCGTCAGCGTATGCTGCGTTTCCTCGCCGCCGCTGATCTCCACCACTTCCATGGTGATGGATGTATTTGCCAGAATGCCCGCGTAGACGTACCGGAGCTCCTCAATGATATACCGCACCAGATTGTGGAAGTCGGAGGGCGCTGCCTTACGGTCAGGCTTCACCGTCCGGAACTTTGCCATGGGGCAGCGGACAGAGACCGATGTGCCGGTGGGATGGGGAAGGCCGCCCGTACCTGAATAGAAACGCACCTTCATGGGCTTGTCCAGCTCAGACGTCCCCATGGAATACGGCGCTTTGACCTCACGGTACTGGTTCGCCGCCGCGTCGGCCTTCGTGCGGGTGCGAATACTCCACTTCTGCTCAGGGCTGCTGTCGCAGGAGGCCAGCGCGTGCTTCAATCCAAAGCCGTGCTCGTTCAGCGGCGTCTGCGCGCTGTCCCGACATGCGATAGTCAGGGCGCTACCGAGGTCAGCAATGCCCGTGCCGCCGTCTGTCACGGTGATCTCCACCGCATCACCCAGATTTTCCAGTGACAGTACTACCGTCATGGACAGTTCAGGATCGTTTTTGTTGGCGCGGAGGTTGGAGACCGCGTCGTCCATCAGCTCACAGATGACCTGGGCCACGCTGTTGAAGTTGTCCCCGATTCCGGCAAACAGGCCATAACCGGTAGGGTTGTTGCGGATGATCTCCTCCGCAATGGGAGTCTTGTTTTCGATTTTCATAGGTGCAATTCCTCCTGTTATCGGTTGAGTTGATTGGCTGCATCGGCGCGAACGGCGGCGATTTGTTTTACACCGCCCAGATGATCTCCGCGCTGTCCTCCGCCACCTCGATGCGGCGGATGAACTGGGCGGCCACGGTCTTTTTCTCCTCAAAGGACAGCTCGCTGAACACCAGCTTTTCCGGCAGCGGAACGCGGCCTGCTTCACGCCGCTGGGCCTGCCGGAGCGTTTCGCGCTCCTTTTCGATCTTCCTCAGCGCTTTCTGCAGATAGGACGCGGGCAGATCCTCGCTCTCGGCAAAGGCGTCCATCAGGCGCTCAGCGCGGCGATCCAGCTCCAGTAGCCGCCGGGTGTAGCTGTCCTCCTCCGGCTTCGGCACAACGGGCTCCCGGGGACACTGCGCCAGCAGCTTTTCTATCTCCGTCTGCACCACCGCCTCCAGCTCTGCCAGCTTGACGTGGATGGCGGCGTCGCAGCGGTTCATATTGTACCGCCCGCTGCACGCCAGATAGCGATAGGACTTGTCCGCCACAACGGACAGGCTGTAGCCGCACTTGGC